>Ga0116226_10003074_pt1 | contig 14693 bp, 12 predicted proteins | sample S1TSphfallax_FD_89692 | JGI IMG/M metagenome (GOLD analysis project Ga0116226, IMG submission 89692) | Host-associated microbial communities from peat moss isolated from Minnesota, USA - S1T2_Fa - Sphagnum fallax MG | ecosystem: Host-associated > Plants > Peat moss > Unclassified | place: USA...
GGGATAAAGACATCAACAGACCTGCTTGTTACGGTTGAGAACGGTGAGTTCCCATATAATACGGGATTCAATTTAAAAAATCGCCTGGATGGTGCTCGTTATGGTGCTTGATACCCGCGTTTCATGACCTGGTCCTCAGCATTCCCCAAATCGCCTCGCTTGCTCCCGCTGGCGGCTGCCGTCATTGCAGCCCTGTCAGCGCCCGGACTCGCCCAGGCGCAGGTTCCCAATGGCCTGCCTATTGTCAATAGCGTTCCAGACATCTCGATTGTGACTGGCATTCAAGGCGCGGTTGCGCCTCCGCCAGAGCAACGCAAACGGAAGTCGGAAAAGAATTGCCCGCAAACGGCGGAAGCCGAAACCATGCTGGGTAGCCTTGATCGTGTGATGTACATGATCAACGACGTCGAAGTCTCGCAATGCGAAACGGACGTTGTTGCCGATAAGGCAACTTACCACGTGGTTGAAGACCAGATCGATGCATTCGGTCAGGTGCGGATGACGCGTTACGGCGATTTGTACGCCGGTGACGAACTGATCCTGCGCATGGATACCGGCCTTGGTTACATGATCAACCCGGACTACCATCTGGCAAGCAACAATGCGCAAGGGCAAGCCAAGCGCATCGACTTCCAGGGCGACGACCGCGCCAAGGTCATCCAGGGTACGTATAGCACGTGCGAGGGCCCGGACCCGGACTGGTACCTGAAGTCGGCGACGATGGATCTGGACCAAAGTACCGAAACCGGTACCGCACATAATGCGACCCTGTATTTCGACGGCGTACCGATCCTGTTCGCGCCGCAGATGCCGTTTCCGCTGTCTGGCGACCGCAAGTCCGGTTTCCTGGCGCCATCGGAGGGTGGTTCCAATCGCGGTGGCCTGGAAATCGAAACGCCGTATTACTTCAACATTGCGCCTAATCGCGACCTGACCTTGTATCCAACCTGGATTCAAGAACGTGGTCTGGAAATGGGCGCAGATGTGCGCTACCTTGAGCCGACTTATTTCGGTGAAACCCGGGTGGAAATCCTGCCGCACGACGATATGCTCAACACCAAGCGTTGGGCTATCACGTCGGTGCAAAGCCAGATGCTGGCTCCGGGCTGGAGTTTGTCCTGGAATATCAGCGGTGCGTCGGATAACGACTACCCGAACGACTTTACGCGTTCGATCACAACCGCATCGCAGCGTCTGCTGTGGCGTGATTTCTCGCTGACCTATGCGCAGCCATTATGGACTGCACAATTGAACGTGACCGGTTATCAGGTGCTGCAAGATCCGCTGGCACCGATTACGCCGCCTTATGATCAGTTGCCGCAATTCCTGTTGCATGCAGGTCAGTTGGATGTGAACGGTTTCGACTGGTCGGTTGATTTCTCGGCGATCCGGTTCTGGCAGCCCGGCCCCAACGTGACTGAGGGTGACCGTTACACACTGACGCCACGCCTGTCTTATCCGATCATTGCGCCTTACGGCTTCATTACGCCGAAGGTGACCTTGAACCTGACTGAATACCAGTTGCAGGATCAGAACGTTGGTGTGCCGAATACGATTTATCGCGGTATCCCAACTTTCTCGCTCGATAGCGGCTTGATTTTTGAACGCGATACGCAATTCAATGGCCACGATCTGACGCAGACGCTGGAGCCGCGCCTGTTCTATCTGCGCACGCCGTACCACGAGCAAAACTTCATCCCGAATTTCGACACCGCAGACGCAACGCCGAATTTCACGCAATTGTTTGCCGAAAACCGCTTCGTCGGCGGCGACCGTATTGGCGACGCCAACCAATTGACAGCAGCGGTGATCACCCGCTTTATCGATCCGACTGGTGAAGAGCGTGCGCGTTTCGGTATCGGTCAGCGTTTCTCGTTCATCGATCAGCGCGTGACCTTGCCAAATGATCCGCCGAGCGCAAACAGTAATTCCGACCTGTTGTTCACGGCATCCGGCAAGTTCTCCGGCGTGCTGACAGCCAATGCTGACCTTGACTATAGCGAAAGTACGCACGGCTTGAACGAAGCGGACGTCGGTATGCGCTTGCAACCGGAACCTAAGAAACTGCTCAATGTCCAATATATCCGCGACGTGCCAAATGCGATCCAGCAGATCAGCACATCCGGTCAGTGGCCGATCTTGAGCCGTTGGTATGCTGTCGGCCGTGTCGATTATTCGCTGCTTACGCACGATGTCACGCAAGGTCTGGTCGGCATCGAATACAAGTCGGACTGCTGGGTGTTGCGCTTCGGTGCACAGCACACGCAGACGGCAACGGATGTCAGTTCGACATCGTCCTTCATTCAGCTTGAGTTGAACGGCTTGGGTAGCTTGGGGCAAAATGCGGTCGAATCCATGCGTTTGAATGTGCCGGGTTATCAAGCAGTCAACCAGGCTCCAAGGCCGATCAATCAATACTGATGATCTTTTATGACTTTTTTTCTTACTAAGCAAACTGGCACGACTATGATTTCTCATCCAAAGCTGAAGCTCGCGTTGTTGTGCGCCGCGATCTGTGCGCAACAAACCGTCTGGGCGCAGCAAGCGTCGAACCAGCCTGCCAATTCTGCTGCTGCTCCAGCGGCTGCACCGGCAACTGCTGCCACGCCAGCCAAGAAGCGCGAAGAGCCTGTGCTGTCGGATGCGATTGTGGTGGTCGTCAATGACGATGTGATTACGCGTAATGAATTGGCTGATCGCATGACTTTCATCGAGCGTCAATTGAAAGCGCAGCACGTGCCGATGCCGCCGCAGGAAGAATTCAGAAAGCAGGTGCTGGAGCGCATGATCATCGATAGCGCGCAATTGCAATTGGCAAAAGAAGATGGCGTGCGTGTTGACGATCTGATGCTGGATCGTTACCTGTCCCGTGTTGCTGAAGGCAACAAGATGACGCCGCAGCAGTTCCGTGATCAGGTTGAGCGTGACGGCACCCCGTTTGCGAAATTCCGCGAGTCGGTGCGTAATGAAATCATGATGCAGCGCGTGCGTGAGCATGAAGTCGAAGGCAAAATCCAGGTCTCCGAAGCGGAAGTCGATAACTATCTGGCTGCGCAAAATGGTGCCAACGACGCGCAACAAGAATTGGATATCGCGCACATCCTGATCGGTATCCCCGAGAATGCCAGCGCCGAGCAAATCGCCGCACGTCGCTCGAAAGCGGAAGATATTCTGCGTCAAATTCGTTCGGGTGGTGACTTCGCCAAGCTTGCTGCAACTTACTCAGACTCCAGCTCTGACGCCTTGAAGGGTGGCGACCTCGGCTGGCGTGCACAGGATCGTCTGCCACAACTGTTTCTGGATGCGGCTTCCAAGCTGCAACCAGGTCAAGTTTCCGGCATCGTCAAGAGCGCCAACGGCTTCCATATCGTCAAGCTGATCGACAAACGCGCTGCCAGCATCATGCACGGCGGCGGCCCCGCCGCTGCGCCGACTGTGCAACAAACACACGTGCGCCAGATCCTGATCAAGGTCAATCAAGTGGTGACAGCGGCAGAGGCGCATCGCAAGCTGCAGGAACTGAAGGATCGTCTGGACAACAAGGCTGCGACCTTTGAGGATCTGGCAAAGCTGTATTCCAACGACTCTACCGCAACCAAGGGTGGTGACATGGGCTGGATTTATCCAGGCGACTTCCCTGAGCTTGACCAGACTATCAATGCCTTGCCCGTAGGTGGCGTTAGCGACCCGGTGCAATCGCAATACGGTTATCACCTGCTGCAAGTGGTTGACCGCAAGACCGACGACGTATCGAAGGAACGTCAACGCCTGCTGGCACGCCAAGCGATCCGCGAACGCAAACTGGACGAGGCAACACAAGACTGGATGCGCAGCCTGCGCGACCGTGCTTATGTCGAATTCCGGGATGACGGCAAGTAATCCATTGCAGGCTGGGCGCCGCCGTATCGCAATTACGTGCGGCGAGCCAGCTGGCATCGGCCCGGAGATTTCGATACGCGCTGCGTGGCAATTGCGCGAGAGTGTCGAATGCGTCTTGATCGGTGATGCAGCGTTTCTGTCCATGACGGCGTCAGCCATCGATCCGGCGATACAACTGGTCGCGATATCGATGCAGGCAGTGCGCAATAACGGCTTGCCACATTTTGGCAAGGAGCGCGTTGCCATCATCGACTGCCCATTGGTAGAGCCTGTGGTGCCCGGTACGCTTGATAGTCGTAATGGTCGCGCAACCTTGCAAACGCTGGACATCGGTATCGAAGTAGCCCAACGCGACTGGGTTGATGCGATCGTCACTGCTCCACTGCAAAAGAGTACGATCAACGATGCTGGTGTTCCATTTACCGGCCACACGGAATATCTCGCCGAGAAAACAGATACTGCACAAGTCGTGATGATGCTGGCAGGCGGCAAGCCACTATTGCGCGTTGCGCTGGCGACGACGCATCTGCCGCTGAAGGATGTGTCGGATGCGATCACTTTCGATGGTTTGACGCGCGTCTTGCGCATCATTGATACTGACTTGCGCAACAAGTTCAGCATCGCCAAGCCGCGCATTCTGGTGACGGGTCTGAATCCGCATGCAGGCGAGGGCGGCTATCTCGGACGTGAAGAAATCGATGTGATCTCGCCGGTATTGCAAGCTCTGCGGAGTGAAGGCATGGATGTGGCAGGGCCTTTTCCTGCGGATACGCTATTCCAACCGAAGTACCTGGAAAATGCCGATTGCGTGCTGGCGATGTATCACGATCAAGGCTTGCCGGTCTTGAAGTTCGCCAGCTTCGGCCATGGTGTCAATATTACGCTCGGGTTGCCGATTATCCGCACCTCCGTCGATCACGGTACGGCGCTTGATCTGGCTGCTGCCGGTTTAGGTAGTGCCGATTACGGCAGCATGATTACGGCGATTGAAGTCGCTGCGCAAATGGCCGCAAGTAGAGCGGCTAACAAGTAACTCAAATACTATGAAACACATTGCCCGTAAGCGTTTCGGTCAAAACTTCCTGACCGATCAAGCGGTATTGCATGACATCATCGCTTCCATCGACCCGCAAGCGGATGACGCCATGGTCGAAATCGGCCCCGGTCTGGCAGCGATGACGCGCCTGATCCTGGAGCGCGTACACCAATTGCACGTGGTCGAGCTGGATCGCGATCTGGTCACGCGCTTGAACAAGGAATTCGATCCGGCACGCCTTGTCGTGCACGCTGCCGATGCGCTGAAATTTGATTTCAACAGCATTCCGGTTCCAGAAGGGCAAAAGCTGCGCGTGGTTGGCAATCTGCCTTACAACATCTCCAGCCCGTTACTGTTTCATCTGGCCGAGATCGCGCCGCACGTTAAAGATCAGCACTTCATGCTACAAAAAGAAGTAGTAGAACGCATGGTCGCTGAGCCGGGCAGCAAGGCGTTTGGCCGCCTGTCCGTGATGCTTCAATGGAAGTATCACATGGAACTGATGTTCATCGTACCGCCGCACGCATTCGATCCACCGCCTAAGGTCGATTCCGCGATTGTGCGCATGATTCCTTTACGCGAACCGCTGGAGTGCGTGCAGAACGATCTGGAAGTGGTGGTGACGCAGGCGTTTTCACAGCGACGCAAGGTAATACGCAATTGTTTGTCGCCGTTGTTCGTGGAAAGCGAATTGATTGATGCAGGTGTTAATCCGCAGGCACGCCCGGAAGACGTGCCGCTGGAACAGTTCGTTGCACTGGCGAATCGCCATCGCGAGAAACGCGGCGCTTAAGCTGCTTTGCGTTCGATCAGTTCGATCTTGTAACCATCCGGGTCCTGCACAAACGCGATCACCGTCGTGCCGCCTTTTACCGGCCCGGCTGCACGTGTGATCGTGCCACCTTGCGTTGCGATGGCATCGCAAGTCTTCGCTACGTCTTCTACTGCAATCGCAATATGGCCGTAGGCGTTGCCTAAGTCATACTTATCGACACCGTAGTTGTACGTCAATTCCAGTTCCGCATGGTCTGGATTGGTGCCATAGCCGACGAAGGCCAGCGTGTATTGCTGCTCTGGGCGGTCTGTGGTGCGCAGCAGGTTCATCCCCAGAACCTTGGTGTAAAAGTTGATCGAGCGCTGCAAATCGCCTACGCGCAGCATTGTGTGCAAAATACGCATAAATTCTCCGAATAAATAAACGCGGTGTCCCCGCCGTTCCACGGCAATTGTAGCGGGATGTGTGAGTTGTCGCAGGATGAGTTCTAGAAGCGGATGGCCACCCCGCCGAACAACGCCACGGTAATTTCGCAAAGCCTCTAAAACTCTGGTAGTGTGTCCGGCCCGTTGTCGCGCAGTGCCTTTTTCGCAGCTTCAAATTCTGGGAATACCGATTGCACGGTGGCCCAGAAGCGCGGGCTGTGATTCATCTCGCGCAGATGCGATAGTTCGTGCGCGACGACGTAATCAATCAGCGGCAATGCGAAGTGGATCAAGCGCCAGTTCAACCGTATCTTGCCATCGGCTGTACAGGAACCCCATTGCGTCGTCGCCGACGACAAGGCAAAACTGCGATAGCGCACGCCGAGTTTTTCTGCATAGATCGGCAGGCGCTTCAGGAATAGCGCCTTCGCTTGCATCTGCATCCAGCCTTGCACGCGATCCTTCAATTGCTGCTCATCTGCATCGACCGGCAGGCTGACGATTAATTCGCGGGTTTCGTCGTTGTAGCTCACGCCCATCGCATGGTTGGCACGAATCCGCAAGGTGACGTCGTTGCCGAGATAAGGCAATGTCGCACCATCCTGCCATTGCATCTGCGGTTGCAGCCTGCGTGCCGAGCGTTCGCGACGTTCATTGAGCTTGTTGAAAATCCAGCGCTGCTTCTCGACGATGGCTGCATCGATTTCCGCAATCGGCACCCATTTCGGTGCGGTGATGCGCAAACCATCTTCATCGATCAGGAAGCCGATGGAGCGTCGTTTCGAGCGCAGCAAGCGATACACCAGCACATGCTCCTGCAATTGCAGCTTGCGTTGACCGGTGCCAAAGGCTACCGAAGTCGGTGGCAGGGTGACGACGCTGGGTGGACGTTGAGGCCGCGCCACCGGAGGTGGTGGCGCATTCGGCGGTAATTCGCGTGGGACGAAAATATCGGGAGTGAAAAAGTCCAGTGGCAGCGCAAGCTGATTTGGATCAGGTAAGCTTTTGCGTAGCAGTTGCTTCAAGGTTTTGAGTATGACTATTCTTTCGCGTATATGTGGGGTGAAATCACACGCATCTCTGCTTCCACCCAGTTTTCAACTTTTTGCATCAATGCAGCCGGGTCCAAACCTTCCGGTGATATCGGCTTGCCTATCGATACGGTGATGGTGCCAGGCTTCTTGATGAAAGAGTTACGGCCCCAGCATTCACCACTATTGACGGCAATCGGCACCACCGGTGTATTGGTTTCTACCGCCAGTCGCGCGCCACCCGCCTTGTAGCGGCCAGCCTTGCCAACCTGCGTGCGCGTGCCTTCGGGGAATATGATAACCCATACTCCGTCAGCGAGTCTTTGGCGGCCAATTCGCACCACTTGGGCGAAGGCGTCCTTGCCCTTACTGCGATCAATCGGGATCATGCGCAAGAGCGCTAGTGCCCAGCCGAAGAAGGGCATGTAAAGCAGCTCACGCTTCAACACGAACACCACGGGGCGTGGCAACGCGTAGCACAGGAAGATCGTTTCCCATGCAGACTGATGTTTGCTCAATAAGATGACAGGTGCATCCGGCAGGTTTTCGCGGCCTATCGTACGGTAGTTGATGCCACATAACGCTTTCGCCAGCCAGATGATCATATGGTTCCAGCGTGTCGTAACGAAAAAGCGTGTGCGATAAGGCAGTGGCAGCACGACAAAGCAGATGCACGCCCAAGGGATCGTGATGACCACCATCAGGAACATAAATGTGAGTGAACGCACAACCAAGCCAAAACGTGACATCTAGTCTCCAGTTCTTATATCTGACGTGCAGCGAAGGCTGCGTCAGGCGCTATTGTAGGGATAATTTGTGGAACGGGTAAGCGGGATGTAAATCAGGCTGGCATACCTGCCGGTTTGCCAGTCAGCAGGTGATCGACCACCGACGCCAAGTCTTTGAAGATCAAGGTGCCGGGTGGCAGTCCACCTTTTTCCTTGGTCTTTTCGCCCTTGCCTGTCAACACCAGATACGGCGCGCAACCGGCAACGTAACCAGCCTGCAAGTCGCGCAGCGAATCTCCAACGACCGGCACGCCTTTCAGATTGACATCAAAACGCTTGCCAATTGCACGCATCATGCCCGCCTTCGGCTTGCGGCAATCGCAATTGTCGGTCGCCGCATGTGGGCAGAAAAAGATTGCATCGACATCGGCGCCGATTTGTTGCGCCGCCGCATGCAATTTCTGGTGGATTGCGTTCAACGTCAGCATGTTAAACAAGCCGCGCGCAACGCCGGATTGATTGGTCGCGACCGCAACCTTATACCCGGCTTGATTCAGCCGGGCAATCGCTTCCAGCGAACCGGTGAGCGGAATCCACTCATCCGGCGATTTGATGAAGGCGTCGGAGTCGTGGTTGATGACGCCGTCGCGGTCGAGAATAATCAGTTTCATGTCGAAAACGTTAATGCGCGCTTACACTGCCAGCTTGGAAATATCCGCCACACGATTCATCATCTGGTGCAGATTCGACAGCAACGCAATACGATTATTACGCAGTTGCAGGTCTTCGTCCATCACCATCACCTGATCGAAGAATTGATCGACCTCTGCACGCAAGCCCGCCAGGCGGGTCAGCGTGGTCGTGAAATCGCCTTTGGCGAAAGCGCTGTCGATTTCCGGTTTGCACTGCGTCATTGCCAGATGCAAAGCCTTTTCTGCCGCTTCGCGCAGCAAGCCATCAGAAACCGCCCCAACTTGGCCTTCTGCTGCATTCTTCTTCAGGATGTTGGTGATGCGCTTGTTGGCGGATGCCAGCGATGCTGATTCCGGCAGTTGCGCAAACGCAGTCACTGCTTGCAGGCGCTCGACAATGTTATTCAACGTATCCGGTTGCTGTGCAACGACGGCTTCCACTTCATTCGGTGTATAGCCGCGTTCGCGCAGCATGCCACGCAGACGTTCCATCAGGAATTGCAGGATTTCGCCATTCGATTCCTTGAACTGCGCATTGCCTTCAAACAGCGCGGTAGTATCGGCCAGCAATTGCGTCAGTGACAGCGGCAGGCGTTTTTCAACCAGCATGCGCAGCACGCCCAATGCATGGCGACGCAGTGCGAACGGGTCGCGGTCGCCCGTCGGCTGCAGGCCGATGCCCCAGATGCCGACCAGCGTTTCCAGTTTGTCCGCCAATGCAACCGCAGTGCCGGTTGCGGTAGAAGGCAATGTATCGCCAGCAAAACGCGGTTGATAGTGCTCGGAAGCCGACAGTGCGACTTCTTCCGGTTCGCCATCGTGACGTGCGTAGTAGGTGCCCATGATGCCTTGCAGCTCAGGGAATTCGCCGACCATATCGGTCAGCAAGTCGGTCTTCGCCAGCAGCGCTGCACGTTCAGCCAACTTTGTGTCGTAACCCAAAGCGCTGGCGATCTTCACCGCCAGCTTACTGATGCGTTCGGTACGTTGTGCCTGGGTGCCCAGCTTATTGTGATAGACGACGTTCGCCAAGCCCGGCAAGCGATCTGCCAGCGTTTTCTTCTTGTCTTGCTCAAAGAAGAACTTCGCATCCGACAAACGCGGACGCACGACGCGCTCGTTTCCGCCGACGATGTGTTGCGGATCGCTGGTTTCGATATTCGATACGATCAAAAAGCGCGAACGCAGTTTGCCTGCGGTGTCGGTCAACGCAAAATACTTTTGATTGGTCTGCATCGTCAGGATCAGGCATTCCTGCGGTACGGAAAGGAATTCTTCCTCGAAGTGGCAGGCATACACGACAGGCCATTCGACCAGCGCGTTCACTTCGTCGAGCAGGCTTTCCGGCATCAACACTTGATCGTTACCTGCTGCTGCCAGCAACGCGGTGCGGATTTTTTCCTTACGTGCGGCGACATTGCTGATGACCTTGCCTTGTGCTTCCAGCGCATTGGCGTATTCATTTGCATGCTTGATCGTGATCTCGCCTTGCGACAGGAAGCGATGGCCCAGCGTGACGCGATCAGCCTTCAAGCCCAACAGGGCAATCGGCAGGATCGCATCGTCCAGCAAAGCGATCAGCTTGTGTACCGGGCGCACGAATTGCACGGTCTCGCCATCGGGGCGCTGATAGCTCATCACCTTCGGAATCGGCAGCTTGGCGACGCTGTCTTCCAGTGCAGCTTGCAAGCCGGTATGTAGTGGCGAACCAGCGGCGGTATAGGTGTAGAAGAAGCTCTCGGCCTTGCCATCCTGTGCGCGCTCCAGATCGGCCAATTCAATCGCGTCGCGACCAATTGTTTTTGCCAGTGCCGCCAGTTTCTTTTGCAGTGGCGCGCTTGGATTGCCGCTGGCATCGACTGCAATCGTCACCGGTAGGATCTTTTCGCGGATCGCCTTGTCTGGCGACGCGGCGCGCACTTTGCTGATCGATACGGCGAGACGGCGCGGAGTCGCGAATGCGGTTGCTTCTGCATCAGCTTCCAGAAAATCGCGAGATTTCAAGCCGTTGAAAATGCCTGCAGCAAAGGCTTCGCTCAATTTCGCCAGCGCTTTCGGTGGCAGCTCTTCGGTCAAGAGTTCGACTAACAGTGTTTGACTCATGGGAATGACTTTATTCTGTACGGTATAGGGGGAAGGCTCAGGCTGCGTCGCGATTATCGCCGCACATCGGGAAGCCTAGGGCTTCACGCGCTGCGTAGTACGCTTGCGCAACGGCACGCGACAGATTGCGGATGCGGCCGATATAAGCAGCACGTTCCGTCACCGAGATCGCACCACGCGCGTCGAGCAGGTTGAAGGTGTGTGCCGCCTTCAAAATCATTTCATACGCAGGCAGGGCCAGTGGCACTTCCAGCAGGCGCTTTGCTTCCGACTCGTAATTGCCGAACAGTGAGAACAGGAATTCGGTATTCGAATGCTCGAAGTTGTAGGTCGATTGTTCAACCTCGTTTTGATGGAAAACGTCGCGGTAAGTCAGCTGCTTCTTCAAGCCGTTTTCTTCCCATTCCGTCCACACCAGATCGTAAACGTTCTCGACACCTTGCAGATACATCGCCAGACGTTCGATACCGTAAGTGATTTCGCCGAGCACCGGCTTGCAATCGAGACCGCCGACTTGCTGGAAGTAGGTGAACTGCGTGACTTCCATGCCGTTCAGCCAGACCTCCCAACCCAGGCCCCACGCACCGAGCGTTGGATTTTCCCAATCGTCTTCGACGAAGCGCACATCATTTTGCTTCAAGTCCAAGCCCAAAGCCTGCAAGGAACCGAGGTAGAGGTCGAGGATGTTTTCCGGCGCAGGCTTCAACACGACCTGATACTGGTAGTAATGCTGCATACGATTCGGGTTTTCGCCGTAGCGGCCATCCTTCGGGCGACGCGATGGCTGCACGTAAGCGGCACGCCAAGGCTCGGGGCCGATGGCGCGCAGGAAAGTCGCGGTGTGCGAAGTACCGGCACCGACTTCCATGTCGTACGGTTGCAGCAGCGCGCAACCTTGCGCGTCCCAGTATTGTTGCAGGGTCAAAATAATCTGTTGAAATGTGAGCATCGTAGCCATCTGTCCCAAAGTGTTCCAGCGCGGGAAAAAGAAGCGGAAAAAGGAAAACCGCTAAACCTTTAAGTTTAACGGTTTTTGGGGACTAAAAGGTCTATGCAGCGCGCTTTTTGCGGCTATAGATGGCACCAGCGGCCAATGATAGTAGTGCCAAGCCGACAACTAGGTTGTTTCCGCACAGAACATAGGGTGTCAGGCCGGTATAGCCCTGCACGGTAGCGCTTAGAGTATTGCGTGTGTAGGGCTTCAATTCGGCTTGTACCTCACCAAATGGACTGATCACCGCAGTTGCGCCGGTATTTGTCGCGCGCAGAGCCGGGCGGCCTGTTTCCATCGCCCGCATCTGCGAGGTTTGCAAATGTTGCGGTACCGCCAGCCATTCCCCGAACCAAGCCATGTTAGAAACATTCAGCAGAATCGTCGGTTGCGGCAGTTTGGCTTCATAGGCCGCGTGAATTTCTTCCGCGATTTCTTCGCCGAACAAGTCCTCGTAGCAGATATTCGGCAAGACTTGTTGATCTCTGACCCCGAACGGATGCTGCGGCATCGGGCCAGAGGTCAATTCACCCAACGGGATTTTCAACATATCAACAAACCAGCGGAAGCCGTAGGGCACGAATTCGCCGAACGGCACCAGATGGTGTTTGTCGTAGCGGTACAGATTGGCTTGTGTCAGTTGCGGCGACAGATCGATCAAGCTGTTGCTGTACTCGCCGGGTTTGTCGCTGATGACAATGCCGAGTGCAAGATGGCTTTGCGTCTGCTTGGAGAACGCGACCAACTGCGGCAGATAATTCGGGGGTAGCATTTGCGGTAGTACAGTGATTGCGGTTTCCGGCGTCGCGATCAGGTCTGCAGGTTTTTCGCGCAACATCTGGTCGTATTGCGCCAGCAACTCGGACTCATGCGCACTCTGGAATTTTTCATCCTGCGGCACATTGCCCTGCAACAGGCGCACGGTGATCGGCTGGCCACTCGGATGTGTCCACGCGATCATCTTCAAGCCAAAGCCTGCTGCCAGCAATATCGCACCCAACGCGAGTGTACGTCGCGACTCAATCGATAGCGCGAGACAGCCAGCAATGATGGCGGCAATCCAGCCAATGCCGAATACGCCCATCACTGGCGCGAAGCCAGCCAGCGGGCCGACTGTATGTGCATAGCCAGTCGAGAGCCACGGAAAGCCTGTGAACAACCAATCGCGCAGCCATTCGGACAATGTCCATGTGGCAGGGAATATCACCAGCAAGCTCAAGCCATTACCAGCTTGCCAGCGCAGGCGCAGCCAGTTACCGGCCAGCATGCCGATTGCAGCAAACGATCCGAGCAGTAGCGCGAACAGGATGACGGCAATTCCAGCCAACGCCACTGGCATATAGCCGTAATTGTGCATGCTGACGTAAGGCCAGTACACGCCGAATACGAAGCAACCGAATCCAAATGCCCAGCCATTAAACAACGCACCTTTGAGTGTGTCGGTGCGTGTCAACAAGAAGAACAGGATCGCCTGCGTGATGATTTGCATCGGCCACAGGCCAAACGGGGCGAAGGCAAACACCGAGCCGAGTCCGGCAAACAGACTCAGCAGCGGTGTATAACGAATGATTTTTGCAGGCAAGGTCGGCACACGTCGTCTTTCGGGCGGGGTGTCGCTGTATCTAGTTGGCGAATCTATTTAATCGGCTTCTACTTCAGTGGCGACGGGCATCTTCTCGACGGTCAGCACATGTACTTGACGCGCATCGGCGCGCAGTACTTCAAAGCGCAGATTCTCGATATCGAAGCTGTCCCCCTTGCGCGGTACGCGGCCAAGGTGATTGGTGACCAAGCCACCTATCGTATCGACATCGTCATCGGCCAATGCCGTTTTCAACTCATCGTTGAACTGTTCGATCTCGGTCAGCGCCTTCACGCGCCAACGTGGACCATGTTCACCTTCATCGATAGCCAGAACGTTGTCTTCTTCTTCGTCGAAATCGTATTCATCTTCGATGTCGCCGACGATCTGTTCCAGCACGTCTTCAATCGTGATCAAGCCCGCAACGCCACCGTATTCATCGACGACAATCGCCATGTGATTGCGGTTCGCGCGGAAATCGCGCAGCAGTACATTCAAGCGTTTCGATTCCGGGATGAACACTGCGGGGCGCAACATGTCGCGCACGTCGAATGATTCCTCCGCGTAGTAACGCAGCAAATCTTTCGCCAGCAAAATGCCAACCACCTTGTCGCGGTCGCCTTCGATTGCAGGAAAGCGCGAGTGCGCCGTCTTCAGCACCATCGGCATCCATTCTTCAATGGGCTTGGCGATATCGACCACGTCGGTTTGCGAGCGCGGCACCATGATGTCGCGCGCGGACAGGTCCGATACCTGGAATACACCCTCGATCATCGACAGCGCGTCGGCGTCGATCAGATTGCGCTCATGCGCATCGTTGAGGATTTCCAGCAATTCACCCCGGTTTTCCGGTTCAGGAGAAATGAGGGCGGTGAGGCGTTCAAACAGCGAACGATGAGGTTTGACGTCGGCAGTTTTGCCGCTACTGGGAAGGTCTTGCATATGGCTTTAAGCCGTTTTTGGGACAGAGTTCTGAGGCTTTATAGGATACACGAAAAGTTTTCCGATTCCAGCAATTGCTGATTTGTCGCGCATTTTTTTCGTCAAAATGGTGTGATGGAAATATTCCTGTCACATTGCAAGGCATTTGATGCAACTAAAACAGCAACTTAGCCTTGCTGCGCAGAAATCTCTGCGTAAATCAGTAATTATTTGTACGGATTCGGCATGCCCAGCGTTTCGAGAATTTCGATTTCGAGTGCTTCCATCTCCGCCGCTTCTTCGTCGTTCTCGTGATCGTAACCTTGTGCATGCATCACGCCATGCACGATCAGGTGCGCTGCATGTTGCTCCAGCGGTTTCTTCTGTTCTTGTGCCTCTATTTCCAGCACGTCGGTACACAAGATGATGTCTGCTTGCGTCGGTGCTTCAGGATCGACATCTTCGCCTTCGTTGTAGGCAAACGTCAGCACGTTGGTCGCGTAATCCTTCGCGCGATATTCGCGATTCAA
>Ga0116226_10003075_pt1 | contig 14691 bp, 13 predicted proteins | sample S1TSphfallax_FD_89692 | JGI IMG/M metagenome (GOLD analysis project Ga0116226, IMG submission 89692) | Host-associated microbial communities from peat moss isolated from Minnesota, USA - S1T2_Fa - Sphagnum fallax MG | ecosystem: Host-associated > Plants > Peat moss > Unclassified | place: USA...
ATCGCGAAAACTCGCGGGAGCAGGGATTTCGCCCTCGGGGACAGCACTCATAAGGATCGCCTTGGAGAAGTTGCCGCAAGTCTAGCGGTTTGACCGGGTATTGCTACCATGCGCGTTTTGGACGAGAAATCATGGGCCGTATATTTGAAGTTCGAAAGCACGCGATGTTCGCTCGGTGGAACCGGATGGCCAAACAGTTCACCCGGGTGGCGAAGGATATCGCGATGGCGGTTCATGCCGGCGGACCCGATCCTACCGCCAATCCGACGTTGCGTCGCATTCTACAGAATGCGCGCGCCGTTAATATGCCGAAGGACAAAACCGATGCAGCGATCCGCCGCGCCTCCGGCAAGGAAGCGGCGAATTACCAAGAAATCCTCTATGAGGGCTATGCGCCCCACGGGGTGGCGCTGTTGGTGGAGACCGCCACCGACAATCCCACGCGCACCGTGGGCAGCCTGCGCAATATCTTTGCGAAGGGCGCGGGTAATCTAGGTAACACCGGCAGCGTCAGCTTCCTGTTCAAGAAGATGGGGGTTTTCCGCCTGGATCCCGCCAGCGTCAAGGATCAGGACGAACTCGAACTCGACCTGATCGATCATGGTCTCGAGGAAATGGGCGAGAGCACCGGCGAGAAGGGCGAACCTCAATTGGTGATCCGTTGCGCCTTCCACGAATTCGGCCAGCTGCAAGAAGCGCTCGAAGCGCGCGGGATTGCGCCGCTGTCCGCCGAACACGAATATATCTGCGCCGTTCCGGTCGAGCTTCCGGAAGCCGAAGCCGCGGAGGTGCTCGCGCTGATCGACAAGCTCGAACAGGACGACGACGTGCAGAAGGTCTTCCACTCGCTGGCCTAGCCCGCAAGCCATGAGGGCTGCCGCGGCACAGTGCCGCCCCGCGCGGGGGATCTGTCCTTAAGGTTGCTTAATGGAGTCGTCGCCTGGCAGCCGCGCGCGTTGTATCTCAGGAGGACCTTCACAACGCCTCGAGGAGGATGCCATGAAGAACTTGGTCAAATTATTGATTCCCATCGTCGTGGTGACCGCGATGAGCGGCTGCGTGGTGGCGCCCTACGGCTATCATCGGGGCTACTATGGCAGAGCCTACTACGGCTATGGACCGCGCGTCGTGGTTGCACCCGCGCCGGTGGTCGTCGTCAGGCCCTGACCTCACCCACGATCTCGGACGCCCGGCGCATCACGGGCACGAGGCGCGGCGAGACCAGGGCGGTTGTTAGGACCACGCGCCGCGTTAGGCTGCCACCGACAGCGGCGAACGGATCAAATGGTCAAACGCACTCAGCGATGCCTTCGCGCCTTCGCCCATGGCGATCACGATCTGCTTGTAGGGCACGATGGTGCAATCGCCGGCCGCGAAGACGCCGGGCACGGAGGTCTGACCGCGGGCATCGACCTCGATCTCGCCGCGGGCCGACAATTTCACCGTGCCTTTGAGCCAATCGGTGTTGGGCACGAGACCAATTTGTACGAACACGCCGGCCAGCTCGAGCGTGTGCGAGGCCCCGCTCTGTCGATCCTTGTAGGCCAGCGCAATCACCTTCTGGCCATCGCCGACGACCTCCGTGGTCTGCGCGCTCGTGAGCACCGTCACGTTGGGAAGACTGTGCAGCTTGCGCGTGAGCACGGCATCGGCGCGCAGTTGCGCGTCGTATTCGATGACGGTGACGTGACTGACGAGCCCGGCGAGATCGATCGCGGCCTCGACCCCCGAATTACCGCCACCGATCACGGCCACGGGTTTACCTTTGAACAGCGGACCATCGCAGTGCGGGCAATAGGCCACGCCCTTGTTACGATAGTCCCGCTCACCCGGCACGTTAATTTCGCGCCAGCGGGCACCGGTCGCGATCACCACCGACTTGGCTTTCAGCGACGCGCCGCTTTCGAGCTTGATCTCGATGAGATCCCCGGGCACCAACGCGGCGGCACGCTGTAAGTTCATGACATCCACATCGTAGTGGTCGATGTGCTGTTCGAGGCCCATGGCCAGGTGGTGTCCGGTAGTCTCCTTCACGGAGATGAAGTTCTCCACCCCGACGGTGTCGAGCAGCTGACCGCCCAACCGCTCGGCGGCAATACCGGTGCGGATGCCTTTGCGCGCGGCATACACGGCAGCCGCCGCGCCGGCCGGCCCACCGCCGACCACGAGAACATCGTACGGCGCCTTGGCGTTCAGCTGTGCCACATCCCGTACGGCACCGGCAGTGTCGAGCTTGGCCACGATCTCTTCGAGCTCCATACGCCCCTGGCCAAAGGGCTGGCCGTTCAAGAAGACGGCCGGCACCGCCATGATCTGGCGGCGTTCCACGGCATCTTGAAACAGCGCTCCATCGATCATCGTGTGACGAATCTTCGGATTCGTCACGGCCATCAGATTCAATGCCTGAACCACGTCGGGGCAGCTCTGGCAGGACAGCGAAACGAAGGTTTCGAACTCGAACTCGCCGTCGAGTCCGCGGATCCGCTCGAGCACCTCGGGCGCCGCCTTCGATGGGTGACCACCGGCTTGCAGCAGCGCGAGCACCAGCGACGTGAATTCATGGCCCATCGGCAGTCCCGCGAACCTGACGTGCGGCGCATGCCCCGGACGGCGCAGCGCAAACGACGGTTTGACCTGGGTGTCGTCGCGCACGGGATCCACCGTCACCAGCGGCGACAGCGCGACGATGTCGCCGAGCAACTCGAGCATTTCGCGCGACTTGTCGTTGTCATCGACTGACGCGATGATCTCGACCGGTTGCGTGAGCCGTTCCAGATAGCCTTTCAGCTGCGTCTTGAGATTGGCGTCGAGCATGATGTTTACCTGCGTTGAAGTTACCGTCGTTGGGTATCGAGGACTTTCAGGGCGGGGGGCCGCACACCCGGGCGGTGCACGCCCCCCCCACCTGCATGGGCTCGAACGATCAGATCTTGCCGACCAAATCGAGCGAGGGTGACAGCGTGCTGGCGCCGGGCGTCCACTTCGCCGGGCACACCTCACCCGGGTGCGAGGCGACGTATTGCGCGGCCTGTACCTTGCGCAGCAATTCCTTCGCGTCACGGCCGATGCCGTTGTCGTGCACCTCGATGATCTTGATGTGCCCTTCGGGATTGATGACGAAGGTGCCGCGATACGCGAGCCCCTCTTCCTCGATCAGCACTTCGAAATTGCGCGACAGCGCGAGCGTCGGATCCGCGATCAACGGATAAGTCACCTTGCCGATCGTCTCGGAGGTGTCGTGCCAGGCCTTGTGCGTGAAATGCGTGTCGGTCGAAACGCCGTAAATCTCGACGCCCAGCTTCTGAAACGCGGCGTAGTTGTCGGCGAGATCCCCGAGCTCGGTCGGACAGACGAACGTGAAGTCGGCCGGATAGAACACGAAAACCGACCACTTGCCCTTCAGATCTTCGTTGGAGACGGTGACGAACTTACCGTTGTGATAGGCCTGCGCCTTGAAGGGTTTAACTTCCGAATTGATGAGTGACATGGCATTTCCTCGAGAGGTGGTTACGACGAAGCCGCTAGGATGCCACAATTTATCATCGTTGGCATTGATTAAATTCATCAAACGCATAGACTGTATCTATTGAAATTTCGGCACGCTGGATGCCGAGCGTAACCCGGAGGCGGTGCGATGAACCTCAAAGACCTCAAGTATCTGGTGGCGTTGGCGGACACCGGCCATTTCGGCCGGGCCGCCGAGCGTACCTTCGTCAGTCAGCCGACGCTGTCGGCGCAGCTCAAGAAGCTCGAGGACTATCTCGGCGTCAAACTGGTCGAGCGGCAACCCAAGAACGTGCAAATGACGGAAGTGGGCAAGCAAATCGTGGTCCGGGCGCGCCGGATGCTCGATGAGAGTGAGCAGATCATCGCGCTCGCCCGCCACCACACGGATCCTTTTGCCGGCAAGTTGCGGATGGCCCTGATTCCGACCATCGGTCCCTACCTGCTGCCGCGGGTCATGCAGAAATTGCGCAAGGCGCTGCCGCACCTCGGCCTCATGCTGTATGAGCACCAGACAGAGCCGTTGCTGAAGCGGCTGCGCGACGGCGAGATCGACGTCGGGATCATGGCCCTCCCGGCAGCGCAGGAAGGCCTGGAGGCACGGCATCTTTACGACGAGGCGTTCACCGTCGCGCTGCCCAACAACCATCCTCTGGCCGCCAAGCCGGCGATTCGAATCGCGGATTTGAAGGGCCAGACGCTGCTGCTGTTGGAGGATGGGCATTGCCTGCGCGACCAGGCGCTCGAGGTATGCAGCCGGATAGAGATCCGCGAAGCGGAGGACTTTCGCGCCACCAGTCTCGAGACGCTGCGACAGATGGTGGTGGCGGGGCTCGGGATCACCCTGCTCCCCGAAACGGCGGTCGAATCGCCGTTCGGTTCGCAACGTGGCTTGACGATCCGCCAATTCGCGAAGCCCGCGCCGACTCGCAGCGTCGGCGCGGTATGGCGCAAGTCGAGTACCCGGGCGGCCGCGATCGCCGCCGTATGCGACGTGTTCGACGGCGTGATGGGCGCCAAAAGCTGAACCATTTCACATATTGCGCACGTCAGACAGGGCACCATAGGCGGCAGGAAGCCATCATGAACGCCCACCCCACTGCGCCCACCGCCCCCGCCGCTCCCCGCTTCGACCGGAAATTCATCGAGGACAACCAACTCATCGAGCGATATCTCGATCACAAGCTGCCGCCCAAGGGCGCCCGTGAACTCGAGAACTGGTGCCGGGAGAATCCCGAGTACATCGAGGGCTTGAAGTTGGCCGAGCATGCCGAGGCGAGCCTCCGGCTGCTAGAAGCCATGGGACGACCGATGGACCTCTCGGAGCCCAAAACACCGTGGTGGCAGCGACCCTACGTCATCATCGGTTCGGGCGTGGTCTCGATACTCTGCTTGGTGGCGCTCTGGGCGCTGTATGGCAAGTTGGGCTTGGTCGAGAGCGAACTCGATGACGCCCGGGTTCGGCTCTCGCAAGGTTCGTTGGTGCAGCCGGGCAAGCAGATCGACGCTCGCGTCGTGCCGGACCGGACTGCCGGTACCCAGCATGCGAGTCTCGTCGTCAACCGCAACGTGGCACAGCTCGTCGACTTGCACATCGACGTGGGCTTCACGAAAGCGATGCTGTTTCGGCTGATCGTCGACAAACAGGACCAAGGACGCGCGCTCGTGGTCAGCAATCTCAGCAAGGATTCGAATGGCGAGCTGCGCCTGACGTTCAACACGTCGGGATTCGCCGCTGGTATCTACAGCGCACGAATCGAGTCGCTGGGGCCGCACGACACGGTCAACACCGAGGGTTGGCTCACGCTCGACGTGCGCTGAGGCGGGCGCGCCCCTCGAGGCGCGGTCAAGGCATCAATCGTCGCGCAGCGTCACGATCGGTGGGGTGTTGACCACCCGGCGGGTCGCGAGAGTTCCGCTGACGCCCACGAGCAGCGTGCCGCAGAACAGCCCGAGCACCCACACCCAAGGATCGAATGAGAACTGCACCGAGAACAGCCGGCGCGCAAGGATCCAGCCAATCGCGGTGGCCCCGACCGCGGCCAGCGTGCCCGCCAAGAAACCCAGTGCGGAAAACTCGGCCGCCACGCCTTGCAGCACGGTGCGGCGACTCGCGCCCAGCGTGCGCAGCATGGCACTCTCATAGCGACGCTCGTCGCGCGTCGACTGAACGGCCGCCAATAGCACGACGATACCGGCGGCCAGCGTGAACAGGAACACGTACTGCACGGCGAGCGTCGCCCGATCGATGATGTCGCGAATCTGCTTCAAGATCGCATCGACGTCGAACACCGAGACGTTCGGATATTGGCGCACCAGATCGGCGAGTGCGGGGCGCTCGGCCTCGCGCAGATAGATGCTGGTCATGTAAGTGCCCGCCGCGCCGTCGAGGAGTTTCGGCGGAAACACCAGAAAGAAATTCGGCCGGAAGCTATCCCAGCGGATCTTCCGGATGCTCGCAACCCGGGCGGTGAGCGGTTCACCGGCGACATCGAAGGACAGCTCGTCGCCCAGTTTCAAATGCAGCTCGTCGGCATATTCGGTGGAGATCGAGACCAGCGGCTTGCCGTCATCCTCCGGCGTCCACCAACGCCCGGCAATCAGTTGATTATCGTCCATCAACTGCGCGGCCCATGTGAGGTTTTGTTCACGCTCCAGAAAGCCACGACCGGCCTCACCCTGCGCCTTCAGCAGCTCGACCGGCTTGCCGTCGACGGCGGTCATGCGCGCCCGCACCATCGGATACATGGCAGGCGTTCCCAACCCATGCGCTCGGAGGAAGGCCTCGAGGGGTTCGCGCTCGTCCGGGCGAATGTTGATGAGGAAATTGTTCGGCACGTCGAGCGGCAGGCTACGGCGCCAGTCGGCGAGCAGGTCACCGCGGACCACCGCCAGCAGCAGCAGCACCATCAATCCTAGGCCGAACGCGACGATCTGTACCACGCTGCCGGTACCACGCCGCGACACGTTGGCAAGCCCATAGCGCCAGGCAACGCCCACCCCACCGCGCAACCGGCCGGTGAGTCGCACCAGAGCGAAGCCGGCCAGCGTCAGTACGGCGCCCACCACGAGCACCCCCCCGAATAGATCGATGACGAGCTCGGCATCGCGCACCAACGTCCAAAGGATGGCGAATAGCGCGGCGAACGCGAATAGATAGGACAAGCCGAGCCGCAGCGGCGGCGCGGTCGCCGTCTTGCGCAGCACGCGCGCCGGCGGCGTGTTCTTCAGTTGCAGCAAGGGCGGCAGGGCAAAGCCGATCAGCATCGCAAGTACCGTCACCAGCGCGATCGGCAAGGGCGCGAGCGACGCGGGCGGCAGTTCGGTCCGGAGCAAGCCGCGCAGCAACCACGCGAGGCCGGCCTGGGCGAGATAGCCGAGCAGCGCGCCCGCCGCGACCGCCGTCACAGCCAGCAGCGTGAGCTCGAGCAGCGAAATCGACAGCACGAAGGACTGGCGCGCACCCATGCATTTCATCAAGGCGACGGTATCGATGTGCCTTTTGGCATAGCGGCGCGCCCCCATGGCCACGGCGACGGCCGCAAGCAACACCGAGGCCAAGCTCGCGAGATTCAAGAAGCGGCCCGCGCGATCGATGGCGGACTTCAATTGACGGCTGGACTCATCGACTTCACGCAGTCGCTCGCCGCCCGTCTTATGCGACTTCAAGTAGCTGCGGAATTCCTCGACCGCCGGCGGGGGGCCTGCGAACAGAGCCACATAGGTCACCCGGCTTCCGGGCTGAATCAGCTGCGTGGCGCCGATATCCGCGATGTTGATGAGCGCCGTCGGCGCCAGATTGACGAAACCGGTGCCCTGGTCGGGTCGGTAGTCGAGCACCTCGGTGGCTTTGAACGAGGCCGCCCCGATCTTGACCGTATCCCCGACACTCAGCTTCAGTTGCGTGAGGATGCGCGCATCGAGCCACGCGGTGCCCGGTTGCGGAATGCGGTCGGTGCTGCGCGCGACGCCGTACGGCCGATCGGCGATGCGCAGCCGGCCCCGCAGCGGATACCCTGCGCCGACGGCATTGAGCGCGACCAGCTGGCTCGAGTCGCCCTGGAAGATCGCGGTCGGAAACTCGATGACATGGGCGACCGACAAGTGGCGTTCTTGCGCGCCCTCGAGCACCCGCGGCGCGATCGGCGTCGGCGATTCCAAGCGCAGATCGGCTGCCAGTACCTCGGCGGACTGCGCCCGCACCCCTTGCGAGATACGGCTGGTGAAGAAGCCGACGGCGGTCAATGACAGCACGGCCACGGTCAGCGCGAGTAGCAGCACCGATAGTTCGCCGGACTTCAAGTCGCGCCACAGGTTGCGCAGTGCGAAGCGGAGAATCTGGATGATCATGGCCGGGAGACGCTCATGGCGCGGCCGCCTCGCCGATCCGCGCCTGAGCCGCGCCCAATTCCAGCACGCGCCCGCAGCGCTGCGCGAGCGTTCGATCATGCGTCACCAGGATCAACGTGCTGCCGAGTCGGCGATTGAGGTCGAACAAGAGGTCGGTGATCCGCCCACCCGTCACGGTATCCAGATTGCCGGTGGGTTCATCGGCAAAGAGCAGCGCCGGATGCGTGACGAAAGCCCGGGCAATCGCCACCCGCTGCTGTTCCCCGCCGGAGAGTTGCTTGGGATAATGGGTCGCGCGGGCGCCAAGGCCCACCTGTGTCAGAGCCTCGCCGGCGGCCTGTCGGGCATCCGCGCGGCGGCCGAGTTCCAACGGCAACATGACGTTCTCGATCGCGGTGAGCGACGGGATCAGATGGAACGATTGAAACACGAATCCCACATGCCGCCCACGGATCCGCGCGCGCCCATCCTCATCGAGGGTGGTAAGGTCGGTACCCGCGATCGACACGCTGCCCGTGCTCGGCGAATCAAGTCCCGCGAGCAGCGCGAGCAGCGTCGACTTGCCGGCGCCGGAGGCGCCAACGATGGCCAGTGTCTCGCCGGCTCGCACCGCCAGACTGACATCGGCGAGAATGGTCAAGTCACCTTCGGGACTGGATACTGTCTTGGACACATGTCTTGCGTCGAGAACGATCTGATGTTGCATCGGGAGTGCCTGTGAAACGGTTTTTTTTCCTAGTCGTGTGGGTCATGTCGGGGCTGTCGGCCGGTACCGGCGTTGCAGCCGCCGCGTCGGCCGCCGCCGATGCGCCCATCATCCTCGTGTTCGGCGACAGCATCAGCGCGGGCTACGGCCTTGCGAATGTCGACGCAGGCTGGGTGGGGTTGCTTAGGGCAAAGCTCAAGGCTCAAGGGTACGGTTACCAGGTCGTCAACGCCAGCGTCAGCGGTGAAACGACGGACGGCGGTTTGGCCCGCCTGCCGCGGGCGCTCGAGCTGCATCATCCCCAGATCGTCATCTTGGAGCTGGGCGGTAACGACGGACTGCGCGCATTACCGATCGATCAGATGCGGGCGAATCTCATCAAGATGGTCGCTCTGGCGCGCGCCTCCGGTGCCCGCGTGCTGCTGCTCGGCATGCGCATACCCCCGAACTATGGTCCTGAATACACAGACAAATTCTTCGCAACCTATGCCGCGGTCGCGCAAACCGAGAAGGTCGCGCTGGTGCCGTTTCTGCTCGCCTCGGTCGCCCTCTCTGCGGACCTCATCCAAGCCGACGGCATCCATCCGAACGAACGCGGTCAGCCGAAGCTGCTGGCGACCGTGTGGCCGGTGCTAAAACCGTTGCTCGAGCACTAAGCTCGCGCGCGTCCGCCCTGCGATCGACGCTAGCTCGACGGCGCGGCCGCTCAATGAGCAGCGGTCGGCGCACCGTCCAGCGCCGCATTGGCATTGGTTTCCGCCGCTTGGCTGAGCGGCAGCAGGGTGGTCACATTCATCAGAAAGCGCGTGTATTCGTGGCCCGACGCAGACTCGAACAACTTGCCGGTGACGCTCACGCGCGAGTTCTCGATGACGTTTTGCGGGAACTCCGAGATACCGACCAGCTGGATGTCGGTGGCGGAGAGGCACTGATAACTGTGCGCGGGCGAATAGACGTAGACCGTCCGATCCAGTTCCAAGATCGGCACATTGTCCATGCCGGCGGCGGACGGAAAGGCACGGAAATGTACTCGCCCGGTCAGGGTGTGCGATACCGGCTGCAAGAACAGGCATCCCACCCCATTCACGCAACCCGATAAGGCGATCACGGCGCCGAGCACCCACAGTCTGTACATTGACGCGTCCACTTGCTGTCGATCCCCGCAGTTTACTCCGATCGAGAACATTGCTGGGGATGGGAACCGGTGCTATACACCCGGGACAAAATCAGGAGTGATGCGTGCAGCGACAGTGGCTAGAACAGTATCCGGCGGGCGTGCCGGCCGAGATCGATCCCGGCGAATATGCCTCCCTACGCGATCTGTTCGACGAAGCCGTCGCCACGCATGGTCACAAGCCCGCCTTCGTCAATTTGGGCGCGACGCTGACATTCGCACAGCTCGATGCGCTGACGCGGGCCTTCGCCGCCTGGTTGCAGAAGAAATCCGGGCTCGTCGCGGGCGACCGGGTCGCGCTGATGATGCCGAACATCCTGCAATATCCGATCGCGTTGTTCGGCACGCTGCGCGCCGGCATGGTGGTCGTAAACACGAATCCGCTCTACACCGCGCGCGAATTGGAACACCAGTTGCAGGATTCCGGGGCCAAGTGCATCGTCATCGTCGAGAACTTCGCGCATGTCTTGCAACAGGTGTTGCCGCGCACCGCTGTGAAGACGGTGCTGGTGACCGGCATCGGCGACTTGCTCGGCATGCCGCGCGGCATGATCGTGAATTTCGTGCTGCGACACGTACGCAAACAGGTTCCCGCCTGGAAGATCCCGGGCACCATGACTTTCAAGAGTGCCCTCGCCTCAGGTCTCGGCCAGAAGCTCGAGCCCGTCACGCTCGGGCCGGACGACATCGCCTTTCTGCAATACACCGGGGGCACCACCGGCGTCTCGAAGGCGGCCGTGCTTACCCATCGCAACATGGTTGCCAATGTGTTGCAGACGACGACGTGGGTGTATCCCGCCATGAAGGCGGGCGGTGCCCGCGTGGTCGTCACCGCGCTGCCGCTCTATCATATCTTCGCCCTGACCGTGAATTGCCTGTCCTTCCTGCCGTTCGGCGCGACCAATGTGCTCATCACGAACCCCCGGGACTTCCCGGCCTTCGTCGCCGAATTGAAGAAGCATCGGTTCAATTTCATCAGCGGCGTCAACACGCTGTTCAATGCGCTGGTGCGCACTGAAGGCTTCGAGGCCTTGGATTTCCGCGCACTGCGCTGTTCGTTCGCCGGTGGCATGGCGGTGCAGGCCGTGGTGGCTGAGCGCTGGAAGGAGGTGACCGGCTGCGTGCTCACTCAAGGGTGGGGACTCACCGAAACCGCGCCGGTCGCCACGGTCAACCCAATCGGCGCCGATTTCAATGGCAGTATTGGACTGCCGATCTCCTCCACCGACATTTCGATCCGCGACGACGCGGGTGGCGAGGTGGCGACCAACGCCATTGGTGAAATTTGCGTCGCCGGACCTCAGGTCATGCGGGGCTATTGGAATCGGCCCGATGAAACCGCAAAGGTCATGCTCGGCGGCTGGCTCCGCACCGGCGATATCGGGCGCATCGACGCGAAAGGTTACGTATTCATCGAAGACCGCAAGAAAGACATGATCCTGGTCTCCGGTTTCAACGTCTATCCGAACGAAATCGAGGCGGTGGCCGCGGAGCACCCCGGCGTGCTCGAGGTGGCCGCGGTCGCGCAGGACGACGAGGCGTCGGGCGAAGTGGTTGCGCTGTTCGTGGTGCGCAAGGATGCCGCCCTGAGTGAGCACGACCTGGTCGCTCACTGCCGTCGGGAACTCACCGGCTACAAGGTGCCGAAGCACGTGTATTTTCGCACGGAACTGCCGAAGACCAACGTGGGCAAGATCCTGCGCCGAGCGCTGCGCGACGAGCTGCGAACCAAGGCCACGCCTGCGCCCGCGCGCGCGGTCACACCCTGAATCCGTTCACCGTCTCGACCAACACCGCGACACGCTCCGGATCGACATCCGGCGTGATGCCGTGGCCCAGATTGAACACATGCCCGGGCCCCGCCCCGTAACTTTCGAGCACACGCCGCGTTTCGCTGCGCAGTGTTTCGGGCGGCGCGAACAGCGCCGAGGGATCGAGATTGCCCTGCAAGGCCACCCGGTCACCGACCGCCGCGCGCGCCGCGCTCAAATCCGTGGTCCAATCGACGCCGACCGCATCACAGCCGATCGCCGCGATGGCCGGCAACCACGCCCCGCCGCCCTTCGTGAACACGATGCTGGGCACCCGGCGTCCCTCGCGCTCGCGGGTCAGCGCCTCCACCACCTGCGCCATGTAGCGCAAGGAGAACTCCGAGTACTGAGCCGGGGTCAAGACGCCACCCCAGGTGTCGAACAGCATGACGGCCTGGGCGCCGGCCGCGATCTGCGCATTGAGATACTGAATGGTGGAGCGCGCCAGCACGTCGAGCAGCCGGTGCAGGGTCGCCGGCGCTTCATACATCATCCGCTTGATGCGGCCGAAGGTCTTGCTGCCGCCGCCCTCGACCATGTACGTGCCCACCGTCCACGGGCTGCCCGCGAAACCGATCAACGGCACGCGGCCATGCAATTCGCGGCGGATCAGCGCCACCGCATCGATCACGTAGCGTAACTCCGCCGACGGGTCCGGCACGAAGAGTTTGTCGATGTCCGCCTCGGATCGGATCGGCCGCTCGATTTTGGGTCCCTCACCCGCTTCGAATTCGAGGCCCACGTTCATCGCATGCGGGATGGTCAGAATGTCGGAAAACAGGATGGCGGCGTCGAGCGGATAGCGATCGAGGGGCTGGAGAGTGACCTCGCACGCATACTCGGGGTTCGTGCACATCGCCATGAACGATCCGGCGCGGGCACGCGTCGCGCGATATTCCGGCAGGTAACGCCCGGCTTGACGCATCAGCCAAATCGGCCGCCGCGGCGTGGGCTGACGCGCCAAAGCGCGCAGCAGTAGATCGTTCTTCAGTTCTTGCGTCATCCTTGGGGTCCTTCAGGTTCTCTCGCTCGGATCGAACAGCCGGCGATGTTCGAGAATGGCATAGCGGTCGGTCATTCCGGCAATATAGTCCGCCACGGCCCGCGCGCGGCCGGCGTTGCCGTCAGCGCTTTCCAAGCGAGCCACGGCGTCCTGATGCTCATCGGGCATCAGCGTGGGGTCTTCGAAAAATCCATCGAACAAGGTCGTTACCACGCGACGTGCCTTCGAAGTCATGCGCCGCACCCGGTAATGGCGATAGACATGGTCCCGCAGAAACGCCTTGAGCGCACGATTCATCGCGAGCACCGGCTCGCTGAAACCGATCAGCGGCGACGAGTACCGCCGCACGTCGGTAATCGACCTCACACCGGATTCACGCAGCCGTGCCGACGATGCCTCGATCAGGTCCGACACCAGACGATTGATGATCCGGCGCAGGATCTCGTGCACCAGGCGACGGCCGCCGAGCGCGGGATGGGCACCCACCACCTCGCCATGGTATTCGGCAAAGATCGGCACCTCGAGCAGTTGCTCGACGGTCAGCAGTCCGGCTCGAATGCCATCATCGACGTCGTGGTTGTTATAGGCGATCTCATCGGCGAAGTTGGCGAGTTGCGCCTCGAGCCCGGGTTGCTGGCGCTTGAGGAATCGCTCGCCCAACTCGCCCAACGCGAGCGCGTTGTGGTGGGAGCAATGTTTCAAGATGCCTTCCCGGCACTCGAAGCTCAAATTCAAGCCATTGAACTCGGCGTATTGCTCCTCGAGCTCATCCACGATCCGCAACGACTGCAGGTTGTGCTCGAAGCCGCCATAATCCCGCATGCATTCGTGCAGCGCATCCTGACCCGCATGCCCGAAGGGGGTGTGCCCGACATCGTGCGCCAGGCATACGGCCTCGGACAGCTCCTCGTTGAGCTCGAGCGCCCGCGCGATGGTGCGTGCGATCTGCGCCACCTCGAGCGAATGCGTGAGGCGGGTCCGGTACAGATCCCCCTCGTGATTGACGAACACCTGGGTTTTATAGACGAGGCGCCGAAACGCGGTCGAATGCACGATGCGATCGCGGTCGCGCTGGTATTCGGATCGATACGCGGGCTTCGGCTCCGGGTGACGCCGGCCGCGCGATTGATCGTCATGGGCGGCATACGCCGCCAGCATCGTCATGCGAAGTACTCGGCCAACGTCGCATCGAGCGCGTCGGCGGCATAGTCCTTGGTCACCACCGCCCGCCCCAGCGCCTCGAGCAGGACCAGCCGCACCGAGCCGGCGAGCACCTTCTTGTCCATTTTCATGAGCTCCGTGGCGCGCGCCACGCCGATCCGGGGCGGCACGATCGGCAAGCCGGCGCGCGTCAACAGCTCCCGGATGCGCCCTTCGTCGGCCGCACCGATCCACCCCAGGCGCTGCGACATCCTGGCGGCGATCAGCATCCCGAGGCCAACCGCCTCGCCGTGCAGATAGCCCTGATACCGGGTCGCCGCCTCGATGGCATGCCCAAACGTATGCCCGAAGTTCAAGATGGCGCGCACATGACTCTCGCGCTCATCCGCCGCGACGACGGCCGCTTTGATCGCGCAAGAGCGTTCGATGGCATGCGCAAGGGCCGCCTCATCCCGCAGCGTGAGCTGCTCGATATTGCCCTCGAGCCACGCGAACAGCGCCGCATCCCAGACACAGCCGTACTTGATGACCTCCGCGAGGCCCGCCTTGAATTCCCGCTCCGGCAATGTCGCGAGCGTACGCGTATCCGCAATCACCGCCAGCGGCTGATAGAACGCCCCGATCAGATTCTTGCCGCCCGGGTGATTGACGCCGGTCTTGCCGCCGACCGATGAGTCAACTTGAGCCAGCAGCGTGGTCGGTATCTGCACGTAGCCGACGCCGCGCTGGTAGCAGGCGGCCGCAAAGCCCGCGATATCCCCGACCACCCCGCCGCCCAAGGCGAGCAGCGTGACATCGCGGTTGAGGCGCGCCTCGACCAGGACATCGCACACCCGCTCGAAGGTGGCCAGGGTCTTGTGCTGCTCGCCGTCAGGCATGACGCAATCGACGATGCGCCGACCCGTCAGCGCGCTTCGAAGCGTCGCAAGGTACAGCGGCGCCACGGTGACGTTGGTGATGACGGCGAGATCGCGACCCGGAA
>Ga0116226_10003077_pt1 | contig 14690 bp, 13 predicted proteins | sample S1TSphfallax_FD_89692 | JGI IMG/M metagenome (GOLD analysis project Ga0116226, IMG submission 89692) | Host-associated microbial communities from peat moss isolated from Minnesota, USA - S1T2_Fa - Sphagnum fallax MG | ecosystem: Host-associated > Plants > Peat moss > Unclassified | place: USA...
GATTGTCATGCAGCCTGAGGTCGTTGCGGTGCCAATAAATCAGGGTGCTCATCGAGAAGGGGCCGGTGCGCGGCGGCAGCGCTCGGAACAGTAGCGCACCTCAGGCCAGTCGCGCGCCCATTTTTTGCGCCAGCTGAATGGGCGACCGCACTGCAGGCAATGCTTGCTGGGTAGTGTGCGTTTGCTATGCATGGCGCGTGGACCCGTGGCCCGTCATTTGTATTGATGCAAGCCGCCGCCGGCGTTCTGCGGGATAGGCATGTGTGATGCCGCCAGTGCGAGTGCCAGCGCGCGCCCGCTCAGCCAGGCTCCTTCCACTTTGCCCCCATGCAACCAGTCTCCACACAGGCCCAGTCCAAGATCTGCGCGCCACAGCATGCCGGGCGCGGTGGTGTCTGTGTCGGGGATATTGGCGTAGCGCCAACGATGCACGCGAGCCGAGGTCGGTTCAGGCGCGCCGATTTCGGCGAAGGCTTCCAGCAGGGTGTGCATGACGGAGCCAGCCGAGTCTTCCTCATGAGCGGCGCTCCAGTCCTCGGACGCGTGCAGAACCCAGCAGTGTTTCGCGCCGCGACCGGGTTTGCTGGTATTGCGGGCCACCCAACGTAACGGCCCCTGATTGATAAAGGCTGCGTCGAACGGCAGGCCGGGATCGCTCTGATACTCGAGCATGGCAGCCCAGCATGGCGTCATCGATGCCGCGCCGGCATAGGTGCTGAGTTCGGGCGCGACTGCTTGCAGCAGGGCAGCGGCTTGGGGTGCCGGCATAGCCAGCACCACGTTGGCATAGTGTTCCTGATGCCAGCCGTGCTCCGTGCTATGGACTTGCCAGGCAGCGCCGTCGCGGCGCAAGGCGGTGATCGTACGCTGCAGTTGTACCGGCAAGGACGCCGCCAGATACCGCGCGGGCGCTGTCATGCCCGGTACGCCCACATAGCGACGCGTGCCAGCCGCAGACCCGCGGGTGGACGGCGGAATGACGACAAGACGCGGCTGCCACTCAGTCAGGACGCCGTCCGCGATCCAGCGCAGCACCTGAGCCGTGAATTCGGGCGTGCGTGCCGTGAAGTACTGAGCGCCATGGTCCCACACACCCGCTTCTTCGCGCCGCGTACTCATGCGGCCACCCACGCCCCTGCTTTTGTCGAAGATATGCACGGCATGACCCGCAGTGCGCAGTTCATGAGCACAACTCAGCCCGGCCAGTCCGGCGCCGATGATGGCGGTATCGAAAAATGAAGGCATGAAGGTCGCGGTAACAGGTTAAAGCTGGGACATGGCGTCCGCCAAAAGGCAGATGCATCATGAGACAAGTGTAACGCAAAGACGATTCATCTGTGTAATGACTCGTAAAAATAGAGTCATGATGTATCGGTCCATGTTGATCTGAGTGTGCGTAATTGGGTAGATAGTGACGAAATTATCCATGTTTTTGGAATAAATTACTGTTTAATACGATTTTATATGTAGTTTTTTGTGTTTTGAAAAAAATTGCGCGGCCTAAGTGGCTTATTTATGATGTCGAATTGAATCGGAAAGTTGTTTACATTTTGACTCGGAATTGTTAGTCTGCGATATCTGTCACTGTCCGCGATCTGCCCAACGAGATGGAACCCAAGAACACGACACAACCCGAACCGGCACAAGGCTATCGCAGCGGCAAGGCGGCTGACCTGGCCGGTATGCCGGTGACCACGCTGCGTATCTGGGAACGTCGTTACGGCATCGTGGCGCCGCCAACGACCGCATCGGGACAACGTTTGTATTCGGAGGGCGATGTGCGCCGTCTGGTGCGCCTCAAGACGCTGGTCGATCGTGGTTATGCGATCGGTTCGATCGCCAAGCTCGATGAAGCCCAACTGGCCCAGCTCGAATCGGCCAGCGGGGCGACTGCTGAGCGTCGCCGGCAGGACAGCGAGACAGCCACTCTCCATATGATCGTGATCGGCGAGGCATTGGCTGAGCGATTGACCGATGATGCCGGCGAATTGGATCTGCTGGGTCTGCGCTTGCAAACCACCTACGCGTCTATCGATGCATTCGAGGCGGTGCGCGCGGGTGAGAGCGCAGATAAGGGCGCAAGCGATGAAGGCGCGGCCCACGTGTTGCTGATCGAAGTGCCGGGTTTGCAGGACGACGTCGCTGAGCGCGTGTTGCAGATCGTGCGCGCTGGGCGTTTTCAGGCCGTCGCCGTGATCTACCCGTTCGGCTCCAATAGCGCGGCCGACGCGCTGCAGCTTGCCGGGGTGCGCGTCTACCGCCGCCCGGGCAACAGGTCCGAGCTGCGCCAGCTGTTGGGCGATATGCGGCGCGAGTGCGAGCGCCCGGCACCGGTGAACGGTGAGCGCCTGCCCCGCCGCTTCGACGACCGCCGCTTGAAACTATTGTCCGGCGGTGCCGAGGCGATTACCTGCGAGTGTCCGCGTCATATTGTCGATTTGATACTGCAGCTCGATGCATTCGAAACCTACAGCGATCAGTGCGAAAACGACTCGCCTGCCGATCGGGTTTTACATAGACAGTTGGGCGATATTTCAAATCAGGCGCGCCATGCTTTTGAAAACGCGCTGGAACAGGTTGCAGCAGGGCGCCGTGGTCGGGCCGGGCGCCGTACAAATCAGGACTGAGTGCTTGCGCATCCGTCTTTAACTCCACCAGGAAACTGATTATGGACCCCCAGGTGCAACACCCGTCCACTGCGGGCGAACTTTGCGAGGGCATACCCTTGTCGCAACGCATACGGCAGCGTCTGATGAGTGCCGGTGTGCGTTTTCATGCCAATGACAACATTGAACCCTATCTGCGCGAAGGCGAACTCGACGGGCTGCAACAAGAAGTGGCCGATAAACTTCAGGGCGTCTTGCGCGCGCTGGTGATTGATGTCGAGAACGATCACAACTCGCACGATACGGCGCGTCGTGTGGCCAAGATGTTTGTGCGCGAAGTGTTCGCCGGGCGCTACGAAGCGCAGCCGCCAGTCACTGAATTTCCGAATGTCGAGCGCCTGAATGAACTGATGATCGTCGGCCCGATCAGCGTGCGCAGCGCGTGTTCCCATCACCTGTGCCCGATCATGGGACGGGTCTGGATCGGCGTGATGCCTGACGAAAATTCGAATCTGATCGGTCTATCCAAATACGCTCGGCTCGTGAATTGGGTAATGGCGCGGCCGCAAATTCAGGAAGAGGCCATTACGCAGCTGGCCGATTTGTTGGAAATGCGGTTGGCGCCCGACGGTTTGGCGGTGGTGCTCGAAGCCGATCACTTCTGCATGCATTGGCGCGGCGTCAAGGATGACAACGCCAAGATGGTCAACAGCGTGATGCGCGGTGCATTTCAGCGCGATCCGGCATTGCGCCGAGAGTTCCTGTCCCTTTTGCCCAAACGCGATTGAGCAGCATGGCAGGCAACACGGGCGATCGATGTACGACGTAGCGAGGGCATATGGCGACCATCTGGATCTGCGGTGCAAGCGGGGCAATCGGATCGGCTTTGGCGCGACGCTTGAGCGCGCGGGGCGACAGCTTGGTGCTGACGGCCCGCTCCGAATCCGATCTGCGGCAACTGGCCCAATCGCTCGGACCGAACGTGTTGGTGTTGCCCGCCGATCTGACTCAACCCGAGGCGGCGCAACAGGTATTGGAAGTGGCTCAGGCACAAGTCGGTCCGGTAACCGGACTGGCGCATTGTGTCGGCTCGATCCTGGTGAAACCGCTGCATCTGACCACAGATGCGGAGTTGGCCTCGGTCTTCGCACTCAATGTCTTGAGCGCCAGCTATGTGCTGCGTGCCTTCGTTCAGGCCGTGCTGAAACATCGGCAGCCGGCCAGCGCCGTGTTGGTGGGCTCGGTTGCCGTTTCGGTGGGCTTGCCCAACCATGAAGCGATCGCCGCCGCCAAAGCCGCGGTCGCTGGGCTTGCGCTTGCGGCGGCGGCGACCTATGTCGAGCGGGGCATACGTGTCAACTGCGTCCATCCGGGCTTGACGCAGTCGGCGATGTCCAGCCGCTATACCGGAACCGAGGTATTGCGCGAAAAGATGGCGCAGCTCAATCCGATGGGGCGCATCGGTAGTGGCGATGATACTGCGGCATTGATTGCCTTTTTGTTGAGCCAGGACGCCTCGTGGATCACGGGTCAGCAGATCGGTGTCGACGGCGGCCACGGTGTATTACAGCGAGCCCGGCCATGAGTGCGCGCGTGCCCCTCGAGGGTAGTGAGCTTGGCGACGATGCGCAACGCGCGCGGCTGAGCGCTTTGCTGTCGCGCCTGGCCACCGGCGATGCCAGCGCGTTCGAGGCCTTGTATGGGGCGACCCGCACGGTCCTGTATCGCCAGGCTTTGCATTTGACCAAGCGGCGCGAGTCGGCCGAAGAAGTGCTGCAGGAAAGTTATATCAAGGTATGGCGCTATGCGCGCTATTACGATGCGGTACGCGGTGTGCCGATGGCCTGGCTGAGCGCCATCGTGCGCAACCAGGCGCTCGATCATTTGCGTATGGATCTCCAACCGCATCGTTGTGGTGAGGAGATATCACCCGATCTCGCCGCCTTGGACGAGAGTCCTGAAGAGGTGGTCGACCGTAGCCTGCAGGCGCGACGATTAGCCGGCTATTTGTCTTGCTTGAGTGCGCCGCAGCGCCAGGCAATTTCTTTGTCGTATTTCCAGGATCGAACGCACTCCGAAATTAGTGACGTGATGCAGGTGCCTGCGGGTACGGTAAAATCGTGGGTACGCCGTGGCTTGTTGAAAATGAAGGAGCGTATTCTTCATGATTCCAAATCAAGTTCCGCACATTTTATCCGCTCGTCGGTATCCGACGGGTGAGTTGTCTTTGATTGGATTGTATGAATTATTTAGAACCAAACAGCCTGGAACGGGCTGGATCGCAACATTTTTCACCCGGATCTGGCGCCCTGGACGGGCGTCGCGACTCCGCCGAACAGGCATCGCTGGGCGATAAGATCATGTTGGGCGCACTGGCCATCAGCACGCTGCTGGCGGTCGGGCTCGGTGTGCAGCACTATCAGCTGACACTGGCCTTGATGGTGGCGCTGCCGTTGACGCTGCTCGGCGTAATTGTCTATCTGAGCGCCAGCGGCACAGCCCTGGCCCGCTACACGCTCACATTCCTGCTGACCTGTCTGGTGGAGCTGCATATCCAGCTATCGGGCGGCATGATCGAATATCACTTCGGCGTGTTCGTCACATTGGCGCTGTTGCTGGTCTATCTGGATTGGCGCGTGATCGCTCTGGCCGCCGTCTGTTTCGCGGTCCATCACGTCGTGTTCGACCGCTTGCAGGCCGCCGGTGTCTCCGTGTATTGCATGACCCAGCCGGATTTCGCTCGGGTCATCCTGCACGCAGTCTATGTCGTGATCCAGACCGCCCTCGAAATCGCGATTGCCGTGCCGCTTGGCCGGTTGGCTCGCGAAGGGGTGGAGTTGCACGCGTTGGTGGTTGCGGTGAATCGTGATAACAGCATCGCGCTTGACGTGTCGTCGGTGCCGGTCGAAACCGAGATGGGACGCGCGCTGAAGAGCGCATTGATGCGCACTCAGACCGCGGTCGGTCAGGTGCGCGATCTGGCTGGCGCGGTCGACGCGGCCAGCCGCGAAATCGCGGAGGGTAACCACGATTTGAGCGCGCGCACGGAAAGCCAATCGGCAGCCATTCAGCAGACTTCCGCGATGATGAACCTGCTGCGTAACGGTGCCAGCCAGACCGATAGCAGCGCCACGCGCGCCAAGGAATTGGCGCAGCGCTCGCGCGATATCGCCACCGATGGGGGCGTGGTGATGGCCAATGTGGTCGAGACCATGCGCGCCATCGACCAGTCCAGCCGCAAGATTGCCGATATCACTTCCATCATCGGTTCGATTGCGTTTCAGACCAATATTCTGGCGCTGAATGCGGCGGTGGAGGCCGCGCGTGCCGGTGAACAAGGGCGCGGCTTCGCGGTGGTGGCTGGCGAGGTGCGCAACCTGGCCAGCCGCAGCGCGCAGGCTGCCCAGGAAATCCGCCAGTTGATCGACAACAGTGTGAGTTGTGTGGCACAAGGCTCGACCCTGGTCGAGCGTGCAGGTACCACCATGCAGCAATTGGGCGACAGCATCGCGCAGGTGTCCGACGTGATCGGCGAGATCGGCTCGGCCAGTACCTCGCAGCATCGAGGCGTGGCCGAAACCGGCAGCGCCGTGTTGGCGATGGAGTCGGCGACGCAGCAGAATGCCGCCCTGGTCGAAGAAATGGCGGCCGCCGCAAGCAGTTTGTCGGGGCAGGCACGGGATCTGGTGGAAGCCGTGAGTATCTTCGGCGTGGCCGCGTAACGTCGCGATCCCAGCCCCTTAACGGGGTATCTGCTGGCGCGTATCCCGGGTACAACGGCGGCCTCGCCGGACCCGGCACCCCTGCCGGCATCGCACATCGATGGCTGGATGGCGGCGGGGTCCGCGCCCGGTCAAGTCGATGCCAGCTCGATCCCCGCTCACGCAGGTTCAGATGAGTTCGTAGGCGCGCTCCAAAGCATAGGGCGTGTGCCCGCCATAGCGCAAAGCATCGGTGTAGTAGTCGCGCAGCAGATCGCGATAGCTGGGATGCGCGCAGTGGTCGATCACCAGCTTGGCACGCTCGCGCGGAGCCAGGGTGCGCAGATCAGCTAAGCCCTGTTCGGTGACAAGGATGTCGACGTCGTGTTCGTTGTGATCGACGTGCGGCACCATGGGTACGATGCTGGAAATCTTGCCGTCCTTGGCGATAGACTTGGCGGCAAAGATCGCAATCCGGGCGTTGCGCGTGAAATCACCACTCCCGCCGATGCCGTTCATCATATGCGTACCGCCGACGTGAGTCGAATTGACGTTGCCATAGATATCCGCTTCCAGTGCAGTGTTCAAGGCAATCAAGCCCAGACGTCGGATCACTTCCGGATGGTTGCTGATCTCTTGCGGGCGTAACACGAGCTTATCCCGGTATCGGGCTAGATTGCCGAAGACGCGTTCTTGCACCGCACTCGATACGGTAATGGATGAGGCAGAGGCGAACCGCATTTTGCCCGCGTCCATCAACTCGAAGGTCGAGTCCTGCAACACTTCCGAATACATGGTCAGTTGCTCGAAGGGCGGGTCGACAAAGCCCGTCAGCACCGCGTTGGCTATCGTACCGATGCCGGACTGGATCGCGGGCAGCGCGGCAGGCAAGCGGCCGCGCCCGACTTCGTGCTGGAAGAATTCGATCAAGTGGCCGGCAATCTGTTGTGTCTCTGGATCGGGCGGCAGCGTGGTCGATGCGCTATCGGGCGTATTGGTGATGACGATCGCGGCGATTTTCTCGGGATCGATCTGGATTGCCGTGGTGCCGACCCGATCACGCACATCGATGATGGGCAGCGGCCCGCGATGCGGGCGCTGAACCGGTATCCAGATATCATGCATGCCCTCGAACGCCGTTGACTGGGCAAGATTGATTTCAACGATGACCTTCTCGGCCAGAATCGCGAAACTCGCAGAATTGCCGACCGAAGTGCTGGGTACCAGTCCGCCATCTTCGGTGATCGCGACCGCTTCAATCACCGCCACGTCGAGTGTGCCAAATCGACCCGTGCCGAGCGGATGCGGCGCCAAATGCGCCAATTGTCACAGGGGGAGACCGGACGCATAAGGCTCGGTTTCGCCGGCGCAACCTACCTTGAATCGCGCATACCGAAGTGGGTACACCGCTTTCGCACGCTGTACCCGGGAGTGCAGTTGCTGCCCGAGCAGAGCAATACAGAACGTCTGATCAAGGCGCTGGCCGACGATGAATTCATCTTGCTGCCGCGCGACATCAGCCCCGGGCTTTACGATTTGACCTATCACGCCTGCGAGGCGGCGGGCTTTCGACCTAAATTGGGACAGGAGGCAGCGCAGATCACCTCGATTGTGCCGATGGTGGCGACGGGATTCGGCGTTTCACTGGTACCGCGCTCTGTCATGCAGATTCGATCGCCGGGTGTCATCTACCGGCCGCTGGAAGGCGTCGCGCCGCGTGCTGCCATCGGCTTGGCCTATCGTAGCGCGCACCATTCAGTGGCACTTGAGCGATTTATCGACATGGTGAGCCATTCTATCCCGGCGTAAGAGCCTGCATTTTGATGCGACCGTGGCGCGGCGAGATCTTGACCCACCCATCGTGATGGCCGGCAGTTGTCTCCGTGGGCGGCGCTAGCTGGCGGATTTGGTCGCGACGATGTCCTTATTGCCCAGGATGGGCACGACAAAACGCAAACCGGGTACGTTTTGAGACCATCGCAACATCGCGCCTTCTACCCGGACTAAAGCGGGTTTCAGGCGCATGGCCGGCTTTTCCACACACCACCAAGAAAATACCGCCAAGGCGAAGGTGATGGGCAGGGCCAACAGCAAATTGACGTACCACGGTTGATGACCGTGCCCGAATGCAGCAACCACCATTTGCTGGACCGGAAAACCATACAAGAAAATACCGTAAGAGTAGTCGCCACTGTTGATGATGCGATTGCGCCTGGGTTGCAACAAGCCAAGATAGACGGTGACATAGGTGGCTGGCAATGGCGCAAGAAAATCCCAACCCGGAAAACTGAGGCACACCAGGGTCGCCGCTGCCGAAATCCAGAACAGGGTTCGGTCCCAGATGATGGTGAAGCGGAACAAATAAGCGGCTATCCCGAACAAGAAGCACTGCACCAGCAGCGGGCCGATAAACAAGGATGCTGTCGTACTGTGCTGATGGTACTTGACCAGGAAAATCAGCAGGTTTGCGCCAAACACCGTGACCAGAAACAGTTTTGGCCGCTGTGCGATGCCGAGAAACGCAAGCCCGACCAGCGTGGTGTAGCAGAGCAATTCAAACGGTAGCGTCCACAATTGTTGATTGATGAAATTCGGCCAGGGATTGCTCGCGAATACACCGGGCAAGACGAAATGGATCTTGCCGACGATATTCAGGAAATAGCTGGCAAATGCAGGGTCGTGAAAATACGTGGAGAGCGGCAGCACAGTGAAAATCGGGCCTAACAATAGTGCGCCTATCAGGGTGTCGACTGCCAGTGCGGGTACGAGTCGCAACACGCGCAGCCCGCCAAAGGAAATGATGGTCTTGCAGCGCTCGAAACTGCCGGCGACCAAAAATCCGCTCAGTGCAAAAAACATAGGCAGAATGAGCGCCAGCCACGGGCGTGCCGGACCACGCCACACCGCCTCCGTGAACGCCTCGCCATAACAGACGTTGATGGCATGACTGCACACCACGGCAGTGGCCAGCACTACCCGTATATAGTCGAAGCCGGACGGTCGATTCGAGGCCGCACTCAGGCGCGCGGCCAGCGTTGGGGCGGGCGAGCGCACTGCGCCATTGGCCGTCCTGTGGGGCCGCGCCAACACGATCAGCAAGGCGACGAGAGGCAAGATCAAGACCAGCGAGTTGGCAAGGTGCCAACCCGTCAGCCCGGGCGCATCGAACCACAAGCGTGAGAGCATGATGCCGCCCAGCGCGAGCAAGGTGAACAAATAGGCCCACCAGCGCAAGCCTTTGCTGGCGGCAAGCGCAACCACGACGGTCACGCTTGCCGCATATAAAGTGAGTTCCAAAAAGAGTGTCATGGGCCTCTCGAAGATACGTGATCGCGCTGGGCAGTCGAAGATAGGGCTCGATTCGTTCGAGTATCGATGCGCCCGCGTCTCGTGCGCATACAATCTTGGCCGGGGCGTCGAGTGTGCTGCGTGCGCTAAGCGATGCAGTCGCGCACGCATGGACGACCGCTTTGGTACAGAACGGTCTCGTTAGTGTCCGGCGTTCGATTGAACACAATCCGTCAAAATCTTGAGCGATTCCGCCATTCAGGATCTGTAGGCTTTTTGTAATGTTAAGATGCCGGCCCGTTGATAGGGACAGATTCTGTCGCGGTCGCAAGTTGGGCGCCTGGCCGTCAAACCGCTGTCAAACCAATGTCACACAGATTCGCTATCCTCCCCGCCGTAGCCGACGGGGTAGCTCCACCTCCGGCATAGTCGGGGACCCCCATTGGTACAGACGGCACAGAATGTTCAGACGGCACAGACCGCTGGCAAAGCATATGCGAATCAAACGGTAAAGCGCATCCTGGTCATCGAGGATGATGCGCCGACTGCCAACGAGATTCTGGCGGCACTACGGGAGCACGGTTACGCGGCTGATCTGGCGAGCGATGGACAACAAGGCCTGAATCAAATTCTGAATGGTGAATTTCACGGCGTGGTGCTGGATCGCCTGCTGCCTGGCATCGATGGGTTGTCCGTGCTCTCGACCATACGCAATATCGGTATCGATACGCCGGTGCTGCTGTTGAGCGCACTCGGCACCGTCGATGAGCGCGTACGAGGCCTGCGTGTCGGGAGCGACGATTACCTCACCAAGCCCTTCAGTTTCGAAGAGCTGACCGCGCGCTTGGATGTGTTGCTGCGCAGGCGCTTCGAGGTCGACCACCCCAGTCTGCTGCGGGTCGATGATCTGATACTCGATACTCAGCAAAGTACGGTGCAGCGTGGCGGAACCCCGATCGAACTCAAGCCGCGTGAACTCGCTTTGCTGGCGTTTCTGATGCGTCATGTCGATCAGATCGTCACGCGCACGTTGTTGTTTGAAGCGGTGTGGAATTACCACCACAATGTGCAGACCAATGTGATTGATGTCTACATCGGGCAATTGCGTAAAAAAATAACGCTCAATGGCCAGATGCCACCCATGATACATACGGTGCATGGGTCCGGATACGTACTCCGTGGCCAACATTAATCGTCCGCGCTTCGCCTTTACTCGAACACTGTCTACCATAGGCCCGATTCTGGCCGTGTTCGTGGTGGCGATGTGTGTGTTGTTCGGCATTTTCTATGGGCTTATCAAAGCCTATCTGAATCATGGCGTCAACGAACGACTGACGCGGGCCACTGCGCAGATGGTCAAGCGCACGCCGGAAGAGGCCAGACGCGACATCGACGAGCGCAGCAAGCGCGATGTCTCAAATGTCAGGCCCTACGGGCTTTTCGATGCGAGCGGACAGCCCATTACCGGCAACATTCCCGCCTTGCCACCCCATGTGGTCGATTGGAAACCGTTTCAGTACGACCGCTGGGTGATGGATCACAATGGCTGGGAGTACCTGCATATTCGGGCACTGGCCGCTACCTATGCCAACGGCGAACGCGTGGTGGTGGGGCAGGGCATCGACGACATGTTGCGCTTCGATGTGCTGCTGATACGCGTGGCACTGCTGGGGTTGGTGAGTACCATCGTAGTCGGCGTGAGTTGCGGTTTCGCGCTGAATGCCGTGTCCAATCGGCGCATCCGGGTGATTCGTGAGTCATGCCAAGAGATTGTCATCAGCGATTTCGAGCGACGTCTGCCTGTGCGGGGCACCCATGACGATGTCGATCGGCTGGTGGTCATTGTCAATTCCATGCTGGACGACATCCAGCGCCTGGTTCACGAGTTGCGTGGCGTGTGCGCATGGATCGCGCACGATCTGCGCACCCCGATGACCAGTTTGCGAGCCGGGTTGGAGAGAGCACAGCGCAATGCCGTCCAGCCACAGGAGTACCAGCAGGCCGTGGTGCAGGCCATCGTGCAATCGGATCGGGTCCTGAATCGGTTCTCTGCTTTGTTGCGCATCGCCGAGATCGAGGCTCACGCGCAACGCGCCAATTTCCGTCTCATCGATCTGGGCGAAATACTGCTTGATGTGGCGGAACTATATGAACCGCTGGCAGAGGAGCGCGGGGTGCAGTTGATAGTCGAAGCGCAGGGCGAGGCGCCGATATTGGGCGATCGCGATCTGATTTTCGGTGCGATCGAAAACTTGCTCGACAACGCGCTGAAATTTACACCTGGCGGCGGTACCGTCACGATGCGCTTAGTTCAACTGGAGCAGGCAAGCATGGTCGAAGTCGCCGATACCGGGCCAGGGATTCCGCCCCCAGAACGCGAGGCTGTGCTGCGACCGTTCTATCGCAGCGCGCAGATTTCCGGTATGCCTCAGCCCGGTCACGGGCTGGGATTAAGTCTGGTAGCGGCGACCGCACGCCTGCATGGGGCGGATCTGAGCATCGAGGAGGGTAAGCCGGGGTGCCGCGTTCAGATGCGGTTTGCGGCGCGCACCTGAGCGCGGGTGTGGTGGCATCCGCCACGGTGTTCACTTCAGCGGTGGCAATCCTAGTGCGTCGCGGGTTTCCTGTGTGGCCTGTTGCAGGTCTGAGCGGAATGTGGGGTTTTGCAGCATCGCTGCGGCAATCAAGGTGCCGCTCAATTTTCCCGCCTCCACATCGGTCGGGTAATGCACGCCGCCTATCACGCGCCCCTGGGCAAAGACTTCGGCGCGTGCAAAGATGGCCGCACGCTGCTCCGGCACCATGTTGGCCAGCACCACCGCGCATAAATAAGCGAAGGTCGCATGTCCGCTGGGGTAACTGGGCGATTTGCCCTCGGTCTCGATGCCAGGGTGAACCAGCGCACTGACGTTATAAGGGCGAGGCCGCTTCCAATATGCCTTGGCTTGCTTCATCGGCTGGGCACCTTGTTCGCTCAAACGTTTGAAGAATGCGGCGGTGATAGGGAGCGTGGCTGCGTCGAAGTGAGGACCCAGGACATCGGCGAAGCGAAATACGGTTTTATGGCTATCCGCATCCGCTTGCTCTAGCTCGGTCGGTGAGCGAGACGCCTGTATCGCCAGTACAGCCTGTAGATCGCGTTGCTGTGATACGGAGTCGGGGGCAGGCGGCGGGGCCAGCAAGGTAGTCAAATCCGGCTGCGCGGATTCCAGGTATTGCAGTTCAGCACCGCTTGAAGGAAGCAGGTAAGCAAGGGCAAGGGCGGCAACAAAAAAGCGAATCCAACGGGGCATAGTAGGAGCTCTAGCGTGAACAAGGCTGCAGAGGCTACGCACCGACTATGACTTTCTTGTAGCACCAAGCTTACAACCTTAAACCAGACGCCATGCGGGTTTGGATTTAACTTTGTAAAGTTTGCATCACAGCGGCATCATGCGCCCTCGATAACATCCGGTCCATCTTAAACCTCCAACGGCATCACGGACGCGCGTTCGTCGCATGTATGCCGGTTCATGGGACCTTATGTTCTTCCTTTTCGAGAAACACAAAATCGCGCAAGGTGCCCTGGCCTCGTTGCTTGCCCTGATGTTGACGGGCGTGGGTGGACGGTCCGCTTTTGCGGCACCAGCCGCAGCACTACCCGCAGCACCAACCGCAACGGCACACGCACAACATGTACTCCTGATCAGTATCGACGGACTGCACCAGCAGGATCTCTCGCGCTATGTGACGAGTCATCCCGACTCTACTCTGGCGGAACTGAGCCGACACGGCATCCGCTATACGCATGCCTACACGCCTGTGCCTTCAGATTCTTTTCCTGGCACGGTGGCGCTGATTTCCGGTGCGACCCCGCAGACCTCCGGTATCTACTATGACGACAGCTATGACCGAAAGCTGTCGCCGGCCGGCTCCAAATGCAACAAGGAAGGCGCCAGCGTTGTGTTCGATGATTCGATCGACCGCGATGCCTCTCAGCTGGATGGCGGTGGCGCTATTGATCCGGCCCATCTGCCGCTGGATCGCGCGCATGGCTGCAAGCCCGTGTATCCGCACGACTTCATCCGCGTGAATACTGTATTTGAAGTGATCAAGCAGGCCGGCGGGTACACGGCTTGGGTCGACAAGCACCCTGCCTATGACTTCGTCAACGGTCCCAGTGGTTCGGGTGTGGACGATCTCTATACCCCGGAGATCGCGGCGATGGGGGAAAAGATCGCCGCCTTTCCCGCGTATGACGATTTGAAGGTTCAGGCCGTACTCAACCAGATTGCCGGTCATCACAGTAGTGGCGGTGGTCAGGCACCGGTGCCGACACTGTTTGGCATGAACTTTCAGAATTTAAGCGTGGCACAGAAATCGGGTGACGGCTATCGCGATGCGCAGGCGACATCTGGGCACGCGGTGGATGAGGCCATGCATCACATCGACGACGCGCTGGGGCGCATCGTTGCAGCACTGCAAGCCCATCAACTCGCCCAGTCGACCTTGCTCGTGATCACGGCCAAGCACGGACAGTCGCCGATCGATCCGACTCGGATACGCCGTATCGACGGCCATGTGTTGACGCAAATGGTGGACGGCGTGGCGCCACACTTATTGGCGAAATCGGCGCTCGATGATGTTGGCCTGCTGTGGCTCAGCGACGCGCGCCAGACCCAGGTTGTGGCAGCAGTGCTGCGTGCGCATGCGACCGAGTTGGGCATAGCCCGGGTCTACGCCGGCAACGATATGCCGGCCGGATTTGCCCTCGCAGCGATTGACTCGCGTGCCCCCGATCTGGCGATTGAGACGATTCCGGGTGTGATCTATACGCATGGCAAGAAGATCGCCGAGCATGGCGGCTTTGCCGAAGACGACCGTCACGTGGCCTTGTTGTTGTCTCGACCTGACCTGCCGGCCTCCGTCATCGATACGCCGGTTGGCACCACGCAGGTGGCGCCGACCATGCTGGCGGCGCTGGGCTTGAATCCACAGGCCTTGAAGGCGGTTCAGATCGAGCATACCCAGGCACTGCCGGGGCTGATCTTCGAAGGTCGGCAATAAGGTATGCACAGAGCACTTAAAGAGCACGCATAAAGCACGCATAAAGCAC
>Ga0116226_10003079_pt1 | contig 14689 bp, 10 predicted proteins | sample S1TSphfallax_FD_89692 | JGI IMG/M metagenome (GOLD analysis project Ga0116226, IMG submission 89692) | Host-associated microbial communities from peat moss isolated from Minnesota, USA - S1T2_Fa - Sphagnum fallax MG | ecosystem: Host-associated > Plants > Peat moss > Unclassified | place: USA...
GTTTTAAGTTGGGATTGTGTCGTATTTCAACGTCACCTCGTGCAACATGCAATCTCACCATTTAGAGTAAAGAGATGTTTTAGGAATTTTTATTTTGTGCTAGGGATGGGTCCTCCCTCACTCCTCACATGGCATTTTCAAAGTGTCCAAATGTGCACCCAGCACTCCAATTCTACACTCAAGTTAGGCAAAAACACAATCTTGTGGAAACTAATAAGAATGTGATAAACATACCTTCACTAATTTTGTTGCAAAGTATTGACAAAAAAAAACAGAAGAACATAGCTGAATTCCACTTCCTACATTGTTGGCATTGCCTACCAAGGCCCTTAAGGATATTGTGTTTAGATTCATTATAGAGTATAGTAGCTTAAGGGATTTTGGCCCCTAGGTAATGGGTCTATTTTTATATGAGAATTTTTGAAAGATGATATTTTGGCTTGTGTTGAAACTTGAAATTAGTTATAGATAATATGATCTTGAAGGATTTTGGTTTCTTTTAGAGGATTTTTTGAAGATTGCTGTTTCTTAACACATTGTTTTGGACAAGAAATTGGGCAGAAGAAAAAAAAGAGACTAAAAAAGGAAAGCAAGAACTGCCCCAAAAGTCAGTCAATGAGAACTTACTACCTATGAGACAATTTGGTGGCAAAACTAGTAAAATGGCCACCATTATTGGCAATAGCAACTATGACCAACTTGAATGTATGATCAATATTATTAAATGCAGTATATTCTCTTTAATTTCTGATTTGGCAAAAGTGGCAAATTTATGCCCCCAAAAAAAATTTAAACATTGGAACAAATCACACACATTTTCCAATTTTTTGCAGATTTTTTTTCACTATATAGGAAAAATTCACCACAACAAAATCAATAGTATTTACAATTTATATTTTGAACCACCATTGATTTTGAGGAATACATTAAAATATCCTTGGGATATGGAGCCACACACAATGTTGTGTTGGGCGTGTTATGGAACTAGTTATGCATTATGCATGCAAATCCATCAATTACAAACCCATTATAAACCTATAAGTAGTTTTAGGGTCTCATTTTGGACCCTTTTTTTCAAAAAAATAAAGAAAAGGGGTGGAATCATGGTGGTCTGTTGACTCCAATATTTGGGATTGATACTCATGGAGTATAACATTATCAGTCTTGGGCAGTTATCAAAAATAAAAATAGATCCTAAAACCATGGTTCTTAAAAAATCAATGAATTGGTTCTATAACATAAGCATAATTTCCAAAAATTGGAAAAGCAAAACAAAACAAATACCAACTAGTTTTTTTCTCATCTTTTTCCAATAACTGAAATTTTAACTAATTTTAACATAATCCACAAAATCAAACACTTGCCCAACAATATAAAAGACAATACAAATATCAAGTATATCTAGAATGTTCATTCATGGGAATTGATAGCAAAAGACTTCATATTATTGAGCAATTGAAGAAATATCCTAGTGTATTTGAAGGGTGCCTCATATTGATGAATATCTCTCCTATAAAAGAAGAGGGATTTCATGGCTACTCCTTTAAAATGGGAGGGTACTTATGAATATTTAAGTTGAAATTATAAAATGAATGTCTAATAGTTTAGAATTTGAACTTTAATTTATTATCATTTACTACAATTTGAGCAATTTTGTAACCCAATTTGTGTTTGTTATTTTCACAAAAAATTAAAAACTCCCTAAACTTGATTTTCATTAAAAAAAAAACAAGATAACAAAAAAAATCAAGATTTGTATTATTCTTGATTGCCACCAAAATAATTTTCACTTGTTTGTGGGTTTTTTTCAACTTTTTTTTGGAGTAGGCAAACATCGGTGATTTTTTAAATAAAAAAACACATAATAAAAAAACACATGTTACACTTTGGGGGGGGGGGGATTTTGCTACTTGGTAAAAAAAGTAGGCAAATCTTACAAAAGATTTTTTTGAAAAAAAAATTGAATTGCCATATTTAGACCATAAGTCCTCGAATCTTTCCAAAACATAATAGGTTCATCCTAAATTTTTGTAATGTCCTCATTAACCTATAGCCAAATTTGTTTAAGTCCTTTTGTAGATGATTGCCAACTTGCTTCACAAAATCAAACACCATGTTTGTGTGGTGGGTATTAAAAATGTCACCAAACCCATTATAGTCATCAATAAGAAATTTTAATCTCATAACCACTCTTTTCAAAAACTCAAATAACTAGTTTTTATTTACAAATTGTTATTTTTCAAAAGATGCAACTTTCCATGTAATGGCTTGGCCTTTTATTTTAAGGCCAAACAAAATCATCATAGATGATGAAATCATGTGACATGCATCGTTAATTTGTTTATCATTTGTCCAAAAAAATCAAAAAAATTTATTCAATTTTTTTCCCTTGTTATGCATTTTTCAAATAGATTCTTTCACCAAACTTGGTCAACCAATAATTTTTCTAATGTATATACAATTACATTTGAAAAAAAACTTTGAAAAAAAACCCTAACAAAAAGAAATGTAGCACTGAACAAATGATTTGAAATAGTTGTCTATAGCTTATATAATATAAACCATCGAAATTCTTGAGAACAATTCACAAATTCAATTATGAATTGCAAAAATTATTTGTAACAACACTTTTAGAATAACAAACAATGTGGGAAAATGCAACAATGACTTCCAATAATTATCTATGATAAATTCATAACAAAAAGAAGGACAAAGAAATCCAACAACTCACCTATGAATCGTAACAAGTGACCAAATTAGCAACACATGAAAAATAAAAGGAATTATGGGAATTGTTAATAAAAATATGATGATATGCAATAAAAGAGATTAGAAATATGAGTTAACTCTAAAACCAATGTAAATGAATTAAACTAAAATGTATTGAAAGTATGAAAATTCAATGTGTAAAAACTTAATATCTAAAAACTTAATGTTTGGAAACTCAATGTCTAAAATTGTTTGTCAATGAGACATTCATTGCAACTAACTATCACCTACAAAATGTTGTTTATTTTGTCATAGGCCCTCCAATGTCTAATGTTTTAGATGACTTGGTTGATGTGTCAACATCCACTGCCATAACTAGATTCAAAAGGATGGGTCAACAATTGTATTGAACCTTATAATCTCTTGCATTTGATATTATTGATATTAGGTGTTAAACCTTTTTGCAAAGTTTAACTTCTTAAAAAACATAACTTTAAACAACATCATTTAACTGATTTATTACATGGGTTGAATAGGAGCATAAATAATGTCCAAAATTCACACAAGTCACAAAAGCAAAACATATAAATGCTTACATGGTTACATGTTGCATTTGAGTGTTGTCTCAACATGCATCAAATATATGTGGCATATAAAATTGAATTGACATTAGGACATCTTTGCACATCTATTTCTACTAAACCCATTCTAGAAACCTATATATTTAGTCGATGTTAAAGAATGTTCATGATGGAGTATGGAGAGGCAAATTCTTGGCATGTTGGCCATCGCTAACTTGGTCATCGTAATAATGTATGATTTTGAGAAACTTTTATTATCAATATTTTATTGCTCTTGTTTCCATATTCTATCTACAACAAGCTTCCTAGCAAGTTATTTTGCTTCAAAAAAATGATTACAAGAAGAACTAAACACCTTGCCATCACAATTGCCCTATTGTTTCATCATGGGAACCATCATATAACAATGATTTTTTTGCATTGATTTTAATGCTTTACATCCAAGACAATTGGTTTATAAGTTCATGAACTCCACAATATGAGATTTGAACTTCTTTGGTTACCAAATTTAAGTATATCATGCATGCAAGAATTGTAGCACTAAAAATATTCAAACCTATAATGAAAAAAGGAACATCATCCTCCTCTACTTGTAATGGTTAGATGCAACAACACAAATGCTTAATAACAACAAATAAATTATTGCATTTTCAAGCTCCAACTCAATATTTAACAACACCTTCTCCCATCTTCACATTACCATGAATTTTACAATTGCCAAACAAAGTAATCCACACAACCACATGTGGTTATCAAGCATCACCTTGATTGATCATGTTTTCAATATACTTCTACAACCAACACAACCAAGAAGGTTGACCATGTAGGTGTAACATTCCAATTTTGGTAAAACCATGTAGACTATGAAAATTGCAACATAATAGTGCACGTGTCATCATCTACCAAACTTCTATGGCAACAAATTGATAAAATACAAACAAAAATATATGATTGGTTGTACACCTTTTTCACACATGTTGAAAATGTTTATAAACTTCTTTACCTTGGTCCTTTCATGGCACATCTTCCCAAGTATAACCTTTCAAGTGACCACATTTTGACATGGCATCTTGTTGAACATTTTCAAAGCATCCTCCATGCTCCCAAACTTTGCATAGATGTTACCAAATTAATCCAAATTAAGATTTTGTTATGATAAAATTGTTGTAATTAATTTTATGTTGCCATTCTAAAGGTTGGCTTAGGTGGTCACCTTAATGCCACCAATATTGTTGTTAGCCCTTGTAATTCACAAGAACTTCTAGGTCTAGGCTAGATTGATGTTCGTACATTGTTTTATAATATCTACTTTGTTATCAATTTGACATTTGTTTAATTCACTTTATTTTGTAGCCAATTCTTACAACATTGGGAATAATTATTGATTTGTTAACATTTAAGCTCTCAAACTTCTATTGTTGGTATAAGTTTGGTTGTTGTGTGTAAATGTGGTCTCTAATGGCTTGTGGGGTTGCCTCATTAGGATATAATCACATGGAATTGCTTTGCATGTTTTTCAATTTGATGTATTTTGAATGTGTCAGATGTTGCTAGCACCCAAAATGCCCAAGGAATTACAATGTTGAAATGAAATGTTTATGGCCGTTTCTTTTTATTTGTCCAAAACCATGAATGTATGTAGATTATTTGTGCATGGTCAAATATGATAGAATTTTGGTTTATTCTTTGGAAAATGAGGATTGCAAAAATAGTTAGGATTGTTATATGTTCAAATTCTTCCAACAATTTCAAATGAAGGTCATGTTATATTAAAGCTTATTGTGAAGTGAAAAAAAATCAATTTTATGTATGACATTAGGGAACACAATTGCAATGATTATTAATGAAAAAGTAAGCATCTTCTTGGTAAGAGCAACCATTTATGAGGGAGTTTTTTGGCAACAGTTGATACATTTGGACATTATGGAAACATATTGTGTTCAAATGATTCAAAAAAGGTAAGATCATTATTTTACATCTTGTGGAACAACTTTTGTGCTATGTGGGTTCTAAAACTTTTAATTGAAAGCCTATTTGTATTATTCAAAATTTAATGTGTGAAGCCATGTTTTTTAATATTTTAATTCCCTAGCCAAAGAAGCCATGGATGTTATACTAAAGAGGGCTAAAAAACTATTGGTATGCCTTTTCAATATCTCTTCCTAACAATTGGTTTAACCATTAGAACTTCCCTACATTATATCCATCAACATTGATTGATAATAGATGACTTAAACATTAACTTGACATGCATTGGAATGGGTGAATATTTGTGCTTGGATATCACTTTGGATTACACCAACATGGTGCAGATGAACTCAAACAAGCCAAAATTTATGTAAAAAATCAACTTTTATACAATTTTTGTTACACTTGTTTATGTGGTGCCACTTTAATGGCATGTGATTCATGGAAAGTTGTGCTTATTGAATAATATGGATATTGAAAAATATTAAATGAATTAAAAAAATTCCAATATCAAAGTTTGGTTTGAATAAAGGATGTTTAACAACTTCATTCAATGACACTACTTTCATAAACGGCCCCTTAATTTTCATAATACAATTTATCTCATCTTCAAAAAAATTATAGTAATAGGGTATTAAAAAGCATTCAAATTTTCATTATTTATTTATTTATTGTTTATAGAAAATAAGGTTTAAAACAAAGTTCATGAGTCTTTTTTGACATGTAAATGTGATGCAATGTATATGTTGTTTAAAGAAAACTTGTAGCTTATAACATTACAAATTAAACTTGAAAGTGTTAACACATTTTGGTATGATTTGAAATTATGACAAATTTTCAAGATGAAACAAAAAATCAGTGCACTTTCAAAAAAAATTATTTATTCAAATTTGATTGTAAAAAAAAATGACATATTGGGGCAATTATAAATAAAGTATATTTAAAAATTCAAAAAAATTCATTTGAAAATTCCTCTTTAGGAAAACATGTTTTTGGGGAAAAAGGACCCGAAAGAAGGACAATAGTCATAAATGCAAAGTAAACACATTGGTTTGTTATATGTTGTTTGGACCCAACACTAAAGAGTTATGGCACACGAAAAATGTGCAACATAATTTGCAACTAGAACATCAATGGATCAATAGAGCTCAAGCTATAGCATTGCATTAATTGGGCTCATTGTAGCCCTCCCTTTGATCATATATACCAACTACATGTGTGATTTTTCTAAACCCCATCATACATGCATTATAAAGGTCTTATGTGTTGGTACATGGCAAATTGCTTCAACATTCTTTCATCATGTGCAAGTTTGAATAATCCATGTATTTATATAATAGTGATATTTATAGAAATTTGTCTTGTCCAAACCTTGAATTTATTAGGTTCTATAAGGGTTTAAAATAGATGAATACTTGGCATGAAATAATGCATGGAGATTTATTAACTTCACTTTTGAAAGGCCTTTGCATCAACTGGATGGTTAAGGTGGGAGAAAGTGGTCCATGACCCATTTAATCATCTTCCATTCTCCTTGGATGGAATTTATAGCCCAAATAACATGGAAGCATATGCCAACTAATTATGTGGTAAAGGTGGAAAAAGGTGGCTCTTTAAAGGGGAATCAAATGGCACCCATTGCATTGAAACAAACTTTGGTGTGGATGACAAGAAGTGGAATATTATTCTAATTTATTGATCAAAATGGTCAATTGTCCCATTAAAACAAAAAAGATTACCTTTTTTTACTTGTATGAGGATTTTTAATAAAATTGTACTAAATTTGGCAAATCCAATACATGTCAAACTCCTAGGCATTTAAAACCTTGCATTGAGGTCTAGCAATTGGTTTAGTCATAACAACTTTCTTACATTGTGAAATTCCAAAAATATTTTGTAGTGTAAAATGAGCTAAGATAGGATGTAATTCACCAAATAATAGGTCCCTCCATTTGTTACTTAATTTTCCATAAGGTACCCATTACACACTAAGTAGTAAGTAAAGGTCTTACATAAATCTAAACAATTGATTTAAGTCCTTAAAGTTTGTATGCACTCTTGACTAGGCCAAGCACTCTTGACTAGGCCAAAGTTTAACTTTGTAGGTGTTTTTGTTCAATTGGAAGTCAAAGTTGAACCCACAATCTTTGCTACCTCCTATCATCAGCATGTGTATGAATATTAAAAAATGGATCTACCATCTATTGGTGATAGTTACTAAGTAAAGGGCTGGTGTTGAAATGAGTAAAAGATGTTTAAGTTTAGGTGTTGAAAGCCATAGGTGTCCAAAAATTATTGAGGTCCAAAATAACAATGTTTGGCAACACACCTTGTTGCATTTCTCAACATACTTCAAGTGCCTTTTGTCCTAAGCTAATGTTTCACATGTCCCAAGATCATGGTAGTCTAAGTGACAAAATTCAAATTGGCATCTTGTGGAACATACTTCAAACATCCTCCATGTTTCCCACATGTTGCATACATGTAAACATGGGTACATGCATACATGTTCCCAAATCAACACATCTCAATAAATTAAACAAAAACGAACTTGTTAGGATTCATGACATTTGTTGGAAAGCTACATCATTGCCTTAGGTTGTCCATCCTTCACATATTTTGCAAGTTTTTCATTCCATGTAAAAATGTTCAAGATTGCATTATGTTTAGTGCCATTGTAACCGCCTATATTCCCAACCATGGTGGGTTTCATTGATGTTCAAGTTATAGTCTTTTTTGTATCTTCTTGTGTGAGATCCAAATACCTTTCATCACCCTCCAACCAAAAATCTAAACCAAGATCATTGGGCATGTATTTTCCACGACCTAGGCATAGATCCATCATAAGAACAAATAAAGTTCCATTTACCTTCTCTACCAACATCCATATATAAATAATTGGAAAATTTGTCATGAAATCAATATACATGTTGAAAGAAATATTTATAGTAATGGTTGATCACTCGACATGGTCAAACACCATTGAAAAATCCCAAAAAATGGAATTAACCTAATTGTTGCACCAAAATTTCAAAGCAATCCAAATGTTAAGGTAGAGCTAAATGTTCATTGTTTGATGTAGAGGTTGGCTCACACTTTTCCTTCATATGCTTCTTGCAACAATATATTCCCTTACATTGTTGATAGTCAATTCTTTTTTCAAACCATAGAAAAGCCATGATAAACATTGAATATAAGTCACAAACCACCAACTGCTTCAAACATTTATCATTCTAATCAAATTTGGTGTCAATGCATGAACAACAAATACCTTGATGTCTTCAAACAAAAAAATGCTTCTCAATATTCATATGTTTTATCTTCCTCCAAGCCATGTAATGATCTATCTCCCCCATCATCATCATCATCATCATTTCCAACTTTGTGGACATATAAATTAGGTCTATTACATTATCAATTTCTTTTGCCAATATTCATGGTTCCTCTTCAAGTCTTCACATGAAACCTTAAAATTTGCAATTACAAATCCTTCAATGTTAGAAAATGTATTTTTATTTGTGATTCCAATTCCTTTTTCAATGTTGGAAATGCCATAGCAAAACCACTAAAAATTGATAAAAGATTTTTTTAAAATTTTTATTTAAAAAAAAACCTCAACCTTTTGAAGAAATGAAAGCTCCAACATCAAGTAGTTAATTCCACTTTGGCTAAATTGTTATAGCTTTAGTTACATGTTATTGTGTCCATGATCTTCAAAATTGGGTGATGTGAAACATTACCATGTTGTTGTCCTAGGGCCATTACTAATTAACTTGTTTGTTGTCATCTTTTGCTTTTATAACACCCATTGTAATGTCATGTGTGAGGAAATTGGGACATACCGTACTCCTTGATTCGATTCAACAACAAATTGCCAAATAATTAATCAAATTGTAATTCTCAACTTTAGCACTTGGTTTTAAAATTTTGAAATTTTTGACAAACAATGGTTATACAAAATTAAATATTATGACTTCAAGTTTATGGGATAGCCTAGTGTGTCTAGATTATTTCAATTTTAGGTCATTGATGTTTAAGGTCTATCGTTCAAACCTAACAATTTTTTAATTTTATAAAAATTTCGGCACAAGTAATAAATATTTTTTCAATTATTTAACAAAATGAAAAATAATTTAATTTATGCCAAAATTGTTCAGGTTCTACAATAGATTGTCATTGTTGTCGCCCATCCCCAATCAATTTCAATTCTTTTTTATTTCTATCTATTTATATTTCATTTTTGGATAATTTTTTTTGTTGTGCTAAAAATGTAACACAAACTTTTTTGGAAACTTTTTATACCTACATTTTATCATATGCAACAACACATTGGAGGTAATTTGTGTTGCACAATTTTGCAGAAAACCCTAATTTTATTTTATAAATTACAACCCAACAAACTATTGTAATGACCAATTTTTCATTATTCAATGCAACCATTGTTAATTGTGATAGCAACAAACAAACAAAATGCAACCCAAGTTCATCCACAAACTAATTAATCATGGAAGCACACCTTGGAAAAGATGGTGACAAAAAAAATATGAACCCAACCAAAGAACCCAAGTAATTTATTGCATGACCCACAACCTACATGTTTTTACCCTTTTAAAGGTTTTCCCCTTTTTGACCTTCCTTTTTATATGAACTACCTTTTTTAAAAAAAATTGACAAAAGCCAAATTGGTGTGCTTAAAATTACATCCATCCAAAATGACATTGCACAAGACCACATGTCAATTCAAATTAGTTATGAAATGAGCAAAAAAATTATTCCCAAATCTTGCACAAATGCATGATCTTTTCCTTATAGGCATAATGAATAAACAAAAAAAGCCACCTAGAAATTGGTGGTTCTTTGTGGGTTATTTCATGATAATCACAAACACCTTAAATTTTAAAAATAATAACCAAAACACACATAACCAATGATTCTTGGATGTTAAACTTTTTTAAAATGGGAAACATGGGCTATTAACAAACCAAACACTTGCACAACATTGTGAGGTGCCAATTTAGGTAATTATTATTTTTAGAAAGCTATAAAGTCATTTTTCCAAAGGGTCAAAGGAACCAACCTTCCTTTTGAAAAATAAAAATAAAATCTTAGCTAGTCACCAAAAATATAAAACTTCCCCAAATTTCTTTTTAAGGTGGTATTCATAGAGTTAGGTCTCACATTTTTCATAATAATTAGCTATCACATACTTATTTTCTAAGTCACAAATTCCTATCAAAATTTTGAGTAATTATTAAATTATTAAATAAATGAAATTTAAATAATATGGGAGAAAATTACACTGCTAAATATAATAGAACCAAATAAAAACATTGCATTAACATATAATAAATAATCATGTCTCCATTACTTCATGCCTTTTAAATGAACTTTCAAACTTTTTTAATTTTCTTTTAAACTCACATCAATTTCCATTAACTTCATTAGGTTAAAAGGCACAATTTGCAATCAATATTATAATCATTTAACCAAATTATTCTCACAAATATCATAGCACCTTTTTAGACTTGGCATTCAAATGTGGAATAATTTTTATTAAAAAAATTCAACTTCAGTAATAAAAAATAATTTACTGAATTTCAACAATAAAAAAAAATATTTGGTAAGTTTTTTGGACTTTGATCCTTTACCATAATGGGACCTTTCACAAAAAAAGTCCCTCCTTTGTAATTTCCTTAAATTTTGACATTTTAAACAATTTTTTTTTTGAAAATTTTGCATTTAAAAAAGAATTATTACTAAACATGAAAAGGTACTAAGATAATTTAAATTCAAAGTTATCTAATTGGAGGTGAAAATTGCTTAAATTAACGAGTATTTCAACAAGGGAATTTCTTTTCCATTTCAATTTCAGATCTCACCATTCTTGTTATTTGACAATTGATTAAACCAATTGTGAGCCATATAGACTTGTGTTTAGCCCACGAATGCAAAAGGAAACTTAATGTCTTTCACATCCACATGATATCATTTAAAACTCTTAAATTATGTATTGACAAGCTTTATAATTGGCTCATTGTGTTGGGTTCCGTCTCAAAAAAATCTACATTGGAATCCCCACCATTTTGTCCATTTATAATATCACCCCTACATTGAAATAATGGACGCAAATGATGATAACATTTAACCAACATAGGAAGAAATGATTTCCTATCTTACTCGTATATTATTGCCACACCTTGTTCACAACTAGTGCATGAAAACATTATATGAAAGATTTTACATTTAGGATCCAATGTTAATACTTATTTCAAATGGAAAGGAAAGAATTAAGGACACAACACATTTCTCTCATGATGTTACAACCTAAGAGGTATTAAATTAATATTAATTCTTGAATTGTTATTCATCATATTTTTTACCAAGGGTGGAAGGTTCATTTCCTTCAATTTCAGGTTCATCATTATGATTTGGGGGGACATTTAATGCAAAGTTTGGGATTTACGTGCATCAAACTTTTTGGGGGGTATTAAATAATTGTCGAACCTATTTTTTATCACCCTATTATTATGTATTAAAAATATATATACATATCAAGGCCACCTTATATTAATTATAAACCATTATTTTAGATTATTACGTACCTTATATTATAATTAAATTGATTATTTGAATAAAATGTACCTTATTTTTTAACTAATTAACTTATAATTTTTACCCAACAACCAATATATTGCACCCTATATTTTTATTCACATATTTTCTACTCTTTTTTACTAGTGTCCCCCCCCCCCTCCGATGAACATTATGAGAGAATGCAACATATCATTTAACAACCAATGCCCATGAAATTGGTTCAAGACACAAGTTGACACAATAAGAAAAAGAGAATCCACAATAATTTGAGAAATATGCCATGTGAAAAGGAGCAACATGTTCATGAATTTTGACAACAATTTTTGTAATGTAACACAAGGCAATGACTTTTTGAAATTGATTAATGTTTGCCTTGTGTTATTAGACTTGTGACTACTAAACTAGAAAGTACAAGGCATTTGTAGTTCAAGTAAACATATCGTGCATTTTGCAATTTTATTTACTTCATAATGTCAAAATTGTAAGAAACTAATGATTGTTGTCTATCCCTTGTGGTTTGTCCTTTGTCCTTTGTCCTTTGCATTTTGCACACCACTTGTGGGCATATATCACAAGGTTGTATGACAAACAATCTAATGTAGCAATTAAAAAATTGGAACAAAAGATGAAAATTTATAGGTGAATCTTGGAGAAGAAGTTTTAACACATTTTATCATACATGCATAGCCATAAAATATCACTAAATAATAATACAATTCCATAATATTGCAATTTCAATGGGAAAAATAAAACTCTATAACCCAAAATCAACCTATACATTGACCTTGGAATTGTCTAACATAAGAGCTTAAAACTAACCCTTTGCTTTAAACCAATGAACAACATAAAACTTAAAATTGTCAATTTGGGGGAACTATTATAATACCTAAGTGGGTTCAATGCACAAGTGCCAAATAATTTTTTAATTTTAAACTTTAAGATTTTCCATGTGAGTTTTTAATTTTGGACTTTTTGACATATAAGGAATTTACATATTAAATTTTAACTCAACTTCATAGTTCCCTTATTATCCTTGTGGTCATTGTGCTCGTAAATAATGCGCTTATTTATATTAGGCCATCGATAATTTTTCAATTATTGTAAATTAAATTTTTGGAATTTTCAAGAATGGGCTTAAAGATTTTTCAAAAAATTCCAAAAATATATATATATATAATTTATGCCAAAGCCACCCATGTATTATGATAGTAGTTTAAAAAATTGAATTCAACCTCAAGACTAACATGCTTTAGTTTTTGAAAATATTTATAGATTTGGACTTGTTGTACATTCTTATGTCAACACCTACAACTTGTTTCCTCTTCTAGTGGGGACCTAATGAACAATTAAACTAACACACATGATAGACCCAATGGGTCATCCATTTAAAATAAGAAACAGATCGAAACTTGATGGTTCCTTGAAATACCACCAACTTGACCAATAATGGCATTAATGAATTTTATTGGGCATAGACTTGAATCAATACAAGCTCCAATCCACTTTTGTTTTCTTGAATTATTTGGCAAAATTAAACAATTATGCAAATCCACCTATGTAAATTTTATAAAAACATAGATCTCAAACCTTTGTAAACCTTATCATGTATTATTGCATATTAACAAGTTTTTAAAAATGCATGCCCAAAATAAAATTTTCCTCTAAACCTAAAACTTCACAACTCAAAACACATTTCAAAGTTGTAGTCATAGTGTTTATCTTTTGAGTTGTCATCCTTTACCTAGACGTGCAATTATTGTTTTTTGATCCATATTGATCCAACAACTATGTCAAATTTGTGGCAAATGTTTCTTCTATAGCTTTAGATGCTTCAAATAATCCAATGGTGACATGTTTGGGCTACCACTAAATTCCTAAAAAATTGATAACAAAGGGGAAAAATCATCTGCCCTTGTAAACATCTATAAATCAATGTTGATAATTGCAAATTAAATTATGTTTAAAATATCAAAATATATAATTGTTCTATCTTTCAGACCAAGTAAGATAACAATTCTTAAACATTTTGTCTTCACCAAAGAAAAACATTATTAGGACATACATTTTCCATAAACTAAAAAAACAAGTTATTTTTTTAATGTAAATAAGCCTTCCTACAAAAATTCTTTTTGGTGTACATCTTTTTTGAATGGCTAAATCACATCAAAGAAATCTAAAATTGTAGATGAAAGAATATTTGGCCTTTTTTTGTTGAATATCTTTCCATTGTTTCTTTCAATGGAGCATTTATTTTTTCTTGAAACATACTTTACAATTGACGTGTGCTTTGCATCCACATTTTTTTTCAAATTTTCTTTAAAATATTATTTTTGTTCAGGGGTTGCATGGATCAATTTCATTATTATAAAAGAATATAAAATGCATTATATTGTCACATTCATTTCAAAATTATCATTGTTATTTGTGCATATAATTTTTGAAGGATTAATTGTCCCCCATTTTTTTACTACAAACTAAGGAGTGTTCAAACCTTTTTTCCAAAAATCCCTTTTATGTTGCATTTTCATTATATTTTCATTTCCATTTGATTGCTCCATATTATTTGTTTGACCATATTATTGGGTAAAGGTCAAGAAATTATTGAAATAAATTTATATTTTGTCTAACTATATGATTATCTAAGGTTTTTTAACAATTTAAATCAAAACATTTCTAAAGAAAAAAAATGATATGCTTGCTCAACAATCATTCATTTTTTCCTCCCAACTTCAAAATCAATGCAAATAGGTATGCAAATCGAAATATATCAAGTATGAGTTATGAAGTGTGCTTGAACAAGTATGAAAAAATACAACAAATTTTGGTGTGAACAAAAA
>Ga0116226_10003080_pt1 | contig 14689 bp, 8 predicted proteins | sample S1TSphfallax_FD_89692 | JGI IMG/M metagenome (GOLD analysis project Ga0116226, IMG submission 89692) | Host-associated microbial communities from peat moss isolated from Minnesota, USA - S1T2_Fa - Sphagnum fallax MG | ecosystem: Host-associated > Plants > Peat moss > Unclassified | place: USA...
GCAGCAGTGCCACAACAGCAAATAGATGCCAGTGAGCAAAAAACAACCCACAGCAAAATTTCTGTTTCAACCTATCCACGCATTGACACTAAGCGTTTGCGTGCTGATCTCAATGCACGAGCAGAACAAGTCACTACTCATTATTTAGGCCAACCCAAAAGCAAACAAGGCCATGTCTGGCGCTATGGCAGCAATCAAGGCAGTTTAGTGGTCACTATCGGCGGTGCTAAACAAGGCTTATGGCACGACTTTCAGTTGGGTAAAGGTAGCGATATGTTAGGGTTAATTCAACATGCACTAGGCACAAAAGATTTTAAAACGGCTCTTCAAGAAGCAACCCGTTTTCTAGGAGGTGAATCGCTATATCGCATGACTGAACACCAAAAATCTTCTGTTGCATCGACTAAAAATATGGATGTCGATACCTACACGCAACAAAAAATCCAAAAAGCACAAGCGATTTATCAAGGTACTCAATCTATTGCTAACACAATAGCAGAACGTTATTTACGAGAACATCGTGGCATTTTAGGTACATTAGAAGATAAAACTTTGCGTTATCATCCTAACTTAAAAAATTGGATGACAGGCAGTTATCATCCTGCATTCATTGTAGTTGCCAGAGATGAACAAGATAAAGTGTGTGGCATACAAGCTATTTTTTTAGAGGCTAGCACTGGCAAAAAAGCGATACAACTAGGCCATCACGTCAAATTATCACGCGGCTTAGTTGGTGAAGGTGCAATGATTCATACAGGGAAACTAGGTAGCAAAATTGCTTTAGCTGAAGGACCTGAAACTGCCCTTAGTATTGCAGAAGCACAACCCGATTGGACAGTTTATGTCACGTTTGGCGTCAGTAATTTTGCTAAAGTCAGATTGTCAGAGGGTACAAAAAGTGTACTCATTTGTGCAGACAATGATGGACGTGATTCGGCTATCAGCAAAAGCATTGCAAAATCCGCTGAAAAATTAGCTCAACGTGGCATTGATGTGTGGGTAGCAGAACCACAAAAACCAGAAGATAAAACTAAATGGGATTTCAATGACGCATTAATAGCAGGTGGTATCACTCAAGTTAAAAACGATCTCGATCAAGCAGCACTCTATCAAAAAGGCATTTCATTAAAAAATTTAACGAGTAATCTGAAAAACACTTTAGCCGTTTTAGATGAATCAATAAGTGCCGTAAAAACATCTGTTGTAGATAAAACCATTTCAATGCCGGAAATTACCCATGAATCTCTGAAAACATTGCTCTTACGTTATGTAGATATGGAACTCGAGCAAACCCGATTAGTCAACGCCATGCACAGTGCGAGACTCCAAGACCTCAAAGCTGGCAAAGCGGCTTCACTCGACGCCTTCGCCCATGCTGACAAAATACAAGCCTTCGCAGAACAAGCTATCGAACATCCCGAAATCAAAACCATCTTCGAAGCTAAACAAAATAGTAAACCACCACATATTGCTGATCGTGGTGGTTTTATTGGTATTCGAGAAAGATTACAGCGAGGAGAATGGTTAGAGGCGGATATTCATGTGTTGTCGGTGAAATTGCGAGGCAAAATAACCAGTGAATCTCTTATACAAGTAAGAGACAGAGGTCAAGGAGGAGGAAGAAGAAAATAGGTTTTTGTACTACACTTACTAAAATATGGAAATTTTCTATGTGATAAAACTTATGCTAGCGGGTTACTTATTAATTAAAAGAATTTATGGATAAAAATGCCTGTCAAATCGCCACATTTTATAGCAAGCCCCTTTCGCGAGCAAAAAGTCTCGATGAATATAATTTATATAAGGCTGCTATTGAGTGGGATCTTGCGGATCCAATTTTGATTCAGAGTCGAGAGGATTTAAAATCTGAACCTAAATGGCGCGGCCGGTTAGAACCTTATCATCATCAAATAAAGAATTTAATAACGTTTTGCCGCCGGCTTCCTATAACACTATTAGCCGATGATGTTGGACTAGGCAAAACAATTAGTGCCGGTTTAATTATCAGTGAACTCATGGCACGTAGAAAGATAAGCAAAACGCTTATTGTCTGCCCTAAGCTGCTTATACCTCAATGGAAAGAAGAATTAAGTATAAAATTTGGAATCCAGGCGGAGGAGATTATCGGTAGTGAACTTAAAACATTTAAGCTATTGAATAGCTCAGACGCTATTATTACCACTTATAATTCTGCACGCCTGTATTTTGATTCACTTGCTGAGATGGGCTTTGAAATGCTCATTTTAGATGAAGCGCATAAGCTGAGAAATCTTTATAGTGTTGAATCGCCACCTAAAGTAGCTAAAACATTCTATGAGGCATTAAAAAACAGAATATTCAAATACGTTTTAATGCTTACTGCAACACCCATCCAAAATAGACTGTGGGATATTTATTCACTAATCGAATTATTGGTAGCAGCACGTGGACATGAAAATCCTTTAGGTACTGAAAAGATTTTTGAACGAAAATTTATGGATGATAACTCTAAAAAAGTACCTTGTTTAAAATCTGAAATGCGTGATGAGTTTCGATCTATTGTGTACGGATATTTATCGCGAGTCAGAAGGATTGATGCCAAATTACAATTTCCTATTCGAGAGGTTAAATTGCATGAAACTCTTCCAAGTTTAGAAGAAATTGAATTATTCAAAATTGTATTAGAAACCGTTCAAAATCTAGGGAAATTCGTACAAATATCACTACTACAAGCAATATGTAGTAGTCCAGAGGCATTAATCAAACAACTTGAAAATATGGAAGCAAAGGGTACTATTTCTACATTTGTAGTTCCAAGCGTAAAAGAAATTTCAAGGAAAATAAATATTCCGGCAAAGCTCAATGGATTATGGGCATTAATAAAACAAATAAAAGAAAAAAATCCAGAGAATTGGCGGATTATTATATTTACTCGACGTCGTGAAACTCAGTTTGCCATACATAAATTTCTTGAAGAAAAACAGATAAAAACTGGACTCATCAATGGGGATTCTGCCTCAAGAAATCAAGAAACTATTAGTGAGTTTAAGCAGTCTTCTCCAAAGGTACATGTCATTATTTCTACTGATGCCGGCGCTGAGGGCGTCAATCTTCAAGAAGCTAATATATTGGTTAATTATGATCTTCCGTGGAATCCCATGATAGTAGAGCAAAGAATAGGAAGGATTCAGCGGTTAGCATCAAATCATTCAACTGTCTGTATTTTTAATTTAATTTTAAAAAACACCTTTGAAGAAATCATTGTTGGGCGACTCATGGAAAAACTTCAAATGGCCTCAGAAGCCATTGGTGATTTAGAGTCTTTATTAATAGAGACTGATGAAAAAAATGAAAAGTCGAGTGGAGAAAGTTTTGAAGAAAAAATTCGACAACTCGTTATGGCATCAATTTCTGGAAAAAATGTTGAAGAAGAAATATACCTAACTACTAAGAGCATATCTGATGCAAAAACTGAATTAGAAAGAGAAAAAAGCAATATAGATGAAATTTTTGGCTCACCAGAGGAATTTGATAGTTATGAACCTCTCTGCCTAAATCTTCCTGTATCTAATAAATCTATGACAATTAAGGACTTTGTTGTTACTACCTTTAAGTATTGCAATACACCGCTTCATTTAGACCAATATGGAAATTTCTCTTTTAAAAAAGGCGAAAAGACCAATTTAATTTATTTTGATTCTGGCAAAGAACATTTTGTAAAAGGAGATGGGAAGATTATTTACATGCCTGGCACAACGGCTTTTAATTCTCTTGTGGGCGAAATTACTAAAAATGCGTTGCATCAAGTTAATGATTTAGATAACGATCCCATCGAAAAAGCGAAAAAACTTGCGGAAAACTGGGTAAATCATTTTGGCGGGTTTTTTAAAACCTGTGAGGTTGTTACTATACAGCGCTATTTTAACGGCAATGTATTATTGCGTACACGTATTTATACTACTTATGATAACTATGAAAGACTAATAGAAGCTTCTTGCTCTACAGATGCAGCGGATTACAGTACATCCTTAAAGGAAGACATCGCACCGCTTAGTGAAATCATAAAAGACCCCACACAGCTTCGTTTATCAGTAGATTATCTAAAAACAATAGCAATGAAGGACGAAGGTATCGCTAAGTTTTATTCTTTTTATCAAGAACGCTTAGCAGAGGAGCTAAAAAAGTCAGGGAACAATGAATTTAAACGAAAAAAGCTTGAAGATGATTTAACACCTCGCATAGAGATTGCCATCGTAGGTGCTTTAGGAACGCTACAGCGTAAACTACAATTAGAAGTTATTTATGGTGTTGATTCTGAATTAAACTATAAAAGTTTTATTACCGTAATTCCATCTTCAAATGAAATCATAAATCAACCAAGCATGGAAAAATGTAGCATCCCCGACAAAATATTGCCTTATGATTGTCTTGAGAAATGTGAGATTAGTGAAAAGTTGGCATTAAAACACCTATTATGTCGATCAGAAATAAGCAATAGGTTAGCTTTGCCTCAATATATAAGGACATGCCATTTAACCCATAAAAAAGTCTTGCTCGACGAAACCGAGAAATCTGATGCGACTGGACAACTCATTGCTTCAACTATGCTTAAAACTTCTGAAATCAGCGGAAAACGTGCAGAGCCGGAATTTTTTGACCAATGCGAATTTACTCATTGTAATGCTTTAAAGACTGAACTTGCTATCAGCCAGATTTCAGGAAAACATTATCGGATTGACCAACAAATGTGTTCTGCTGTATCTGGAAAGACTGGCCATTCACAAGAATTTATTATTTGTACTGAAACTTCTAAGCCGCTGTTACTTTCTGAAGCTGAGCAGGATGAAATTACTGGCAAATTAGTAATGCCAGGATTATTGGAACGCTGTGAGATAACGGGTAAGAAAGTGTTAGCTAGAGAATTAGAGAAATCTACAATCACTGGCAAAAAAGCATTAAAAAAATTTTTTGTTTCAAGCAGTCTATCTTCGGCTCACTTCCCTGAGCAAGAAGGCATTCAATCTTTATCAGGAAATTTTTGTACTCCCTTAGAAAGCAGAAAATGTCTTTGGAGTGGACAACAATGCCACCCCGAAGACCTGAGAATTTGCCATTTGACTCAGATAGAAGTTCATTTTAAATATATTGAACCACGCGGCCATTCATTTTCTGCGGTATTAGTAAATCTTTTAAGTGGAACAAATAGGAAAAAAGATAATCTTCAACTCTGGCCAATGATAATAGCCAAAGCTGTTGATTCGCTTCACACTAAAAATATAAAAATATCTTTTGCAGAATTATCACCAAACGGAGAATGTCTTGCAGTTTGCTTAGAGATTCAAACTTGGATGAGGTTAAAAAAGCAATATGCTGGACTCTTTTATTCCATACCCGATGAAACTATTGTGGGTCGAATTGTTTTGGTAAATCGTTCAAATACAGGTTGGAAGGTGGTAAGCCGCAGCTAAATTTACAATTTATAACCATACAACCATCGACTCTCCTTATTGCCAACATTCTTAACCGAATGTTTAGCATAAGCAGGAATTAAAATTTCTTCACCAATTTTTGGATAAACATATTGCCTTTCTATAATGAGTTCCAATTCACCGTCTACTAATATCAATAACTCATCCGTTTCATGGACAAAGTCATTCCATTTCTGCCCAGGTGGATCGATCTAGACGCCAAAACTAAAACCACGCTTTTGCCAATTTTGTTTAATTTGCTGTTCATCAATCATAATCATAAATGTAATTCAGATAATTTCCCTGTTAAACTTAAAACATTATTTATTTTGAACATCCACCAAGGCCACTAACCGAACCGGCGCTTCTGTAGCCTCTTTCATTTTTATCGGTAGCACCAATACAAAACTTCCTATCGGTGGCAAGCAGGCAAGATGAGCAACGTTTTCAAGTAAATATTTTCCTGCACCTAAAAATAATTGATGCACTGGGTAACCGTTCATCGGACAATCCGGAGAAAGTGTATCAATACCAAGACCTGTTACTTGTCTGTTTAATAAAAATTCTGCGGTTTCCCGTGAGACAGAGGGAAATTGTAGATCATTACGATATTTTTCAGGCTGATGCCAAAATTGCTCCCAACCCGTACGAATCAAGACTAACGTGCCTTTAGATATCGTGCCATATTGTGCTTCAAAGGTTTGAATATCCCTAATACTGACTTGATAACGTTCGTCCTTATGCTCAGAGACATTGATCACCACACAAGGCGCTACCAAAGTTTGTAAAGGTATTTGATCAATCGTTATGCCACCTTCAATACAATGTGCTGGTGCATCCATGTGAGTGCCTATGCCAGCATCCATTTGAACTTGCTGCACACAAAACTTCACGTCGGTGTCGCAATCTGCGTAATCTAGTTTCGTTGTATGTTTAAAACCGCAACCGACGTCCCAAGTGGGGATATTGGGTGCCAAAGCATGGGTTAAGTCGATGATTTTGTAGGGAAAAGAAGCCATCATGATCTGCTCATTAACGGTATATTATTTCGTTAATGGTACACTATATTTATAAATAAACCTGCAAATATTCAAGTTATAGAAAATATAGAACAAAGAGAAAGCATTAATTACTTAAATAATTGGTTTCTCAATGAGAATGAATATGTTTTAGCTGATTTACAACACGATGGTAAAATTTTTTCAACTACCCAGCCGCAATTAATTAAATCAGCTGAAAATATGAATCAGCTTTTAAAGACTCAACTACTACCAGCTAGAAGCTGGTAGGTTGAAAAACTTGGCTGGAAGCCGGTGTTATTCTAAAGAAAGATTAATGAGGTTATCTGAACGATGCGCATCAATATGATTATCCAAATAAGCATTAATGATTTCATCCGTTACATTGCCGCTCGTCGAGCTAAAATATCCTCGGCCCCAAAAATGTTTACCCCAGTACTTCTTTCTAATTTCCGGAAATTCCAATTGTATCTTTCTCGACGAGCGACCTTTAGCTCTTTTAACAAAATCACTCACACAAATATGCGGCGGTATCGATACAAATACAGGGATATGGTCAGCAGACAAAACTCCCTTAACAATCTTTACACCCATTTCTTCTGCTACTTGTGCAATAATTTCTCGCACACGAAGCCTAAGCTCTCCTTGCAAAACCCGATACCGATATTTCGTTATCCATACAATCTGATATCGAGGGTGATAAACTGTGTGGTGTCCCTGGGTATAATTTGTCATCCAGCTACAATATCTGAAGATTCTCCCGTCTGGAAGACGGGGGTTTCAACCATTTAGAAGACTATGAATTAGTCGCTTTCGTAGCCACCAGAATGTTTAAATTTTTTAGTAGTGTGATGAACCTTCTCTTCTTCTTCTGGTTCTTTATCTTTTTTGTGTAAAACATCACTGTATTTAGCTTTTCGTGCTTCAAGTTCAAGCTCGGCATTTGTCATGGTTGGTTTTAGATTTACTCTTTGTTGATTAAGTTGATCACTCAACGATCCTGGAATAACACCTGGTGGTCCTGGAATAAAAGCTGGGGGTGGTGGGGGAGTGATAACTTGTGGGGGAACGACCGTTAGAGAATCCTTTCTTTCATAAACACCACTCACAAAACGTCTGATCGTATCTAAGATATTGACTGGTGCTAAAATTAATGTTGCCCCTGCAAATATCGATGCTAATGTGGTGGCAATAGCAGAAGAACCCAATGCTCCCCCAAACACAGCACCCACTGCACCTAACGCAGTACCAGACGCACCCATACCACCAATGACGCCCGCCAATATGGGCACAGTTGCCAAACCGCCTGTGAATGCTAAGGCAGTCACAACTACCGCCGTCACGAATAAAGCGAATCCTATACCCATGACAATAGCTTGTCCTTTATGTTCTCCTGCCCACTTTCCTAGTCTGTCTATACAATAGCTAAAGTAATTTTTTGTTTTTTCTTCAGTAGCGTAAAGACTGTATGCATCTTTTCGAACTCGATCGATAACTTCAGGACTATTTGCCGCAACTTTAGCTTTATACAAATTGTAGTCGCGAGACAACCAACGAATACCATACACTAGAGCACTAACCGCCGAAAAAGCCGCTACGCCTAAAGCAACAAAAATTAAAGCGGGCGGGCAAGCAGCGCCTAAAGCTAAACCTACTCCGATTAAAAGAAATGCTAATGTGAGTGAATTACCTGGATGGAAGACTTTACGGGCAATGTTCCGATTCGCCCATTGATTGCGTATCCGCTCAAATTCAGCAAATGATACATCATTGTCGCCTTCAGTTTGCTTAATATGGTAAAAAGACACATTTTCCAGAATGATTGCATTAGCTTGCGTCGAAAAATCGGTAGTATCTTGATACATAACAGACAAATCTCGTGCTGGTTTAATACCAGCAATCTGCAAGCCTGACACATTTGCACGATTAATTAGTTCAGCAGATTCTATACGATGCCCTTGGGACGCTAAGAAATCAAAACAGGCATCCAACGAATTAAATTCGTAAACAGTGCCATAATTAACTGCATCACCGTCACTATCACATTGAGCAAGTACAAATTTAGTTTGCATTTTTCATCCTCAAATTTTAGAAAAAATCATTAAATATTTAAAAATAATAACTAAAACCACTTCTTGATTAAATTGTAGTATATATTTGCTATTTTTGCCCAAAACCAGCCAATTTTTTTAAATTTAGGATCGATGCTCAATGATTTCATGACTGAAAAAAGGGGGTTCTGATGACAATTTCTGAACCAAAACGCTCTCTACCATCGCCAAATAAGTCTATCAATGGCAGGTATTTTATCATCCATGAGGGTTTTTTTAGGGCCATCTACTAGGTAAGTTGGGATAGAGAAATTGAAACGCCGCCTAGTTGTAAAATTGTCTCGTACTATATTGCTTTTTTCAAAAGAGTGCAAATTTTGCCGACTGTAAATATTTCTATGAAAAGAAATTACAGTATTAAATACTTTAAGGTAATGTTAATCACAAAATAAACACTGCTTAATTACTCACCTTACGCAGCTAGCTTCAATAATTGGAGTTCATGGAACATAATTTGGTTAGCTTTAAGAAGTAATTTATGTTTGATGGCAAAATGATTCATAGAAGTTTTAATCTTCAATAATTCGAGTTTGCAAAAGGCAATCATTGAAGCAAACAGATGATTACCCTGAGTACGAACGGTTTTCGTAGGAGATTTAGCTAAGCTGGCATTTTGTTTAATCGATTTATGAAACTCTTCAATTCGCCACCGTTTTTGGTAGACTGTGTAGATGCGGTTAGCTTCAATGGATAAATCATTGGTTACCAGATAAAGCGTTCCTGTTGTTCCGTCTTCGTTTGTGAAGACCTTTTTGAGTAACTGGACAGGAAAAGCAATGTCTTTAAGATAAACGGTGATAGAGTCATCGTTTTCTAAACCGAGTGAATTAAGCTGTTGAAATTGACCGCGTTTAGCTTCTTGTTTTGTCGTTGCGACAAGCCGGTTCGATTTGATGCCGAAAATAAAGTGTTTCTTCGCTTCATGAATAAATATCATGTTGTCTTTTGAACCAAACCAATTATCAGCGAGTACATACTCAAACAGCACTTGATTATCCATGGCTTGCTGAACTAACTGCCGAAATAAAACGTTTTTACTCACACTGGCTTTTCTTTTTTGCTTACGGGTTTTAAGGTCAGAATAAGCCAAATCTTTCTGTATAACTTCATAGCCTATAGGCAATGAAAGATCACCATATCGAACTAAACAGGAAAGCAGATTAACCCCTTTCACGTGTCGATGTTTGGCATGGGAAAAATGCCAACAGTTGGTCACATTTTCATCCGTGTAGTTCTTTTCCGAGATAGTGTCATCTAGCAAAAGCACGCCCTCTTTGGGTTGCTCTTGTTTACGAACATAGGGTTTGACATATGCCCATACTTCTTTACTCCCATACGCTTCCTCTCGTAAAAAACGGCTAACCTGGTCATGGCTGATTTCACCATCAAACATCTCTGCCAAGCCCGTTGCTGTTGCATGCCCTGGTTGGCTAATCAAGTAATCACTATAAATATCCAAGAGTGCTTTTTTCATCATTTTTCCTAAAAAGTTTTCATGAAAAAATACTCTTCTACTCCACTATGTCAATTACCATCTGCGTAAGGTGAGTTAATTACAAAAGATTTGTAAAAAATGGCGTGTTCGGGTACTTCTCAATTTTTAGTCTCTAACGGATTTTCATCAAACTTACCCTTAAAGTTTTCATGCTCAAAATACCGAACTTTCTTACACCGAATGGGCTTAGCACTGTGTAAAAATATCAATTGTTCATCTTTCGGCAGTTCTCGAATTTCATTCAGCGCGATTAAATCCACACCCGTTTCATGAATACTTTCTCCTTCGCCTTTAGATAGCGTTCCACCGAAGGTTTGCATTTTTTGGCGGGAATCACCGGAGTTGGTAGAAAGTGTTTTGGTTAAAATGGTGCGCTTACCCGCCAAGGTTTGTATCCACTCCATTGTCTTGGTATCGTCGTTGCTGAAGATTTGTTTAAGGGGTGCGCCTTTGAAGAGATCAGGTTTTTCAAAGAGTTCAATTTGGCTTAAGGTTTGAAAGACTGACCAGACAACTACACCTCGTGCACGTAGCACTTCAATACATTGCTCAACATCGGGACAATAACCCAGTTGTGCTAATTCTTCGAGTAAGAAAACGATTTTTTGTTGGGGTAATTCACTCGGGTTAGCTTGCACAATTTGGCTCATGAGTAAGGCCATTAACATTCTGACTAAGCGGCTATGTTCTTTGACTTGATCTTCTGGCAATACGACAAAAATATCCATGTTGTCTTTTAAAAAGTCGGCTAAATTAAAATTGCTTTGTGCTAACGTTTCTTGAATATTGCTATCGCCCATCCAATCAATTTGGCGGTAACTGGTGGATAAAATACTACCGCGTTCATCGGCTCCTACACGACTAATTTGATTGGCGGCGGCTCCTGCTCGGCCTTGTAGTCCAGCCATATTTTCAAATGTCATTTTAGCTTCTTCTGTATCCTCTGACATGAGTTCATACAACATGGGCAAGCCACGTTCTGCGGCTGGTTTTGCCGTCATAATATAATCAATATATCCTCGAATCAGAATTTTCGCGTTTTCATCAAAGTGTGTGGCAAAGCCCCCTTCATTAATCACGAAGGAAGCCGCAAACGCATTCATCATCCTGTCGCGTTGTTTTTTATCTTCTGGAATCCAGTCAAAAGGATTCAGCGTATAGTTTCTTAATAAGATTTCCGGTTTTCCTTGTTGAAAATCTTTGCCTTTTGTGACCCCAAATGGATCAATGACAATGACCTGTCTTTTTAATGTTTCTGCTCGGTAACGCGCCGTCACTGCCCATAGTTCTCCACGAATATCAAACACAAATGCTGGCCCATTGTGGCTTAATAACAGTGGAATGCTTGATGCCGTGGTTTTACCGCCGCCCGGTGGTGAAATCGTGAGTTTGTTACAGAGCGTTAAATACAACGCTTTGTTATCAAAATCAGTGCCAATAAAAATGCCATTATCTGATTGATACGCATTCAGTTGCATAAAATCTTTTTGGGTTGCCCAAGCGGCTGTACCAAATTGCCCGCTGGTTCCTTCGACATTGGCTGTTTCATCAAATGCCAGTGATTTCAATTTTTGTCGCAATAAACTCAAGAAAATGGCCAATACGCCTAACGGTAAAAATGAGAGCGCGTAAGTTTTTACATAAAATATCGTTGCATGAATTAATTGCTGGGTGGACAGCACTTCATCCGTTTTTACGATTTGATAGGACAAAAATACCCAACTAATTTGAAAACATAAGGTGATACAAAGCCAAAAGCTGGTCATCAACAATAACGACTTAAGTGCATTTAGTGATAAATAATAATGATGCCGGAAACAGTAAATCCATAACAACAAACTCACTGAAACCAAAACATAGAAGCTATTTTGTAATACGATTATCCAAAGTGGGATTAAATTAAAACCATTTCTCGATAAGTCCGTAAAAAAATAAACTTGTAGAGTTTGAGGCAAGTAAATTACCAGACAAGGTGTGAGTGCTAAAAGTGCTAAAAAATGGTATTGAATTGAAGAGTTTTTAATGTTCATGTTGGGCCAGTATCAGCCGAATATTTTGCCATAGCTCGATAAAGAGTTTTCAAGCGATAAACATAATGTTGCGTTTCTAATGGCAAATTTAATTCATGAATAAACTGCGCTTGTGGATGTTGTTGTAATACCTGTGATACTCGCTGAGTGCCTGCGTTATAGGCTGCAAAGGCTAATGTCCAGTTGCCAAATTGTTGATGTAGATTTTTAAGTAACTGTAAAGCCGTATTAGTGGATGCCGTAAAGTTTTCTCTTTTTTCACTCTCTAGGCCATAATCTTTTGCCGTTGCGGGCATCAATTGCCAAGCGCCAGTTGCGCCTTTGGGCGAAATGGCATCTGTTTGATAATGGCTTTCCACCATTGGAATGAGTGCAACAGTCGCGGGTAACTTCATTTGCTCAGCTTTTTGTAGAACATACGCGAGTTTATTTTGGTGAGAGGCTAGCGTTAACAATTTTTTAATTTTTTGGTCTGAGTCAAATTCATCAGATATCTCTGATAGCGCAACAGATTGATCAATATTTTTATTTTTCTGATTCATTTGTCCGTATGTTTCTACTTGATGAATAAAACCCCCTTCAATCGTAGGTTGTTCAGGTGTACCTATTATTATGGGATTTGCGAGTAGCGGTGCCTCACAAACTAGGGACAACAGCAATAATCCCATTAAACCATACCAACGCATCAATGTTGCTCGCAAATCGTTGGATAGGCTTTGGGAAACACTAAATCTTTCGTGACTGAAATATTAAAGGTATAGCCAGGCCGTATTTCGAGTGTTGGTTGGATATTTAGGTTTTTTGCTGTGAGTTCTGAAGCCGTGGTCATCACACTGCCTGCCACATTTTGTGAGAGTGCTTGGCTGATCGAATTTTCTGTAAAAGCGGCATGATCCGTTTGCGGTTGGCTGAGTTGTACGCCAGCACCTAAGACGCTCATTAGCATGGCAGAACCTAATAATTTACTATAGTGTGCATTCACTTGATCGGTAAAACCCGAATAGCCACTGTTATCGATACCTGCCATGTCGCTCAAATCCATGCTTTGGCCATTGGGTAAAATGAGCCTCTGCCAAGCCACTAATACGCGTTCTTGCCCGTAAATAATTTTGGCATCGTAGACACCAATAATTTTACTACCTTGAGGTATTAAGAGATAACGGCCTTGCACCGAATCATACACATTCGATCGTACTTGCCCGATAATTTGTCCTGGCAAATCAGAGTTAATGCCAGTCATTAAAATACCTGGAATTAAAGTTCCTGCTTGAATGACATAAGCACTTTGTAGATTTTTTAATGATGCTTTGGTTGGAGTATCTGTTAAGGTTTTCGATGAAGATTCTGCCACCATTTGGTTGCTATTAATCGGCGCATTCATGGCTTTGATGCGATCGGGATCAACAGAAACATTTTGCTTCAGTTCAGAGGGTATATTTGAAGCATGAGCAGGAGCAATCGGATCGGCTGTCGTTTTCACTAGTTTAGTTTGAGAAGGTTGTAATCCTAAATGCTGATACCAATTCCTATCGCTAGGACTGGCTAAAGTTTGTATACGGTTTTCTGTTGTTTTGTGATGCGTCTTAAGTTGAGTTCCTGAATGAGTGAGATTCCATAAAATGACGATGGCTAAACTGAATGCGCCAACCAAAGCCAAAATGACCCAGATTTTTTTAAGGCTTACGACAGGCGGATGATTGTTTTCTGGCATATTTTAAGTTTCCTACTCAGAAAGATGGGTTAAATTCACGACTTGTTGCGATCCACCGACACCAGTCACTAAGGTTGCTTCGTCAAAAATTTTATCGACGATCATCAAAGGCGCTTTAAAGCGGTAATTAACACATTCTTTTTGACTACCATTAACAATAAATAAGACCGGCAAATCACGCTGGCTGATGTTGCTTGGAAATTGAATAGTGGTGTGTACACCATCATCAAACACACGAAGCGGCTGCCAAGCAGGCGGCCTACTAAATAGACCGCCTGTAGTGATGCGATAATGATCGTGTACAACCTGATCACTAGAAATGTCATTGGATTGTTCTTCTACCCATCTTTCTTCAAGAGAAGCAGTTTTATTGTCCTTAATATCTTCTGGATAGTAAAAATGAACATTACGTGTTGGTTGATTAGTTTGCGTAGAAACCAAACGCAAATTATATAATCGCTTGTCGGTTGTGATCACTAAATTGGTGCTGATATCAGGCAGTGATGGTTTCACTAAAATATTTTGTTGTGCTCCGTTCTCTTTCCCTGAAACTGCCACAGCATAAGACCAACGTGTGGGATCACCGGATGAAATATTGGTAAACTTTTCGCCTGGTTCTAGTTGAATGATGGTAATTTGAAAGGGCGCAGTTTGAATCACAGGTTGTTGATACGGTTGATACGAAACTGTTGCAAAGCCATCGGTTAATAGCGGTGTTGATGCGCCCATTTTAACAGTCTTTTTAATCATTCTTTTTACTATTGCTGGTTGTCGATACGCAACTAGCTTAGTAGGGCAATGATGATGATTGTGATGGCAGGTACAACAAACTTTCTGTTGCTCAAAAGTTGGCGCAGTCATTTGATTCGCTGCACA
>Ga0116226_10003081_pt1 | contig 14678 bp, 16 predicted proteins | sample S1TSphfallax_FD_89692 | JGI IMG/M metagenome (GOLD analysis project Ga0116226, IMG submission 89692) | Host-associated microbial communities from peat moss isolated from Minnesota, USA - S1T2_Fa - Sphagnum fallax MG | ecosystem: Host-associated > Plants > Peat moss > Unclassified | place: USA...
AATTTATTTGTCATTTATGTTTGTTTTGGGTATCGAATAGAAATTTCTTTTTCTGTAAATAAAACTATAGGGTACATGATTTTGGTCTTTTTCTAATTTGTGACCAATTGTGAGAGTGCACCACCTAGTAGTGTATATCAAAGCTTAAAGATAATGACTTCATTATGCATATTTTCTCAAGATCTCCACGTATTTCTTGGTTAAGATTCCAAATGGATTATTTTACAATATGTAATTTGAAACTTGCGAGAGTTGACAATAAGCAAGTTCTTCATTATTTCCCATGGCAATGTTCATTGTATGTGTTGTCATTATATTGTAGTTTTGGCATCATAAAAATGTTGAAATTCTAACTATATTTGCAACTCCAAAGTTATGAAATATTCCCCTACATATTGTGGTGCCCATTTAGCTTGTTTTTGTTCATGCATTTGTTGTGGGCATATTTATTCCATATTTTTATCCTCCTTCTCACCAATGCACAAAAGACAAATGCACAATAGCCAAACACATTTTGGAGAGAAAAAATCAAACAATGTGTCTTTTCATACATAATTTAATAAAATACGTGTATTTTTGTATCTAAAAAACTATACATGGCTTGAAGCCATAGACTTTAGATAAATCTAGAGAAAAATAATTTCACAAAATTTAACTTTATTTTTCTTCTATTAAGTAATAAACATTAAAATCATTTCAATTTTGAAATGAATGGTGCACATCTAATAAGGGAGAAACAAATTTAACCCAAAAAAACCACATGTCGAGAACAATGTTATGGTTGCTTTAAACATGTAAACATATAATTAAAACATCATCAATTTGCATCAAATTTTGAGCATTGAAAATTTTAATTATTGAAGCCTAATCCCCAAAAAAATGATAATCCAAATTATGTGACCACCTTATGATTTTTCAAAGATATAAAGGTTTATAAATCTTTTTAAATGTTCACACGCTTAGTGGTTGCTATTATTACATTTGCACCCTTGCCCCTTACAAAAATGTTCATATTTCTTGTTTTCATAGTTGTAAAGCACACTACTTAAATGTTTTCTTGTTGTAATGATTGAATTTTCCTTTTTTGTTTTAAATAATATTTTTTTCAATGTGTTGATTATGAGCTTTCATTAAATTGTGCCACCACTATAAAAATCATGAACATATGAAAAATAGGTAACATATATGTGAAAAGATAATTCTTCATACAACCTCTTTTACTTTTGATTGAATTGAATTACACCAACTTAATTTTCTCACAATTTGAAATGTCAAATCTCTTATGGGACATTTCTTTTGTCTCCATGCAATTGGACAATCGCCCAAGAATTTAATACTTGGAAGGTTAATAATCCCAAAATATACAACCATGGTATGCACAATGTGAAACTATTATATATGAGCGAACTAGGAATTTAACTTGGCTACAATGAACACACAAAACTTTGTGTGTTTTTCATGTTATTATTTTGACAATCACCTATCCCAAGACTGGTTTTAAGCCTAGTTCTCTTTAATAATCATTGTTGTGCATTATGATAACTCCATAGAAGTAGGAAATGAAATATTATTATTTATACTTTGGGTACAAGAGTGATTCAAATATTTCACATCATTACTTGATGGGTGCTTGATATGAACTTAAATAATTACTACTTGTTTTGTTAGCTAATAGAATTATCTTTAAAATTGTACCTTGTCCACCTACACTCTCACACCTTATTCACCCCCTATTTCTTTCCTCATGCCCATTTTGAAATTATCCTTAAAATCCCAAAAAGTTATGAATAAAAAAAACTCAACATGGGATTCAAAAAAAATGTGTGCCAACATTTTATTTTGCCAACTATGGGCTACCGAACTTAAGTCTATGCTAATGGAATTTTTAATTGCAAGCTTGTAGGTTTGGAGTTTTAAGGTCTAGATTCTAGGGTTTAAGGTTTAGGTTTTTAGGGTTGGCATTTTAGGATTTGAAGTTTGGGTTAAAAAATTGGGGTTTATATTTTTGGTTATTGGGGTTTGTGTTTTATTTTTTTAGGTTAAGCTTTTAAGTTGGGGTTTAGGGTTTTTAGAGTTCCATTTTTTTAAAGTCTAATTTGTAAGGTTTAAATGATAAGGTTAATTAATGGTAAAATTTCAAGGGTATGGTCATGTAAAGTGTTATTTCTTTTTTAAACATTTGTTGGGGATGAATATTTTGAATACCTTTTAGGAGATTCAAGATACATTGGAAAGGAAATGTTTATCCCACAAAGGATAAGGATATGGGTACATTTAAATCAATAGGACTAGCAAATTGTGCACCTTTAACAACTTTTTTGGGAAAATATTCCCTTAATATCTTGAGAATATCCCATTTGTAAATTGAAAAAAATCATTAAATTTTTTATGACCCAAAAAGATGTTTGATTAATGTACACATAAATGTAGGTTTTATGACCCAAAAATTTATGACTTGGCACATAGATTTTTAAACACATTTTTTACCCAACTTGAATGTACCTACGTGGGAGATACCTCTAGATGCATACCATGGTGCAATTTGAGTTTATAACAAAATACAAGCAAGGTTAGGGTGTAATAAATAGAATGGGGATTAATGGGCTTAAAAGAAAATGGAGATGTTCCAAACCATAGTTGATATTTTCACTAACTTTATACACCAAGATGTTTAGACTTCACATACAAGGTCATTGGAATGGACGATCTTGACCAAATTGCACAAAGATAGGTAGCAAATTTCTAACTATATGAGTAAGATTTCTACTTTAAATTCCTTGTTTAATATGATTCTAGTAGGTGTAAATTCTACCCATAATTATTTTATGCCTACTTAAAACAATTCAACCTATACTTTCAATAATATTTACAACACAAATAATTTGTTATTTCCACTCATTCAATTATATTTGTAGATTATATTCACATAAGTTTTTTATTACAATTGATTGTTCCTTTATTCCCCAAATTATGAATTATCCTAGATACCTCCTTTGTTAGATTCAATGGCTCTGAATTATCCAAACTATTATATATAAAATTTGGAAAGGCCTTCTTAAAAGCAAACAAATGCCTTCTGTACATGTCTTCATCCTTCTCATGTGCAACCAAATTTTTATACATTTTTTCTTTGTATTACGCTTTCGCTAGTTCCCACCATTCACTAAGTTTAACATTGGAGTCTTTGATTTGTTATTTGGTATGTAGTAGAAAATAGTATTATACCAAATCATTGTACTTTTCCAATCTATTTTGACATACACATGATCCAAATCCTTGTACTTCTCTAGCAAATCATCCAACTTTGTCTTGGTTTTTGGTATTTCCTTCTATGATACTAACACTTTTGAGATTGCCTTCTCTTTCTCTTCTTCTACCTTTTGTCAATGGAATTCCTCTCCTACAACCATAGATTTCATTTGTAGAATTTATACAAACATCTTTTCAATTGTATTATTCCTAGTCTCCTACTCTTGTAACCAGAGTTCCTTCTTTCGTTCCAATCCCTCCTTATGTTTATAATCTATCATTGCCTTATAGTATTGTTGTTCTATTTCGTTCCATGCTTCTTCTTTCTTTTTTAATTTTTGGCATTCCTTCTATGGAGTTGTCGACTCCTTATTTTCTATGTTCAACTCCAACATTTTAGCATTCACTCTCTCCTCCATTTCCATTTTTTGTTTCTTTCAACCACCCATTCACTTCTTATGTTCCTCATGGCCTTCTTGCTCCTTCTACATTTGCTTAAGCAATCCCTATTTCTTCCCTCCCAATGTGGTTAAATTAATTTTTAATGAGTGCACCTTTAAACCCAAATTACCCATTTTCAAGCTAACTATAGCCATTGCTTGAAACATCTTAACAATTTTGTTGTTCTTTAAAACCCTAGCTACCATATCCTCTACAAACTTGGGTGTAAGGTTCTATGGTGTTTCCTCCCTAAATCCATCTCTTGATGACATCACCTTATCCCACATCTGTATATTTTGTCCAATCTCCAAAGTTTTCCCTTTTGCTAACACTGGTCTATAATCATTGAATGATGGTTTTGGTAAAACCTTATGTGGTACTTGATAATGTTGTGGTTGTTGTTGATTTATTTGTAGTCCTATTTCTTGGACATCCATTGTAACATCTTCATGAATCTCCATATGTGCATGATAATCATAGAATTAATTTATTTCATCATGTTGCGTTTGTTGGTGTTGTTCTTAAATTGTTGCTGCCAACTGTGGTGATTTATTCCTTTCGTATTTCATCTACCTTCCTATGCTGCTCTTGTACTAGTTGTTTTCTTTTTTGGTTTAAAAGGAATATGGTGTGTAACCACTATTGGGGCTACGACTCCAAGTTGTCTTACATTCCCTTGCATAATTTTTTTGTGGTCTAACATCTTCCCTTAACTTCCTACTTTGGTCCAATCCTTCTCCAATTTCATTCTTATTTTTATTTTTTCCACGGTCCTTGGAGAACCTCTTATTGTTCCTCTCTTGTTATCCATAACATGTTATAGCTCTTGCTTAGTTATTTTTTTACTTCTTATGGGTTTCTATTTTATTTTCTTTGTAACTCCAAAATCTTCTTGAAACATGTATTTAAATACCTTTCCATAACTAATGCCAAATGACAATGAATTGATGTTTTGGTAAAATTTCTGAACATTTTTGCTATCATGGTCTAGTTCCTTCCATTCAATGTCCAACAATGTGACTAAGCCTACCTTATTAGCCTAGGCCTCTTCTCCTTTTCCCATCTTCTTCCACATTTCTATTCTCTCAATTTTTTTGGAATAATTTTGTTTGGTTAAAAATAGTCTTTTCTCATTTGAAATTTTAATTTCTCTTTATTCCAAAGTCTTCTAATCCATCATCCGTAAACGTTCATTTATTTCTTCACTTCAAGAGTTTGGTAAGGTTTCTAAACTTGGTTGAGATGGTGGGATAAACATGACTTTTTGCCCTACCATCTATGGTCATCTCCTCCAACATAATTTTTATAGTCTCTTGAAATTATAGTGCTATTGCAATTAATTGTTATTTTGCACCAATGTTCTCTTCATCATTTTCACCACTTGAATTTGGAATCTCCACCGATTCTTCTATTGTTGCACCAAGTCCCATCACAACTCCTACTCTCCTACTAAAAATGCCTCTCTATAAAGTCTCCAACACATTGTATTAACTCTTAAATTTCATTTGCACACCAAATTGTTACACTGATCCTTGCTTCAAACCTTCTTCCTTCCTCACATTTAGATGACGATAGTAATTTCAAAAGTGAAATCACTACTAGTGGCACAATGTTAGACAATGGCACAATGGTACAATGTTAAACAATTCTTATACATCCAAGTGGAAGTAGTTAATGTTCATCAATGGTCCAAATGTATATTTCTATATTTTTCATTCATCCATTTGCGATTGTAGCTACCTATCAATCCATCCATTTTTTTCATTCATCCATTTTGCATTGTAGCCAATCCATCCATCCATCCTTTTCTAGGTTTAAATTGATGATGTATTCCATGCATGTTCCAAAACATATTATTTTAACTTTTGCAAATGAGTCACCATGTCACTATATATTGTGAAATCATGTAGAAATACCTTCATGAAATTGTCCAAATATTATCTAAATTTTTTTTGTCATAGCTTTTTAAAATGTTGGAGCTTCATTCTTCACTCCAAAAGGCATCACCCTCCAAAGAACACTCAAGCGAATTTATAACTAATGTTGTTTTGTATATGTCTTTCGGAGCTAAAAACATCCATCCAAAAATGAATAGGATTCACCTTGTCATTGTGTTTAGTACCTCATCTGTGAATGGTAATGGAAAAGGATCCTTCTTCATTTCTACATTCAACTTTCTAAAATCCACACAGATTTTGAACTTCCCATTATTTTTTGGTACTACCACATTTGGTGACAACCATGTGGCATCTTCCATAGGTTATATGAAACCTATTGTTAACAATTTATCAATGTATTGTTTCATTGCTATAACATAATTTGGATTTAACCTATACCAATGGTATGGTTATATCCAATTCAATTTTATGTTGAACTAATTTTGGTGGGATGCCTTTCAGATCTTTCTATGTCCATGCAAAGACATCCTTGTACCTTCGAAGAAGTTCCTCCAACTCCAGCACCTTCTCTAGTTGTAATTTAGAATTCACCTTCACCATATGAGTTCTTCCTAAGTCCCCATATTGAGTTTTATTGATTATTGTTCTTCTGTTAATGTTTAACTAACTATCTGCAACTCTTGAACTTTAACCTTTGTTAGGGTTTCATCTATATAAACATTTTGTGGCTGGTGTTTATAATATGTTTCTAATTTATTTTATTTTTTATATCAACTATTAGCTCATATTTATGTGTAGTCTTTCCTTCTACTTAAACATATTTTATATTAGTTTTGCATTATGATTCTTGATTTCAGTATTTTTGTGGTTGGAGTTTGTGGTTCTTACGTATTGAAATGTATTTAGTAGACTAATGGTCCTTATAGAAAAAAATTATGGTTCCATGGAAAATATGATATCCTCTTCTTCATCAGTGATACCATTTTGGTATTCATAATATAATAACATTTATGGTCTTTTCACCTTTGCTCCCAGGTGTTTAATCACCACCATGGTTTTGATTGTTCCATTCCCTTAAATGGTCATTGTGTTGTTTCCCCAATCAAGTGTTATTTTGGCATCTTTCAATCACGATTTCCTTAATAGCATGGAATAACTAGCATCTATTACACTATTATGTAAGATGGTAAACATAGTTATATAAGGTATGTCGTGAACATATATCTTCATATCACGAATCAATCCCATTGGCTTTGTAATGGTTTCATTTGCCATCTTCAGATTATATGGTGTAAGTTTAAGCTTTGGAAACCCTAATCTCAATCTTAATTGTTATGTAATGATGTTAATTCTAGATGTCCCAGCTAACAAAACATTCTTTACAATATTTTTCTTGATTTGTACCTAAATAACCACCATATGATTATCAATGGCTATAGTTGTTGTTGCTATTGTTAATACTACAGATGGTACTATTTTTTCTATGACTATTTTTGCTACATTCTATGGTTTATCTAGTTTCATTATCTGCCATAAATATTTTTTCAACTTAGGAGTCATCTTCAATAATTGCCCCAAATTCAAAGTATAGCTGGTTTCCAACATCTATCTATTGATATCTTGAAATATTTCTTCTACCAATATCAACTTATTTTATGAATCTATAGATTCTTGAAGCTTATAGGTTTCTAAAGAAGTGTCATGTCCAACATACCAAGCCATATTGCACTGATATAAAAGAGCCTTCAATTATAGTATGTGCCTTCTATAATTGTTGTATGTTGTCTGCCATTGTTTTTTTTTTTAATTCTTCTTTTTCCCAATCCATAGTAGTTTTGTTCTTCCATGATTCTCTCTCCTGGAACACCTATTCTTATGTGATTATGCTTTTGGTAACAACATTTACATCTACTACATTCACTTATGTAGTGATTGTTTGAACATCAACTACCCCTTTTCAATTTGAGGTTGATGCATTTTCCCCTTTGGAACATTTCGCGCATCTTTGCAAATTTTGCATAGTTTGTCATCTTGTGTCCATTCAAACCATAGGGAAAGAGTTTGAACCAACTTGGTTGAATCCACATAATTGTAACTTTTATGTTATGGATTCTTTTTTTCTCTTCTCAATTATTCTACTTTTGTGGTCCATTTGAAATGGTAATGCCTCTTCCAAAATGTTCACTTGTGCATCATCATACACAAACATTCTTGGGCAATTTGCATCTACCCCTTTTGGAATGTTGGGATCATAGTTATCTTCCACATCCTTGTCTTTTATCAATTCATGATACTTTGGCAATGTTGACTTGTAAACAAATGGTAAGTTTGTGCACCTATTGTAATCACTCCTCTGATTATTCACATATCATGGACTTGAAGAATTTATAGGATCTCTCATTAACAATTTGTCCCTTACATTTTTTTCTTCCCAATGTTCTTGAACAATAAATGGTGTTTGGAAAGCATGGATAACCCCCTTCTCTTGGATATACATCAGATTTGATCCCTCTCACTAGATATTGCCTTTTGTAACTAGGGCATTTATACCCCATGTCCACATTTCTATTCTTGCTCCAACTTCAACTAAAAACACCTTATGTCTTGCATGTTGTTATTTTGTTCACAAACTTTTGGTTCCAAAATTGTACCCATGTTCGGTGTTTCATACATTTTGTGGTCTACATTTTGATTTTTTTCAAGATTTGAATTCATGTTTTAGCACCTAGGTTCTTGATCCATCTACCTCTGCAAACTTCAAATCACCATTTGATTCACATTGTTGTATTAATCTCAATTTCCTTCAACTTTTGTATACTTCCAACTTAATTCTTTACAACTTTTACCACTTAGACCTTCATGCTATGCATCCAAAAAACTTTAAAATCAAGATCTTCATAAACAATAAATCTTCTTTTGAATTTTGACATCCATAGAAAACAACATTCTTAATAAATCCAAACTTCTCATGATATTTTTCTTGTGTTTGTTTCAAAAATAAATAAATCTCCAAGATGGTCACCAAATGGTAGGTGTAGATTTTACCCAAAATTGTTGTTTGCCTACTCAAAACAATTCAACTTATAATTTGTTGTTTCCACTCATTCAATTGTATCTATAAATTGTATCCACACAATTTTTTTATTACAATTATTATTCCCTTATTTTCTAAATTCTGAATTATCCCAAATAAGCAAAAATTGTGATTAGAATTTCATGGTTTTAAATTAGATAACACAACAATTTTAGAGTATGCTCATTGTTTTTTCATTAATATTCTATTGTGTACTTTACTTAGAATTGAACATATTAAACATTTGTAATGTAAATGCTAGAAATAGAAAATGAAAAACATGAAAATCTATGGTTCATAGTCCAACAAAACTCTAAACTACATATTGTGTCTCTATTATATCTCCAACAACTCTTTAAGTCCATCCTTGTGTATCAAAGCAAAATAATTTCCCAATCTTCATGAAATTCTAGAACTACATCCTAAGTATTTTCCCTTCAAAATTTTGAAAATCAAACTAATGAAATGTCTTAATCTTGTCCAACTAATCAACCATCTTCATCATGCCTTGTTAAAACTTTGTCATTCACCTGGTAATAGACTCCTATCTCACTAGGTAGTTTCAAGTTGTTTGATTATTTTCATTTTGTTCTTCCTTTTATGGTTAATGTCAATCTTGCTTATTAGGAAGCATAATGATCACAAGCATTAATGGTGAAGGAGATGAGTGCAAACAAAATAAAATAGCCAACGACATTACTTTAAATAAAGGACTATAAGTCTTTTTGCTAAAAAATAATTTTTTCATATAAATGAATTTTTTGAATGAAATCTTTGGCAACTTATTATAATTTTTAAAAATAGTTTCCTCAATACATCATTGAATAAATATGAAAATTTTAAATTATGCATATTCCTTGCAAATTTAGTATTTTATCTTGAAAAATGATCACAATTTCAAATTGTACCAAAATTGATTTGAATTTTTTAAGTTTTAGAATTCCACATCTTTAAAATTATGAATTTTTTGAATGTATTATGTGGCTAATAGGTCGTCATAATTTATTTTTTCCCATCAAAATGATTTTATTACATGAATCCTTTGGAAAGTCTTTTAAAAAATTGTCTCTTTTTTGAAACAATAGTTGTTAATTTTCAAATGTCCTAAACTAAAACCTACAATTAGATCATAAAATCTATTTTTTTGAGTTTTTGACATTCATAAAAATGAAAAAAACCTTGTTATGATTACCATGGTTTCAAATGGAAAAATGTAAATAGATTTTTTATTTTTCATCTTCAACATTTAATGCCTTTTTGGTTCATTGGAATGTGATTGCACTCACAAGTGGGTACCATATTTATCATGCTTTTGGATTGCACCATCAACTTCACTCTTGGTCATGAACTTTTCACTTGGAACTTGCCTTTCACCTAGGGGAATCATAATGTTAAAGTTAGAGGTAATAACAACAATGTTTGAATCAAATGAATTAAGAAAGCTAGGCATTGGGGATGGGGTGGAAGACATAGGTGTGTGTTCAAGGAAACTTTGTTGCCTCCTCAATATGTTTATTGCGGTGTGTCCATCTATGGCTTTCAAATGTTCCAATATCTTGTCACATTATAAAGTTGCCCTTTTAGACCCCTCCTAACCATTTGGGTTGCTCATCTTCAACTCCTACAAGGTATTACATGATAATCCTTTAAGGTGTCCTTCACAAATTGTGATGCATGGTAAGATTTTTGGTAATTTTGGTAGCTTGCTTTCCACACTACAATTGGAATCAATTGGAACATTTATTATTTGCCACTACTATAGGCAATAGCTAGAGTGTATGTTGAATGAGTGTCACAAGCTGTGAAGACTCCACAATTCACTATGGCACCTTCTTTTCATGAGTTTGTTTTCCTTTTAGCAAGGCAATAGATTCAGATTGCAAAATCTTTATCGTGAATTCATCAATATTTTGGAAAGCTTGCCATTTTAAAAAAAAAACCCCAAACACACACAACATTCACATTCACCTAAATAGACAATTTTTTTAATCTCTAAATTTCCAAATCAACATTCACTAAATTTCATAACTATAAACCAAAATGTATCATAAGGGTTTTGAAGATCAAAATCATAGTTGTATGATAGTATAACCAAAGAAAATCAATAAAAATCTTTGAATTGAACTACAAACCCCCCAAGGGGCTTTATCAAAATCATACCCACAAAACCTAATGAGGTCAAATTGGACCTCCAAATGGAGCTGCATACTTGTTGAAGGGTTTTGAAGATTAAAATTATACCCATAAAACTTAATGAGATCAAATTGGACCCCCAAATGGTAGGGTAGACTTATTAAAGGGTTTTGAAAATCAAAACTGCATTCACAAAACCTAATGAAGTGAAATTGAACCTTCCAAATGGCAACATAATCAAAACAAATAAATTTTATCAGATGTTTCCAAAGAGACCTCAAAACAAATTAAATGAATATCATTGAGAAAACTACAAACCCCCTTAAGAGTTTTGAAAATATAGCAACAAATTCAAAAAAAATCAAATGAAAATCACCAAGACAATTACAAAGCCTCCCTAAGGGTTTTGAACATTGAAACTATAGTAGTAAAATTTAAAAGTCAAATAAAGATCACCAATAGAGTTGCAAACTTCCTTAGGGGTTTTGAAAGGTTAAAATACATAACAATAGACTAAAAACAAATAAAATGAAAATCACAAAAAAAAAAGTTACAAAACCCCCAAGGAATTTTCAAGGTTCAAATACTATATTCAAACTAAAAAAAAATCAAATCAAGTTCCTTCAGTAAGGCTTGAGCCTCTCTCCAAACTATGGGTGCTCCAATGGCACCCCCTCCTTGCACTGTTGTTGGCACCCACATTAAATCTTTAAAATAGTTCATGGCACACACCCAAAATTCCTTTATAACTCTCTACACCTTTTTGAATTGCTAACTTTTTCTACACACAAGCGCACTACTCTCAGCACTACTTGCAAAAGCACTAAAGCAAGAGCACAAGAACATGAAAGCAAAACAGTTGTTTGTTTTGCAATGAGCATAACGACTTGACATGAAAATTCATTTCATCCCAAGTCAAGGAGCAAAAACCAATTTTGTGTTTCATTGGGATTCTTTGTTATTTTTTCATGGAAAACTTGCCATTATGACCTAGGTATCAAGCAAACATGGGCTTTCAGTGTTGTGTTTATTTGATTTCATGAATAACTCTAATGTTTTTCTTTAAAATGGTCATGTAAAATTCCCCTACTATATGTCAATCAATAACAATTCAATCTAATTAGATATGTTTCCATGCAAGAATATGAAACTACCATGGAAGGCACCAAAAATGACATACAATTGACATGATATTTCATTATTAGTGAAATTATTTTGAAAATCAATAGTCAAAAGTTATTTTGAAAACTTTTTTAATGCCTTAAGCTAACCGTTTCAGCTACATGAAGGCTAAGTACACATGGAAATAATGTTTTGACATTTGTACTAAAGTTGTCTCGAAACAAATTTTAGGTTACTATTGAGTAGTTATAAACTTTTTGTACACCATTTTAATCTATCTATTTCATTTTTGTAATACCTAATGGTTATGTAAGGAATTCTAAAATCCACGACCTTCTAGTTCATATGGGGATTTGCCTATAACATTTGATGGATCAAAAAATTTAAATGCGTCGAAGATTGTAGTTACATATCTAGTTCCTGCATTGTGTTTAACTACAATGACTTCAAAAGGAGTTGGGGAACTCAAAATGTGCAGCGAGTCCTTACCACAATATGTAAAATCTTAACTTAGTTAATGGGCAATTTTCCTTGCCACATACCCTCAATTGGGTAAGTTTGCAGATATGAAAGGTTGATAGTGAGGGATATATTTGCCCTAATACAAAGGCTTAAGGATGGTAGGTGAATTTGGTAATTGAGCTTGCATTGATTCAATTCCTCTCATTGATTCTTCAAGTTTTTTGCTTTGTTGACCTCTTACATTGGGTAGATGTATTTGAGAGTCATCAATATGGCAAAACGTATGCAACTGCCATATTGATGACTCTCAAATACCATATGAGATAAAATTGCAAATTGCTAACATATGGCAAAAGTGGATGTGATAGTCAAGAACAAATCAAACACTTTGATTCTTGCATTTTGAAATTAGATTCAATCTCTGAAAATTTTCTTAAAACTCCTGAATTGTTAAAAAAAAAATCCTCCATTTGAAAATAAATAAACACATACCCACTTTTTACCTCAAAAGGGGGGTATATGATAAGGCCACCCAGACCCTAACCTGATGAAAACTTGAGTGTTAACATACCCTTACCTAATGGGTAAATAAGTTTTAAAAAAAAATCATATATCCTTATCCAAGGATATACCATGAACAACATACCCACAGAACACCTGTCTGGCCATTTGGACCTGCAAATTTGCAGAGGATACAATGGTCTCCACAAGGCCTAGTAAAAAAAAATGACTACTTTGACTGGCCTGGATGGTGGCATTGAAGTCATATCAATAGGATAAAATCATGCTATGCTAGAACTTATTTTACCCTCACCTTCATATGCTATATCCATCATCAAATACCCTGATCTCAAGGTAAAATTCCAGCAAGAATCCAGGCCTTTTATCTTGAGGGAAATTTATAGACCCATATATACCCCTTGATCCATATATACTCTTTAGGATTTTTTTCCCCTAAAGAATCATATTCACCCTTACCTCGAGTACAATATTACCATTTCCCAAAAATCACCATGCTCTCCACACACTGGTAATAAACAAAAAGGATTTGTTACCATACCAGATTTGGTTGCATCAAGTGATAATCGGGCATAAAAAAAAAACATTTTGATTTGCACTTCCATTTCTTTTGTATCAAGCATTTCAATTCTGTGCATTGTGAACAACTTAGTCAGCTATTATGGCAAAACTAGATCAAGTACCAGGAGAGTTGTTGCATACAGCAAAAGCTTCAAATAGTAAGGTCTGTTTGTTTAGGAAAATTGCACTTTTCCGATAGAAGCGCTGTCTAGAATTCTGATTGACATACCTAAGCAATAAGAAGTATATAACATTGCCTGCATTCCATACAGATGCAAATGATTTACAGAAATTGCTACAACTAGTGCAATCTCACTTCACCAAAATTGGGCTCCACAGGTGCTGAGGGTTGGTGTTTACTTATCAAGTCGGCAACCAAGATAGCTCCACTGTTTTGGACAGGAGGAGGGGGCCCAACTTGGCCACCCAATATCTCATGGAAAAGCTTTTCCACTCTTTGGTACCAGTCCATTTTATTTTGGAGCCGCTCCAGGAAGTGACCCTGCTCACATCAATAACGGATTCCATATGAGAGCCTTGTCATTCATTCTTTGTATTTCATTATTCATTTTTTTATCTTGTGAGCTCAAAATAGGTTATTCATCCAACTCTGAATGCCCATTCTTTGTATAAGCTTTTGTCAGAGAGTCATCCCATGCACCTCGTCTTTGTAAATGACATATTGTACAGCCTTCCTGTTATCCTTGAGAGCCTGCCCAAATAAGATAACAACCCATCATAATCAGTTCCTGGATTTTCCTCATTTGACACACAGCTGTTGATGGCAGTCCTCTCATACTCATGCATGTAACAAACCAATATCTGCAGAGCTGAAATTGACAGTACAAATTACAACCAGAAAACCTGTCTTTGGCTGAGAAAGAAGATCTAGGGTAGAGTTTCTAGCACTTATGAAGAGCTGAGTGCTAGAACATAAGTGCTAGCACTCACTCATTCCTCTTGAAGCGCTGATTCTGCTATTCCACTAATGAAGGTAATTACTCAGTTTCAATAAGTTGGAACAAATTTGACACTGTCAATTGGTATGAACTTCAAAGCCTGGAACTTGATGGTATGAGTTTGGAATGGAACTGTGATTAAAATGGATAAAACAAGGTGGGGGGTTATTGATGTCTATTGACATCACCTCAAACATTCTCTCACTTTCCCCTGGATTTACCACAACATCGTTCTTCCCATGTGCCATAATCAGTGGAACA
>Ga0116226_10003082_pt1 | contig 14678 bp, 8 predicted proteins | sample S1TSphfallax_FD_89692 | JGI IMG/M metagenome (GOLD analysis project Ga0116226, IMG submission 89692) | Host-associated microbial communities from peat moss isolated from Minnesota, USA - S1T2_Fa - Sphagnum fallax MG | ecosystem: Host-associated > Plants > Peat moss > Unclassified | place: USA...
AAATAAAATAAAATAATTCATGCTTTTGAAAATTATATAACACCAAACATCAATAGCATGTATTATAACTTTTTGGACATGTACTATGGAAAAATAGGGGGTTTTACAATTGGATTTATGCTTTTGTTTGAATTACACTAACAATTTGCAATTCAAGGTATTTTCATGACATGAGTGTTATTAAACGAGTTGCAACAATTGTGATGATTAAGTGGCTTTTCACTTATTCATTGACAAATAAAATATATCAATGTCCATTGCAATTAACTTGCAATGAATGCATTGTGAATTGTTGTTTTGTGATTAATGGATTTTTTTAATGATATATGCTACAACTTGAATTCAATTAGTGTAATTTTAAATTGGAACGTATCAAATTATTAATGGAATTATTTTGTGTCTCCTACAATTGTCAATGATAATTTTGCATAATGAAATACATTACATAAGTTCATTGCATAAATAATGAACATCTTGCTCTAATAATATAATTGTGTGTATTAATATTCAATGTTGGAAATACAATATTCATATATGAACATTTTTTGTGATCCATGGTCCTTTTCAATGGTATGTATTTTATTTACATCTTCAATGGTAGCTTTAAAATGTTAAAGTTATCATTATCAAGTATTTTATCTATGATTTATTGTTATATAATGTTAAGAGGTCCATCTTGTATATATTCAAAAATTGCGCAATATTTTGATAATTGTCAAATATGAAATGTTATTTGCACATCAATGTAAGAACAACCTCATTGCAATGTGAAAAATAGTTTGATCTTAATATTTTAAATCTAAATAGAAGTCATATGTAACTAACAAGCAATTTACATACAATTTAAACCCTAAACCCTAAACCCTAAACCCATGTAACTAACAAGTAATGTACATATAGTGTCATCATTAGCTTAACGTCTAAATGCAATATAAACAACATATGATAGCCATATATAATGATTAAACTATAAACTCTACATTTACAAAGAACCATTTAAATTCAAAGTAAGGTGTCATAAGCAAAATTTGAGTACATTCATTTTGAATATCTTCAAATGTAGATGTAAAGTTACTTTCACCTTTGTTTTTTCAATCAAAATGTATATTGAACTTAGATGTTTTGGAACTTACACCATCAAAATTCATAATTTATAATTTATTTGAGTCATATATGAAACCGATAACCTAACAATATAATTTCTTAAATGCATGAGAATAATGAATGATATTGCAAATGCACAAATAATATGGATGTTGAACTTGAATATTTTTACTCATTACACCAAAAAATTAGGAGTGCTTATAACTTCACACAATTATCAAGAATAAAACTTTGATCATTTTAATTGATAAACCCAAAAAAAATGTTTGAACAAAGAAATGAACAACAAAAAATCAAATATCTTCATTCCATGTTATCAAATGAAATTTTTTTTCCCCCAACTTGAACATTTCATTTTTGAACTATCAACAAAAAATGAAAAAGAATGTTTGTAACATGTCTCTTAGTTACTTCACAAAAAACCAACAAGTTTCAAATTTACAAAATAAAACCATTTTTTTATTCATCATTTATAATTTTTTTGACGTCAAGCACAATTGCATAATAACCATAGATGTAAGTCTCACAATCTATTAAAATATACAACCATGTGTCACATGTCATTGCATGGCATGTGCAAATTTCAAATTTGCATGGATTATTGAAATTTAGTTGTACATCGGTTGCAAGGGAGATCTACTCACATGGCAATTCAATGTCAATAGACAAAAAAATACATAATTAAGACTATAAAATATTGAATTTTATTATGCAAAATCTACATGTACAAAAAATTGGTATTATTAATACAATATATATATTGTTTTGATCTCATTTCAAGAGTATAGTTTCAATTAATTATATTATTTGAAAGTGATATAATATTTAGTATGGTTTACAATAAAGTTGATGGCTATTCATACCACATTGAATTACAATTCTACACTAATGAAACAATAGTCTTCATATAATGAATACCTAATTGTACAACTATTTATATCAACAAAAAAACATAGTTGATAACTAATTGCAAAAAAGTTGAATATGCCAATTAATCATTGCCACGATGCTAATTGGTGATTATCATGGTGGCAATGTGTACATGTGGCATGATTGTTCACATATAGGTTGTATCCCAATTGCAAGGTAGTTGTCTTCAACAACTTTCATAGAACTTGTCCACAAAATCAAAATATGTTAGTCATAACTATTGTGTATAGGGAGCATATTCAAACTATATAGGGGGTTCATTTTACAACTAATATGTGACTATCATAAAACTTATGAATTTTTGACATGACATTTTTCTAAAATGCCCCATAATTTCATGGAATAAATGCAACATAAATGCACATAAGTTGCATCAAACACCTAGTTGCAAAACATTGAGTTTTTATGGACACAATTTTTCATAGTGATGTTCATTGTAACTTAATGTAAATACCGATTATTGACTTTCACCAATTTATATTTTCCCTAGGATAATTACTTGATTAAAGATTCAACATGTGTAATTAGTGTTACACATCAAAACCACACATGATATTTGCAATATGTTGCATGGATGTGGGTACTTTCAATTTGTGTCCCTACAAAGTTGTTCATGCATGGATGACAATATGAATTCTATCAAATTTTAAAAGTCTTTTGAATTTTCACAAAAGATTTTGAATGAACCTTTATGATTATATTGATAATATGATTTAACCATGGAAAATAAATTCTTGAAGCCTTTCCATTAAGCCTACCCAAATAGCATTAAAAAAAATAAAAATAGGAATAAAAATAAGATAGATAATGATGCTATTAGTAATGATATGGGAACATCATAAACAATGTTGAAGAAAATTATGTTGGATAAATAGTGAGAACACATGAGGAAAATCTTTATAAACATTTTTCAAATATCACAAGATTGTATCATTAGAAATATATCTAAGTTCTACATGAAAGTTAAAATGTAGTGATAGAATTGGGAACACATGTATGGGGATAGACCGATGTTGGATAAATATATCAATTCAATGCATTAGTTAACAAAAGCGAAATCAAATATTTTGCAAAAAGATTTCATTCCAATTAAAGGTAAGAGTATGTATTATGTATGTTTTGCATAATTCTTAATTCAATTAAAGGGAAATGATTTTTATCGAAGGGGATTAATAAAGATCCATAATCTTTCATTCATCCTACATATACCATATGGATATAATAAGCATGTAAATGATAAGCTAAATCAAAATGGTATGTGTTTATTTCATTACCCGGTAATATATATAAAATGGTATATTGGATAAAAGATTTACTCTCCCAACGCTAAACAAAACTTTTCAATTTCTTTCACCTTATAAACTACATGTCTTCTAAAAAAAATTATGACTTTTTTCTATTAAATTGAATTATATTGCTTGAGATTATTATTGTTTATAACTATGGGAAATCCCACCTTTTCAAGGATCTTTTTCCAACAATTCAAATAATTAAATATCTTTAAATTATTTTAAGAATATTTTCATTACTTCATAATGAATTATTAATACATTTATCACATAAATGTTAGTTTAAATGTAATGAATGCCCTCTCAAAGGACATTTCAACCCCTTTAAAATGCATGTCATGAAACTTATTTGGATTTATGGAAAACCCCCATTGCAAATGGCACAAGCAATCAAAGTCATACATTATTGCACATATTAAATATTCAAGTGGTAGGTTCAATGATGCTTATACAAGGTGAATGTGTTGTTTAAAAACAATACAAATGAAATTTTCACTAAATACTTCAACCTTGGATGTTACAACTGGTAAAGAAGAACTTGCAATTAGAACATGCCATTGAATGAATCCATTTTCTTGACAAGAACATTTGGATTAAAATTAACCTTTAACCTCATATGTGAATTGTTTCATGGCAACCCTTAGATGGATCTACCCATGCAAGTCCAATGTTCAAGCATTGACAAGGTTTTGGTTTACACAATTTATAAAAATCAATCCAATTTAAGATCAATGTTTGTCATATGCATATGCAACATAACATGTGATTATAATGAATATTGGAACAAAAGGTTATAATACAAATAGGATGGGTGGTCAAAACAATAAACATCACATCAAAACAACCTATTAATTGTAAAATAAACATGTGGGCCTATTCTTGATCACAAAATGCATGTAATGTATGTGCAAGTTTTACGAGGACAAAGTGCATGGTCAAATATCCATTGCATACAATCAGCTTTGAATGTAATTCCAAACCCACATGACTTGCCCCCAAATATAACACAAATGATATAGCAAACAATGTTTCACACTCCTTAATCAAACACACAAAATTAATACTCTACATCGAAGGCCCCAAAGGTGGTGGATTTAATTTTTTCATGGTTAGCACCCAAATTTCTTTTGCCACAATTTGTGTACTCATCAACACCAATCCAACTTCAAATGTTCAATGGAGCAAATGTGAATGATGAATTTCTCATTGAAGCACACACAAAGTTAGAACTACATGTAAATTTTGAACTTTGAATCTTACAAGTAATACTAAATACAATGGTTATAAAATAAAAATGTACAATAAAGGTGCATAGGTAAACATATTTATACCAAGAGAATGGAAATGAGGAATAGGGGAATGAGTTTTAAAAAGAGTGAACACAAAAATGGAAAAATTATTTGAAAGGTTGTGAAAAAAATTATGATGTGTCTTTGTTGTGTGGGGGATAAAGTCAAGTGTAACCTACATATGTGTTCATAAAAATTTAATTAAAATTAACCCTCGTAGGTTTGGACCCTTTGTACATTACAAAAAATGAAAGATTCCCATAGTTGGTTCAATTTGCCTTTGGCAATAGGAAGGACAACATGAACTTCACAACTAGTGAAATCCAACTTACATATATAATCTCAATTTTAATACATTTGACAACACATGAAATATTTGTTAACATGGATTTTCCTACTCTAAAAAACATCCAAGTAGTAGTTTAAGAAAGAAAAAAAAGTTGTGCAAATTTATAACAAAGAAACCAACCTAATTGTATTCTTCATTTTGCTGCAAAAAATGGCACACACAAAAATGACAAGCTTTGGATCACCAAGACAAATTCATTTGGTCATATTCATTTTCTTCCCTTCCTTTCTCAAATTATAAATTCTTCACCATTAGAGGTGACATAGAAACTGCAAAATATCTTAAAGCTACTAGTTTATAATGCACGTTTGTTGATATCAATACTATAATGGTTAAAAATAGAAAAAGAAGTAAAAATACAATTCATTCTAGAAGCATGTTTGTTGAGATAAAAGTTTTGTAAATGAAAGTAAAATATGATACTAATGCCAAGTGTGTCGATAGCAAGAAAGGAACAATCATGTGTAAAAATAAAATTTGACCAATTAACACTAGTGGATAATCTATACATAGAGAGGTAGTATAAATTCTTGTATTATTTTTGGTTCCAACTTTGATGTTGTATGTGTAAATGGTTTAGGCCTTACATTTCAAATAAATGTAAATGTAAGACAAATACACAAATACATTTACATGGTTTTATGCAACTATGTAAAACAATGTAAAAAAATGATATTTCTATATTGGGGGGGGGGGGAAGATTTCATAATGTTTTTAGTGATAGGCCAACCAAATGGCCCATGGGAAAAAAAACCATCAAAACATTTGTGCTTTGGGATGCACCATAACTATTTAATTTAATTAATATGAATCACAATAAGTACCTAAGTTCTTGCAAAATCTTAAACCAAAAATGGTGATGAACAATGTTAGGAATAAAAAAATTATTTGAACAATGAGGTGAGCCAAAATGTGTGTTTAAAATATTCCTTGGAATAACACTATCATGGTCCTATATTGGTAGAAAATGTTAATGTTTGGGGAGTATCAAAATATCATGATTTTTTGTGAAGGGCCAATCAAAGTGGCCCATTGCACAAAAAAATTAAAGCTTTGGGATGCACCCACAACTAATTAACGTGGATTGCAAAAATGTATGGTCATTAAAGGTATATAATATATTTACACTTACATTTACACCACAACATTTTACACCAAGTTGTGTAAATGTATTTGACAAAAATTTATGAGTTGGATTCGTGTAAATGTGAATTTAAAATGTTTTTATACAAGGCAATAATATAGGTGTAAAAAATTCATACATGTAAAAGTAAATGATTTACATTTACATGAAATTTACACACCATATATACAACTATTGACATTTAGACGCACAACACTAGTTCCAACATAAATTACCCCAACCATCACCTCCATCACGAAAGAGGAGAAGATTTCATGTGCAATAAATTGTTCAATTGTAGCATGAGTTGAAGTTCACACCAACCACTTGCACAACCATGGATGAAGGATTAATGTGTGAAAAATATTCAATTTTTAAAAATTTGATATCTTTTACATGGTAGTTAAAAGAACGAACATTTATTGTTTAGCCTGAGCCTACATGGTTATTATCATTTTGGGATTTATATAGGAATGAAAAAATATTACTTTTGGTGGGACCCAAGTGCATGCCCCCAATTTACTAAAGGTTGGGTTTATAGGACAAAACTAACCATAAACCTCCAAGTGCTTTGAAAGTGGAGTGGGATGATGAATATGACTTAGACCCCTATAAGGAGAAAAACCCACTTAAACATGTTGAAAAGCCACTAGCCACACATACACAAATGATTGACAAAGTTGTCATTGTTTTATTATGTTCACAATTGATGGATGGACAACTAAAAACAATGCCATGGATGTTGTGGAAAGAAGACATCATTTTGCATGTTATTTCAATGGAAGAACAAGGTCATGACAAATGATATCAACAAGCATGTAACAATGACAAAATGAGCAAGTAGTTGCAAAGGGTTTTAGCCATGCGAAAAGTGGGTTTGAACATTACATTTTTAAATTTTGAAATAAAAAATGGTTAAGTTCATGCATATTAGACTTGTATTTTTCTAAAATAGGATAGTTGGAAAACGTTGGTGATATTGGTTCAAGTGATGGCATCCAAAGTTGAGTCTTCAAAAGGTAGAAGGTTTCAAAGTTTATGAAGCACAAAGGATGACTAGTGCATTGTGTGCATCTTTCCATCTAGCCCTATTACCGTATATTTGCACAACACCTACAATTAAGGTCTTAGTGGTATGACTAGACCCCCCAAATCATGGGATAAACATTTGGCTAACTAGAAATTTAACTAAACACAAGCTTGAAATAAGAGGAATTAGAATTTTGAAACTTATAGTCTTTGCCACAATTGTCATCAAGGAGGACTAGTAGGGGTAGAGAGATGCTCATAGATAATAGCTAGTCACATATTGTGGTTACCTTCACATGGTTTTTGAGTATTATGTAGCAAAAGGTGTTGGAAAAGAAGGTTGTGGAAGATATTAAGGAACCCCAAAAAAAGGAAAAATAATGTTTTAAACACTTGCAATAGTCTTATATTATAATTGAATGAATAATTAAACATCACATAAACAACAAATAGTGGATGGAATTCATAGCATTGTGGTCGAGTTTTACAATGAGGGATTAAATGGAAAGGTTTCACACATCCTTATGAGGTAATACATAAGGTTTCTAGGTTATTGACCTTGATAGCGAGTTTGATGTGCAAAAAGAAGAAGCACAAAAGTGAGCAAAAGATGCACAACAAAGAGCAAGATTGAGGTAAATTGTAGGTTGTGTGACATGTCCGAATACACCTATGAAAACTTTTATAAGAGATTTTGGTTAAGGGAGGGGGTTTGGTTTGAACAAATGAAACAAGTCATTATAGAACAGGAACACCAAAACACCAACATCAAAGCTAAAACAAAAACATAAAGATCAAAAGACCATGAACAATAATGTGAAAATGAACATACCAAAAAAGTCAAGAACACCAACATCAAAACCATAAGAGCACAAGGTCCTTGATGAACTAGAAGAACATAAAAAACACTAGCTTAGGAAGATTAGAAAAACATCAACATACCATAAAAGCATCAAAAACACAAATTTGGGAAGATCGTAAGATCATTAAGAGCACTAGCTTAGGAAGGTTAGGAGAACATGAAAATTAAAACACTAGTTTGAATGAACTAGAATAACATTAAAAACACAAGGTCAAATGGACCAATAGATCATGAAAAACACTAGCTCAAATGACCATAAATTTATGAAAAGCACCAATATGAAGACCATAAAAACATTAGGTCAAATTATAACACCCAAATTATGGATTTTCTTAATCATAATCATAATTTTTTAAAATGTGTTTATTTGATGAATAAATGAAAACCATATAATGTTCATTATATTATTTAGAGTGGTCAATTGAAGTTGAAGTTCATTATGCTTTTGTAGGGAAAATTTCCTTTTGAATGCCCACATTTGGATAAGTTCATCCATTATTATTCATTTTTCATCAACTAAATATAAATTTTATCTCTCATCATTCACTTTTGTCCATAATGAATAATTAAAAAATTGCTCAATAATTTACTTTAGATAATGGGCCTTAAGGAAGTTTGTACAAAAACTTTAATGAAAGTTTAATGGAGATAGATCTAAAAGATGTATACATTAAAATAATTTCCCCTTTTGACTTTCAATTTGTTCAACACAAGAATAAGTATGACTTTGGATCATAGCTTAATCCACTTTATCTCATGCATATGTATTTTAGATTATTTGAAGATTTAGAAAAATATATGCAATATGCATATTTCATGTCCTTGTTTAAATTTGTTTCTTGTGTAAGGTTTAGGTTCCTTTTGTTATTATTTGTTTTAATTCCTAACCCTTATGAATCATTACAAATTTACAAGTCATGGTAATTTTTGTATTCGTAACAATTAGTTTTAGTCCAAACTAAGTTTTAAAGCATTAGGTCAATAAGGTCTAGTTTCGGTTGTGAATAATGAGACTAAGATACAAAGAGTTTTATTCCAAAAGTTTCTTATATGTATCAATTAGAAGGCATGACAAGTAACATCAATATAACCACTTTTAATTCATTAGAGGAAAAAAAACTCTAAATCAATCCCTTAAATGCCACAATCCACTAGTATAGTGTTTGTTATGTAATTTCAAAAACCTCAACCTTCAAATTCACATGGATATAATTTTCAATGCATGATCCATATATACTTACTCAAAATGTAGACTTAAGCTAGTTATTTAAACTAAACTTAAGTCAATTTGAAGTGTTTCCATGTCCTCAGTATTTTGAAAAATAGAAGCAAAGGCCACTTAAGCTCTATGCCATGGAGCACTTGGGAGTGGCAAACATGAGTGACAAATGAAAGTGCATATATATTTGTTTTTCAGTTCTAAAGCTTTGGAATGGACTAGTTTTGGGTGAGTATTTGATTTTGTCAATAATTGTTAGTTCATTTTATTTTTCAATTTCAAAATTATTATTTTTTGGTTTTGGTTATTTGAAAAAAGTCACAATAAAAGAACCCATTATTGCAAGAACCTCAAAGAACTAATGGTTTTTGTGAAAGAACAAGTAAAGAACTTATGGTTTTTTAGGTGATTATTTGATAGTTTAAAAAAAAATTGAGAACCATTTTTATATATTAGAAATATATGTTTAAATCAATGCCAGTTCTTACTAACCAGGACCAGAACTCATGGTTAACCACTGGTTCCGTTCCTTGTTTGTATTAAGAAAAAAAGTATCTTGCATCTGGTTCCAATCTAACACATAAATAGAATTGAAAATAGAACTATCTGCTATCTTGAAACTGGACATGGTTCAAGTCTCAACCATGGATCATATTTGGGAATAATTCTAAAAGCACCCATACGAGCTCGTTTATGAATTTGCAGAACTATGAATGGTTTGTAACTAAGGAGCGAAGACTACAAAGGTGCAAATGGTTATATATTCAGGTATCAATTTTAATGGAAGCTTAATAAGTTAAGATACATAATCTACTCAGCATTCCATCATGGAAAAACTATATACCATCCGAGGTTATATCAATGAACATATATGGATGTGAAATTGATGACATTATGAAGTTACTTAGATGAATGAAACTTATACAAGAAAAGAGAGACACATGGACCGTTCTCAATTATCAAATGAAGAAAGGTATGGATGAAAGTCACAATAAGGATGAATATGACAAATTGGCTAAAAGTATCGTCGACATATATCAAAACTCTCCAAATGAAGTTTGATAACCTGGAAACAAATGACATCTGATATGGATGAAATTATACCCATGGATCCTATCATAAAATGAAGACAAACCCTGATGACATGAATGAAAATTGAACACATGGAAACCAATCATGAAACCAGAAAGATGGCACAGTTCTGTCCAATATTATAATACCACCATATCCTAGCCTGGGTCAATTTCCACATTGACAAAACAAATAATAATATATATATTTTTAAAAATAAATTCGTTTAAAACTTTTTGAAATTATTATTTTTTCCATGATCTGCTATGAAATTTTCATATGAGTAATGAAATTATTTAGAGTGTAGCCTATCATAAATTATGATGATTTTCAACATATCAACATTCATATTTTCACAAAAATTCATTCCATTATTTTGAGGATTATTTAATGACGAAACTGACCTTAGGGTAAGGTAGTTAGAAATCCAATCAGGTGTGAGAAATATTTACTTTTTGTGCAACCCCAGCCATAAGACTGAAACAGGGATCGAAAATAGTGGGAACTACTAATAGCAAACCACCTGGACCGATCATTAGGATTGGCCCAATCAATCAATAACAGGGGACCAGCAATCAGATCATATTTATTACACGCTTCTCTAGCAGGTGCACGGCTTTGCTGTCCTTTTTACCAGCCTCTGCAAACACTCAGCAAATATGCAAAGGAGAAAAACCAATTTCCTGAGCCAAACCCGCATATGTTGACTTTTCTTCACCCGTTTTTAATGTGCAGGGTACCATACTGAGCACCACGGTTGGGATGCTCGTAGAGCATCTCCAGGGAAGTGCTCAGTAGTAACCCTGCAAAAGTAAATTTTCACATCCAAGTTTAGTTATTTACTGGTGTGCAACCCCACCCATAAAACTGAAACAAGGACATCAAATTAGGTGGGGGGAGTACTAATAGCAAACCACCTGGACCAATCATTATGACAGACTAATCAGAAACAATGACCAGCAGTCAGATCGTATTTATTACACTCTTTTTTTTTTCAGGTGCACAACGCTACTGCGCCTCTGATTGTGCATTTATGCTGAGCCAAAACTAGTTTCCTCAGCAAAACCGCCATATTTTAACTTTTCTTCATCCAATATTGTGGGTCTTGATGAGAGTTTGATGAGTTGATGGTTTTTAGACCATGACTTTTTATTATCAAGGGGTTTAGATCCCAATTAGCTCAGGCTTGGTTAGGCCAAAATCCATCATGACCTAAGGTAATGAATACACCACCCACAACTACTAGTTGCAAAAATGGCGATTAGTTTTTACCTTTTGAACCATTGGCTTGATTGTGGAAGACTATGGAAGATCTTTAAAGAGTTGAAATTTATATTAAATTATAATAAAATCTCCTACTCCATACTGGTTACCTCAGCTTTTACTTCACCACCTCCCTCCTAACAACCTACTAGCCTTATCTACATATTAACCATCTACATGCATCTTAGTTGCATGGTAGCCACCTACCTACCTATTATCAACTTGCCTACCTAGAGGACCTATGTTTTGCAAGATAGGTTATCAAGGTGAAACCCAACATCAACTGAGTTGGGGTTCATCCATAACTTATCATAACAGGATTCCCATGGATGGTAGGTACACTTGGTGGCTGTTAGTTAACTATGCCCTTGGCCATATGAGGACAATGTTGGAAGTTTTGGGAATAATTTCACAACAACTCTTCAACATTAGTTCAGGTTCTTTAGGTAAACAAGTTGAAAAATTTGAAGACTTCACAAGTAAATTAAATTTTATAGGGGTAAATGATAAGTTTTAATTAGTTGTGAACTCCATACTTATATGAATTTTTTTTTCTAAAACTTTACACATATATACAATATTTGATCTTGGGAGGTGTGTAATTTATACATAAAACCAAACCCAATTTTTCATAGGATTCTTGAATTTGAAAAAAAAATGTTAAAAATCAAAATTGCAAGGTTTAGAAATTTGAATAATTGAGCTAAAACTCACATTTAAAGAACCTATTAAAAAAAATTTAATTGTCTTAAGTGGGACTGAAGGTTCTTTCCACAAGGAAGAACTGGCCCGCATTGTTTCAAACTTCAAACAACAAGCCTTCCTTACTAGATCTAGAACATCTCATTTAGATGCATCCATTTTTATGGAACATGCCCATCCATCATATGTACAAATTATATTTCAAATGTCATTTACACATTAGGATCAAGTTCAAGCGAATTTTTTTGGGCCCAAATCCTACACTAATGTGTAATCTCTTCCCTATGGATAGAGCCAATAAACCAAGGCAACTAGAAGGTCTTCACATTTGATAGATATATCAAGAGTTTCAATAACGGGTCCAATCAAAATGAAATGTATTCTACAAGTGCATCATTTGGTCATCACTTGACAAATTGCTTGTGCTTCATTTTTGCTTTGATGGAAACCCCAAAAAAATTAAAAATGGGAAGGCTTGATTGTTGTAATTATTCCATTGATGATCAAATTAAGATCTTTAATAATAACACATGGGTATTACATAATTGGGCAAAACATCAATATTTAGTTTTTGTTTAATTTCAAATTTTTTGGGCAAATTTAATATTTGCATTGTCGTAGTCCAAAGAATTAAGGCACATTGTTGAACAAGTGGTATTGTAAAAACTTTGCTTTAAACAAGATCTAATGAAGCTTAACCATGCATCATAGTTGGCCTCCAAATTCCAAATTGTTATGATGTTTGGTAACTACAATCCAAGGTCTAGTATATTTTGAACTCAATCTTCATGGTATGGTGTACAAGTAAGATTCCGTAGGAAGACAAATTTGAAGGAGCCATGAGTGTTTCTATGGTAAGCATCTATATGATTTTGCGCTCAATGTGTGTGTGTGTGTGTGCACTCAATGGAAGAAATAAACGGTATTATTATCATTATTTCAAGTACCAAAAAAAAGAAAATATGAGATGTGAGGTAATACTTCCCACTAAAATTCTCAATTAAAAAAAAAAAGAAAAGGAATCCTACCCAAGAAAACATGGGTGTTGTTGGGCTAGCATTTGTGTATTTCAATAATAACCGCCGGTTCTGGGCTCTTGGGGAAAAAATCATTAATCAAATAACCACTGGTCCAAGTCAATTCATAAACCTCAAAGGCTCACCCGTTTTGACAAGAGAAATGGAAGAGAGAACCGGCGGGTTTCTGGGGTGGTTATTCGACTCTTTCAGAAAAAAAAAACTTGAAAACCATGCTGGTATAGTAATTAAAACCACGTCGTATTTAGATAAAAGTTTCGAGTGCCCTGGTTATGAGCCGTAAAGAACTGCCCTGATAACCGGAGGGCTCTGGGTGCATGTTCAGTATTGGCCTTGCCCACCGCATGCTTTACCTTACACTAATAACGACCAAACACTCCGAAATACTCAACCCCCGTAGCAGAAGTGTACCCAACTCATGATGAATTTTTTCTGCAAACTTTAAACTCGGTCTGGCAACCGAGCCAGCCAATTCTTATTTACTTACTTACTTACTTCACACCTTCATGCATGCCGGTCCTGCAGCCGAGCCGGCTAGCTTCATGGGGCGTTCAGGTTTTTGCTCATTGCGCCAATCGCACTTCAATTCACACACACACTTTCTCTCTCTTTCTTTCTTTCATGACTGGCTTGCATTCAATCTGAAACTGGAACCGGAATCATCCATCTCATCATTGTCGAGAAGTGGGTTTCCAGAAATTCCATCCAATACACTGGGTAAAGAGCAATAAAATTTGATCATTTGGATGAACTTTTTCTTTTCTTTTCTGCCCTCTTCTTGGCAGGATATGAAACTAACTTAAGTTTGATGATAGGTTTATGAGCAGAAAAACACTGTGCCTCTCTTACAGTCCAGAGACATTAAAAACATGTTCAGGGCACATGTAAACTGGCTTCCCAGTGCACCCCATCATCCATTGGAAGCCCATTATGACTCCGTTGTGGATGAACTCACCTTGGTAACCTACACTATGAATAATAACTCCTGTAGGAGGTAGATAGGTAGGTAGGTAGGTAAGTAAGTAGGAGAAGAGGTACCTACTAAACAACTAGATGCATGTAGATGGTTCATATGCATGTAAGAGCTAGTGGGTAGGTATTAAATTGACTCAAACCACCATGGTTAGGCTAGGAAACTAGAAGCCGTTGGAAAAGAGTTTCACATCCACTTACCATCCCATCCCATCCCATCCCATCTTTCATGGTGCATTTGGTGGCTGTTGGTTTGCCCTTGCCATAGCTGCACATGAGCAAATTAAGTGCGGATCATGACCTCGGCCAGACACCCGATCAACCACTCACCACCCGTGCACCTCCTATTTAGGCCAAAATATTGTACACTAAAATGGACATGTAGTACAGAAGGGGTGGGTGCCACAACCATCTCCAGTTACTTTGGTTTGATTCTTTC
>Ga0116226_10003084_pt1 | contig 14673 bp, 11 predicted proteins | sample S1TSphfallax_FD_89692 | JGI IMG/M metagenome (GOLD analysis project Ga0116226, IMG submission 89692) | Host-associated microbial communities from peat moss isolated from Minnesota, USA - S1T2_Fa - Sphagnum fallax MG | ecosystem: Host-associated > Plants > Peat moss > Unclassified | place: USA...
TAAGCCTAACATGCCCGCGAATGTTTACCGAATGTTCACCCGTTGATTTATAAAATTCTTTAAAATTCTTGCTTCTTTGGGCTTCCATAACATTCCCGCACCAAGAATGTCATAACTATGATAGTAATAGGTACATACAACACACAAAATAAAACTTAAACTACTACAAATCCTAAACTAACATGTACACAAATTGCTCAAGCTTGAAGGAAATAGGCTGAAAGAAAAATGATCCATGCTCCATAATTGAAGAGTGAAACACATAAGCATGAATGAAATCCCAAAGTCCCTCAACAAATATGTCTTCCTAGTCTTATACTAGCCATTTCAAAATACAAGAGTCATAACTGACCATTATTAACAATCAATAACCCTAGACTAACAGTCGAATTTTTAAAAAATTACACCTTACCTAACTACTTGTCCAACTATCGATCCTTTCAAGTACATGTTCTACAAATTACTTGTTGACTAACCTGTCAACCTATCTTCTTAACCCAATCATTACCTACCAAGTTTAGTAATTAGTTAGGTTAAATAACATGTTAAGACACCTGTTAGGTTTAACAACCTATTTACACTATCAACCTATTAAGTCACATGTTACCAAATTTGGGTAATATTATCCCCCTTTGAAACCCACATTTTGTCCTTCAAATGTTAGCTCAAAGCTCCAGGTTAGATTTGGCCTTTTATAACCGGTTGACTGATGACTTCTTTGACATATTCAACACATGTTGCCTCCACAAGTTCAGCTTGATTCAAAATTTGAAGATTGGTTGGTGTTGTAGTCTTCTGTCGATCATGTGTGTCTTCAAAGGCCATTATGGGTATTGTAAATACCTCTAAGGCATGCAAGGTATTAAATGTAACCTCCTAGCCTATACTTATCTAATGTGGGGTCAAAAGTACATTAGTAGATATGAATTCCAAAGGTGGAATAAGTTTAGAAATCATACCCTTACATGTTTAGACTTTTACTATACTTGCTTTAGTGACCACCATTGTTAATCAACATGTGGAAAATAGTGATAGATATAACAAGAAAGGATGGACTTGTTAATCCTTCATTCACTATATCAGATAGTAGGTTTAGTAACATGTACCATAAATGGTGTTGTTGGTACTCTGCTACTGGTTCCAATTTCCACAGACACAAAACTTGGGGGTTTGTACTTGAAATCAGCGAAAGCAATTTGGTAGGCTTGCAATTTGAGTTAATAACTCTATTCATCAAAAGAGCCAATTCCATACTGTCCTAAATCAACTCCTCTATGAAATCCTAAATAATTTGCCACCATTCCTTCCATTTGGGGTTTCTATCTCCCAAGGATTGGTTTTGCACCTTGAATAAGGTACTATCCAATAGTAACTCCTCAAACTCCTTCAACCCATTGGTCATTCTAATAGGTGGAATGGGGATAGGTTTGTTTAATTGTATGTTGGTTGTTTCATATTAACCCTTCTAGTCTTGGATTTGAACAATAAAACTTTGTTTTTCTTTGTTAAATTCTATACGGGCAACTACTTATTGCTCCCTGAAATTTTGACAAGTATGCTCCAAATCAGTTATGATACTCTGTTGTTCCAAAATGGACTCCTCCATTTTGACATAGTCTTGTGTCATTCACTCCAAATTAACTTGGAAATAAATCAAATCATTACGGGTCTTCCAATTTGAATTGGTTGAGTTCAACGTATTCTTACCACATGTTTTCACTTTTCCTACTAGCCTATTATGCCTCATTCAACTTATTGGACATGTTTTGGGTTTCATGCTAGACCTTATTCAATTGTCCTTTGACTATGACTAGTTTTCTAACACGGTTCTTCAAAGTTCTTTGCACTATTTATAGTTCTAAACTATAGGTTTGCAAGCGGTTGTGGGCCTTAGACAGGTTTTTTTTACTTGCTCAAACTCAACTCTAAGGTTTGAAAGTTCTTATAATGTTCTTGACCAAGTTGTGGCATTTTGAACAACTTGCTTAAAAAACATGCTAATTTGTTTTAAAGCTATGTGGAATGACTAGAAAATGGGATAGGTTGAAATTTTTTTAACTATGGGTTTTTCAATTGTACAGGTTGAACAAGTTGGAATGATTTTGTAATTGCAATTGTAGGTTTTGTAATGGAAACTACATGCTTAGTGTATACAACAAGTTCAACTTAAATGTTGCTTTGTGTAATTATTGCATCAAGCTCTCTTTTCCCTTACCTCCAATTTCATCAAAATAGGTTCACTCCTCATACTATTTAAAATCATTAACTGATGATCCAAAGGTAATCTTGGATTGGTTTTTTGGTCACGAGGTAACAAGTTCATGGCTTAACTTGTCCCTTGGTGTAGGTGGTTCTATACACGTCTTTAATCAATGGAATTGACATGTGGGTAAAGGTGATACTATAGCCGAATGTGCTAATTTTCTTTCTTTCAATAATTGCTCCCTAGTAATAAGTGCAGGTGAAACTTGTTGCTATTGTGCAACCTAGCATTCTTCATTAGTCGGTGATACATGTTTTTATGGAGTTGTTATTCTTGGCAAAGGCACATTAGATATAGGGAACCATGTCTTAAACAAAATGTCTAAAATAGGCTCTGAATAACAATTATCTGTTTTGGTTTTGTTAGAAACCATGTTAGTTGTTGCCTTTTTCTAACGTTCAATCCAACGTATTAATTCAACTAATAACTACGTCAACATTATACAACACCAATTAACAAGTTGCCCCCTATTGGCTAAGTTAAAAGTAATAACAATCTAGTTGCTAAAATAAACTAACCTCTCTTTTTTATAATTTTTTTGCAAAATAGCTACAAATCTTGCATGAAATTCCTCTTTCATGCGCACTTCACTCCAATGCTCATTTTCAACAAAAGCATGTGGTCCCACCATTCTTTTTAAGGTGGTTTTGGCTTCTTCAAAAGTTGCATTAACAACATCTACTACTCCTTCCTTGGAAATTCCAAATTGCTTATGAATTAGTACCTAATCAATGAGAATTTTGTGACCATGTACTTGCACTAGAATTCTTCCATCCTCCATTGTTTCCTAGGTTCATAGGAAGTCTTATAAAATGTTTTTTCTTGGTGTTATCCATTGTAGGTTGAACAAGCCTTCTAAATTGGTTCGTCTAGCCCATTTGAATTCATTGGAGTCCATCTTCATCCAATACAACATCTTCTAGCTCTCCTTCAATTTAGACACTAGTTTTTCTTATAAGGTTTTTCAACTTGTTCCTCTACAAGCCCTTTGTTCTTTCACTTCATCATAGTTCTTGTTCCTAATCTTAGGCACCAAGGAATAATGTTAGAAACATGTCCCTCTTCAAAGAGTTCTTGGAGAAATGCTTCTCCATTACTCAGAAGTTGTTGTAGCTCTTTCCCCTCCACAGGTCTTGGTACAAGAATTAGTCGCGGTTGTTCTTCAACAATAGGTTGTTGCAACTCTCCCTCTTCCACAGGTCTTGACGTAGAAACTAATTGTGAAATTTCTTCAACAACAAATTGAGATCTAATCTCCACTTCTTCCTCTAAATTTGAAATAACAATAACATGTGGTATTGGTTTTGCTATGGATGTAGTGGTTCTCTTTAGAAAGTTTTGTGCTACTTCTAATTCCTCTTCCAACTCCCTACTTCTTTGTTCTTACTCAAAAATTCTAATCTTCTCTATTGTAGGTGCACATGAAGTAAACAGTTCTACATAAATCGCTCTAATCAATCGAACTTGTTGCTTTCTTTTTTTTTTAAAATTCTCCTACTTAAAGCTTTAGTTTTTCTTTCAACCTCCTTCTCTTTTACTTCTCATCTTAGCCTCTTTAAAGCACTCTCATTCATGGCTTGTGTTAATATGAAGAAGAAAATGAAAATGAAGAGACATAATGAAAAATGTGACAATTCTTTATAATGTTTCATGTAAAAATGACTTTGTGGCTATGAATGGACACAACCTTTAGGGTTAGAGACTCCTAAAAGGTAGACGTCAATAAATGCCTTCCCAAACACGTTTGGATTATTACTCACCGCTACATTATTGTCGTAAACAAGCAAATTATGATAATGTTGAACAAACATATTTGTTGATTTAATTCTGCCATGTGTCGAATGATTACTAATTGATTCAAACTCTACAAGTTGAAAATCTTCAAGTTTAACCACTAGTGGTATAGGTTCTTTGGCTTGAATAGGTTTGTCAATGACCAAGTCACTAGGTTTAATTAATACAAGTTGCAAGGTTTCGTTTTCAATGAACCTATATGGCTTCAACTTATTCATGTTGATAAGCACTAGGTTAGGATCAAACTTATTAATGGTGAAAAATAAAACAATATTATTAGGCAAACAATATTATATCCGATAAGGTACAAACCATTGTTTTAAAATTTTGGGAACATGTTTAGAAACAACCCTTGGAAACCATAATACATAATCTCCAAATTGAAACTTGATTTCAATGCACTAGTTCTATGACCACAATGATTTATTCCATTGGTTAGAAGCAACTAGATCTTGCGTAATCAACCTATTTTCATGTAATTTTTCTAACTTAAATAGTCGATTAGTTAGGACTATAACCAGTTGTGGATATATATTATCATTAGGTCTAGATGGTAACAAATTTTTTGTATATAGTAATGGATGTAATGCATACACCAATTGAAAAGGGGTATGATCGGTTCCAACTTTATAGGCAGTTTGACATGAAAATAAGATTATGGACAAGTGTTCCTCCCAATCATTTATGTTCTCATTAACCAGTTTGGTTAGTAAGGTTCCAAAAACCTTATTTATAGACTCAACTTGTCCATTTCCTTATGGATAATAAACACTAGAATTGGTATGTCTAAGGATGAAGTGGTCAATAAGGTATATGATTGCATCATTGATCAAATGGGTACCTTGATTGGCCACAATGGTTAATGGACATCCAAATCTCATAAGAATGTATTTGTATATAAACTTGGCAGTTACCATAACAATCTTGGTGTGAAGTGTTTAGGCTTTCCACCCACTTTGTTACATAATCAGTGGCTACTAGAATGTACTAGTTGCCTGATAATCTACTTGCAAGTTTAACATGTTTAATAAAATTCAATTCCCATTTTTGAAAGGGTTTTTCAAGTAATGTGGTAACCAATTTGGCCAAAATTTGGGTCGACATGTTACTTGTTTTTTTTATGTCGGTCATACTAAGTTTGACAATATTCATAAAAGTCTCAATTCAAGGTTTACCACCAATAACTAACACCTAGGATCTTTTGCACAATGATATTAAAAAAGAAATGCCCTCCTACAACTCTTCCATGTAATTCTTACAACACTATGGATATGTTTTGGTTATAGTATTTAAAGAAACATGTTATCTTGTCCAAATATGTACATTATTCTTTCTTGAAGCACAAATGGTTTAACCCTTTGGGCTAAATACTGCCTTTGGGATGTTGTAAGTCTTTTAGGCATCACTCCCTCTAATAGATACCCATACACATTATGTAACCACTAAGGTTGTAAGGTAAACATGTGAACATCACAAGTTTGATCATGTACTCCAAAAAGTTCAGTATAATTGGGTAATCTACTCAATGCATTTGCCATTAAATGGGATCTACCATGTTTGTAATTTTTTTGGAAATCATACTCCAAAGATAACAAAAGTCATCTAGCTAACTTGCTAAAAACATGTGGCTTGTTAACTAAATATACTAGAGCCATGTGATCCATAAAAATGTAAACTTGTTGCCTAATAGGTAATGCCTAAATTTGTGTAATGCATAAATTATAGCTAAAGCCTTTTTTTTCTATAGTAATATAATTTCTCTCAACAAAATTAAGCAATCTTGATGAATACATAAGATGTTGATCTATTTTACTTGTTGGGTTTTTGGGCCAATATTTCCCCTATTACTAATTGAGATGCATAAGTGTGAACATGAAATTCCAATTCTCATTTAGGACTAATAAGTATAGGAGCTTGAATGTATCGGTTTTTGATATCCTCCCAAGTGGTTTAACATTTAATGATCCTTTTGAACATTTCAACTTTTATGAATAATTTTGTGATTGGTGTCATAATAGAGGTAAAATTCCTAATGAAACATTTGTAAAACTAGGCCATTCCATTGAAGACTTAAATCTCATGAGGTGTTTTGGGCATTGGATTTTGACTAAAGCCTCTATCTTCTTAAGATTAGGTGTCTTCCCCTCCTTGGAGACTATAAATCCTAAAATAGTTCTAGAATATACCTTAAATGCACATTTTTAAAAATTCAAACTAATGCCATACTCTCTACATTTTAGAAAACAATTTTTGAGTTTTTCTAGATGAGTGGACAAGTCACTAAAAATAGTAAAATCATCTAGAAAGATCTTCATGAACACATCAATGTATTCATGGAAAGCTTTGGTGACTACCCTTTGATAGGTAGGTGGTCCATTTTTGATTCCAAAAGGCATTACAATCCATACAAAAGGCCCCTAATTAGTAACAAAGGTGGTTTTGTATTAGTTTTCCAATGCTATGGAAATCTAATGGTATCTAGAAAAACCATCTTAAAATGTATAAAGCTCATGTCCAACCATAGTGTTGATAATTTCATCATTAAAACGTAACGGGTATGGATCCTTTTTAGTAGCTACATTAATCTTCCTAAAGTCCACACAAATTCTAAGTTTCCCATTTTTCTTAAGCATTATAACTATAGTTGGTAACCAAGTAGCCTTTTCAACAAGTTTAATGAAACTTGTAACAAGCAAATTGTCGATATCTTATTTGGCAATGGCTACATAGTTAAGATTTAATTGGTATCTTGCTTGATGAGTAGGTGGTATTGATGTGTCCAACTCAATTCAATGTTGAGCTATGTCAAATGGTATTCCCTTAAAATCTTTGTAAGTCTAGGCAAAGATGTCCTTGAATTCTTTTAGTAATTCAATTAGTTGATAATTAATAACAAGTTCCAAATCTACACTAATCTTAACATGTTGCATATTTTCTTCAAAACCCAAATTGATTTTTGTCAATTGGTCTTTTTTAGTGATGGTCCATCTTGCAATGTGAAGGTTTTGAGCCCTAATTCAAGTAGGTGTCTTGTTAATCTTCATTTCTCCTATTTTAGGTTGGAAAAATGTCTATGGTAAATGTTGTTGGAAAATATCAAGGGTTATAGCTATTTTAACAAGTCATACGTGTATCGGTTTGATAGGTATATTTGATAAAATAGGTGATTTAGACATAGGTTTAATAGGTTCAATAACTTGTTCAACTACATTCATACTTGTTGATGTAATCAACTTAATAGGTTGATTTGACTAGATTGATGTAGGGACAATTATGGTTCTATGGCAAACATCAAATCTTCCTCTTCATAAGATATTCCAAAATGGAAATCATAATAAACTAACACTTCTAGATGCTTGGTAGGTGTTCCAAGTTTCTTAATAACATGTATGGTCTTAAATGTACTAATTCCTTGTATAGTAATAGTATTGTTGCCCCAATCATAAGACACTTTAGCATTCCTTAACCAAGGATGACTTAACAACATAGAGTAGTTGGAGTCTAACATGCTACTTTGAATTACAATAAAAGTCACTACATAAGGAATTTCCATGAATGAGAATTTTAAGGTCTTTAATCAAACCTAAAGGTTTGGTAATGGTTTGATCACCCATACGTAAATTATAAGGTGTAGGTTTTGGTTTTGGTTTTGATAAACCTAATTATAATCACAACTTCTCTGTAATAATATTAACTCTAGAACCACCATCTAGAATAACATCTTCAATAAAGTTCTTCCTTGCTTGAACATGTATTACTACCATTTGATGATCAATGGCAACTAATGCAATTGTCGGTTCTAATAAAGTAGGTTCTAATGGTACTGAATTAAAAATATAGTGTTTGATATCAAGAATAACTTGCAATAGTTGTCCCAAGTTTAATGTATCCTTGGTCTCCAAGATTTGTTTATTGATATCCTTTAGAATTTCTTTTAAAGTCTTTTTTGTAGTTACCCATTATGAAATGACAAGTTGTTGATTCACTTCACTAGTTGAATTGTTTACAACTAGTTGAATTGTGGTTGGATTATAAGGCAATCCAACCCAATTACTCTACAATGAACCCTCATTGATAGTAGTAAGTTGTTTTTTAGCCCCATTATGTTATAATTGTTTAACAATTTCGATGAAATAATCATGTAGATGATTTTCTTATTGCCATTATTTAGCCCCTTTGGCCTTAACAGGCTTCTTGTCCTTGAACATTTGTTATTATGACTATTGATTACAAGTGATAACAATAGCTACCACATTAACTAGCACATTGTCGGTTTTAGGCAATTTAGGTGTTGTCGTGGCATTAGAACTAACATGTTTAACTATGAACATCTTTTGTATTAAATTTTTTTGGGGGCATTCTTCATATCTATGTTTTATGGTAGAACAATTTCTAAATGGATAACAAATAGGTATTTTTCCTGATTTAATATGTTGGGTTTTAGTTTTGTAAACTTAACTATAGCGATTGGCACAACTAGCTTCTCTTTTCCTGTTATGATAGGTTTCCATTAAATGACCGGTTTTACCACAATTGGCACTTGTTAATGTTGATTTAGTTGTAATAGTTGGTACTACAAGTTTAACTACTACATTAGCTTATGGTGTAATTAGTATAACATTATAACTCAAACTAATAGGTCCATTTTCCTCACATACTACAACATGTTCTTTGTGCTTGATTAAAGTATTTATCTTCATTCCTAAAGTTGCTAATCTTAGGTAAGGTAATAAACTTGCCCTATAAAAAGTGGTGAGAAAAACATCAATGCTTTAACATGTAGACAGTTAGTTAGTTTCAACATGTGTTCATAGTAAACCTCAACATGTTTGGTAGTTTGTTGTTATATGTTTCGTAATTACATGTAGACCTTTTCATCATTCTTCACAGTTTTGGATCATTTGCAAAATGCTTGCTCCAACTTTTCAAAAATTGTAGTTTGGATGGTCTTGAACATAATTTTCTCTCCATTCACAAATATTATTTTTGAGAAAAACCAAACAAGTTAATAATGTTAACCTCAACTATTTCACCATTAGCATTAATGGCCTTCTTGAATACTTTGATGTGTGCATTTGGATCAGTGTCTTTGACATAGGTTGGGTATTGTAACTTCCTATATGGCAACTTTGTTGTTGGTTTTGACATAGGTTGCACAATAGGTGGTTGATACCATGGTGGTATAAACATGCGTGGGTCAAGTGCTAATCATCCATATGATTCAACATGTGGATTAAAAGGTGGCTCTCTTGACAGATCTCCTCCAAATGAACTTCCTCTAGGTGAATCTCTAGGTTGTCCTCCATCTAGTGGTTGGCATTAGTGTTGTAACAAGTTGTTGAACAAGTTGTTTGTCCTTGTTGGTCACTAGTTGAACCACCGTAGGAAACTAATTGCCAACAATGTATGGTATATATGTTGGTGGTACAATAAGTTGTTTAGGTACTGGGTACACATTCCCAAATACATAACATATATAATTCCTAAAGATTGAAAAATCAAATCCTTTTGTTCCAATTGGATATGCTGGATACAAACTAAGATCTAAACACACAAAAGGGGGTATGACATTATACCACATTGGGTATGTTGAAGTAGGTAGCATATTGGTTTTACCTAGTACAATTGGTGTAGCAAGTTGTGACCAAGTTTTCTAATAGTTAACAGGTACTATCGTATGACCTATACTAGGATTCATGGTTTGAACTCCTAATACAAACACATTGGGTATTATTATTGTAGTGTTTGGAAGACAAGTTCATGATTATTCATCACCTAATACTTTTTTTAATCTATCATCAAAAAATGGGCAACAATTGAATAAGTGTCCCATTTGATAACAATATGAATAGGTCATAATTCTAGCACCTTGGTTTCCTCATGAAACTGGTCTATGATGCAGTACTTATGATCATTCACCTAGTCCAAGTACTAATCTTGCTAACGAGGTGCCTTGTGGATAAATGACTCCTTGTCGAACAACTATGGGTGCTGCTCTAGGTTCAATAGGTTTTACATGTGGTATAAAAATTAATTGATTAGACGATCTTCAATAATTGTGACAAAGCCGCTCCAACTTGTTGAATAGGCAAAATCGTTCCATCTTTAAATTAGTGGGTACCAAATGAATATTGATGTGTAGTGGTTGGTTTTGAAAACTAGTAGATGTTGTAATTGGTCTAGATGCACGAATTTTAGGTAGATTATAACTTGGGGTTACAAATCACCATGGTTGTCATATAGAGACAATTTCATCAAATGGCTAAATAGGTTCATGATTGTCATCAGGATAGACATCACTACCTTCAGTTGGGTTGTTTTTCATGGTGTTTTTTGATGAGTCATTGAAAACACTAATGGGTCTCTTTACACGACTGTTCTATTACATTTCAATGTTGTTCATTTACTTTTCCCCTCTTTGTTGCATTCATGTTTGGTGTAGTCATAGTTTTGTCTCCCATAGGTTGCATTTGTTTTTCATCTTGTTCTTATGCATATTCCTAACAGGTTGATGTTTCGTTTATTTTAGTTGTTTTTTAAAACTTCTAATAACTACTTTTGACATTTTTCTAAAATCAATAGGTTCTAGGAAAGCCCTTGCATTATTTTTTAACAATAGATTTTTTTTTAGAATGACCCCTCCTAGAAGTAGAAGTTTGTACAAAACTTCTTTTATAGATCGGACGCCTATCTATTTTCAAAAACTTTACATTAACTTCACCCTATTCCAAAAATTTTCAAACTAAATCAAGATTAAAAACTTAAATTGACGCATTCCCAAGTTCCTAGTTAGACCCAAGATGGGCCTAAATTACTCAACAACGAAATTGTGAGGAACTCGAGGCACGCTCCCAGCTCTCAGCACTAAAAGGGGTAGAGGGGCGTGCTGGAGCTCCGGGATGGGACTAGGAAGAGTGACAAGCTTTACTTACTTACTCGATCCTGCATCAAACCAACCAACAAGTTGGTTAGTTCACCTTTTGGAATACCTTTGGTGCTAAGACAAGCGACATGTAACTCTAGATTCACAAGACTCACCACAGCCTAGACTTAGGGGAAGCCACCACCTTTCCCCATATAGTATTCTCTGCGCCTCTCCGCGGCACTTACATCCGAATGGCTTTTTGTCCCGGGACTCCTAAGGAGGAGTCCCTAAATTGTCCTAGTTTGGACTCCCAGGACTTTGTGAGGTCATAACTCTTTGTTCAGACCTTTGATTGAGACAAGGTCTAAAGCAAACTTGTAGTTCTCCTTGAGAGCTTTCCAACAATGTGTTGCACTCCACCTGCATGCACCGGTGTTGGGTCGATTCTCGACTTTTAGTGGTCGGGAGTCAAATTGTCAATTTGACTCTCGACCCTTCTTTTAGCCATAACATGCGTTGCAAATGTCCAAATGGCCCATAAGAGCCCATTTTGGACATCTACACTTTGATAACTTTCTAATGATATAAAGAACACCTCAATGCGAAGTGTTTTGACCTTTGCAATCGAACTCTGAAGTTTCGGGAGTCCTGGAGGACTCTCAAGTCCCCATTTCGGGAATGTGAGTGTCATCCTCACACTCTTCCAAAAGTGGGGTTGCGACATAAATCTTAAAGTTTATACAAAACAAGTAGACATATGACAAATCAGAATTTGAAGCATGATCGCTTTTCAAACCTAATCTACTAAAATTATTAAATCTAACCAAAAATTTGAAACATGATTGCTTTTGAATTTTGATCCATTGCGTGGTCACCAAATGTTATCGAGGTTTTTCTAATCTCATTAAGGTTACCTCTAGATTTTTTAGCAATAGATTCCTAAAATAGTAATAAGTACATACAACACACAAAATGAAACTTAAACTACTACAAATCCTAGACTAACATGTACACAAATTGCTTAAGCTTGAAAGAAATAAGCTATAAAAAAAATGATCCATGCTCCATAATTGAATAGTGAAACACATAATCATGAATGAAATCCAAAAGTCCCTTAACAAGTTTATCCTCCTAGTCTTATACTAGCCATTTCAAAATACAATAGTCATATACGACCATTATAAATAGTCATAAGCTAGTACCTAGACTAATCGTTCAAAATTTCAAAAAACAAACCTTACCTAACTACTTGTCTAACCACCAATTCTATCAAATATAGGTTCAACATATTACCTATTGATTAACTTGTCAACCTATATTCTTAACCTAGTCATTATCTACTAGGTTTAGTAATTGGTTAGGTTAATATTATAGGCTAGGTTAAATAACAGGTTAAAACACATGTTAGATTTAACAACGTGCTTACATTATCAACCTATTAAGTCACATGTTACAAAATCTAGGTAATAAACATTTTAGAAAAGAACATGTAGAGAAGGAAAGAATGGAAAAGGTTAGACTGACTGGAACAATTTATGTAAAACCACAAATTTCATGTGCACCCACAATAAAAGAAATTAAAATTTGTGGGCAAGAATAGAAAAGTAGGCAGATAGAAGAGGAATTAGAAGCAAATTTTAATTTTCTTAGAAGAACCACTACTTTTATAGCAAAACCAACACCGCAAGTGATTATTATTTTAGATTCAAAAAATGAGGCTGAAATCACATCTCAACCTATTATTAAGGAATAGTTGGAATAAAGTCTTGAACCAAGACCTGTGGAAGAAGCAAAGTTGCAACAACATGTGAGCAATGACATTTGAGAAGAGTTTCTTCAAAAACCTTTTGAAGAACTTGTTTGTAGTGTTATTCTTCAATGCTCGAGATGAAGAACTTGTTTGTAGTGTTATTCTTCAATGCTCGAGATGAAGAACAAAAACTATGATGAAGTGAAAGGGCAAAGTGCCTGTAGAAGAATAGGTTGAGAAACATGTTAAGAAGAAAGCTTCTAACGTGAAGGAAAGCCATAAAATGCTGCAATGGATGAAGATGGACTCAAATGAATTCAAATGGGCCAAACAAGTTGGTTTCGAAGGTATGTTCAACTTGTAATGGACTATGCCATGAAAGGACTTGTTGCAAGATTTTTTACAAATTTGGGAAACAATGGAGGATGGAAGAATCCATAACTCCACATGTCTAGCAATACTTGTTTTGATGTGAAAAGGCACAAAAGGACAATCCATGATTACATGTCTTTATTCCTCGTAGAATGTACAAACTTTTGAAAATAATTTGGCTACCTCCAAATCCACAAATTCATGATCCCTACTTTTAGTTGTATACCTTGTTTGATCCAATTCTAGATTTCCTAGATGTGAGTATGACTATGATACTTCATCCAACACATTCACATGTGCCTCTACATATTTAGATGATTTTAGGTAGTTTTTTAAAGTCTCCTCAAGCACATTGATATTGGTGTTTTCTTCCACCTCTTGGTCTTCCACTAGTTCATAATAATTTGGAGATGTAGATTGGTACACAAACCTGGATTATATACCTTTTGAATTATCCCTTCTTTGGCTAGTCATCAATTTTGGATTTGAAATTTCCTACTACTGATCAAAGACTACAAAAGTCCTTGCTCCATCTTGATCTCTACAACTCCAAACCATAGATTATGGCTAAGAAGTATACGACACCCATTCATTTGGGTGAGTATTTGACTGCATCTCTCTCCCTGGAGGTTGTCATTTGTAATTGTGCCTTTTCTGAAGACCACCAATCCATACTTCTCGCCTTACCACCTCTTGTGGTAGAAACGACATGTGTCCTGTAAGTCTTTATTTTGTTCTCATAACTCATCTATCCAATATTAGATTCTGATATGGGGTTTCTGTAATTCTCGTATACTCCTCTCCATTTATCTTGTGTTTTTATTTCATGACCTTGACAATTTGCTTCCAAATCCAATTGTCGTTGTAAACTTTGGGTCACCATCCGATTCATCTTGCTTCATAAACATGCTTCTTTAGAGTTTATAGATTGTTTCGTAGTCCTTACACCATCAATTGTTTAAACTTTTGGTGTTTTCTAGCATACCCCTTTTAAATTTGAATCGAAAACTAAACCACGTTTATGAACACCCTCATTTATAATATGAACAATGGAAAATGTAGAAAACCCTCTTGTCCCTATAACAAAAATAAAAAAAATTCCCAAAAGATGGTCGCCAAATGGTAAATGTGGATTAAATTCCTTTAAAGCTATTCCACACTTGTTAAAACAAACAAATTTGCACTACAATATTCACACATTCCCAATTTTTGCACTAATTCTAAACACACATGTGTCTACATTCCATTAAAACATCATATTTTGTACTTTAGAATAAATGTAAGAAACCAAAAATAGAATTACAATTCATTTCGTGATATTTTTGATACTACATATAATTCGCACAATAATTTGAACATGGAAATCATTGCAAAAGTTTGTACTTCACTAGTTTCCTGAAAAACTTCAATCAAAATACAATAAAAAATTCCATGTTCTATTAAAATGTAATTAAACAATAAGATTATATCTATAGTATTCCAACCCAAAATTTGTAGTTTCTATTACAAAATACCTACATTTATCTCCTTATTCCAAAATTGTGTGGCTAAATTTTTTTTTCACTTTCGCAGAACTCCCTCCTTTGGGCCATCCCCAAGTCACCATCAACATGAATCAAAACTAAACAA
>Ga0116226_10003086_pt1 | contig 14666 bp, 7 predicted proteins | sample S1TSphfallax_FD_89692 | JGI IMG/M metagenome (GOLD analysis project Ga0116226, IMG submission 89692) | Host-associated microbial communities from peat moss isolated from Minnesota, USA - S1T2_Fa - Sphagnum fallax MG | ecosystem: Host-associated > Plants > Peat moss > Unclassified | place: USA...
TAAATTGAACAAGGGTGAATGGGGGGAAAAGGGTGGCTAAAGGAAAAAACAAACACCTTTAAAAGGCCCAATTAACCCAATCTAAATTTGAGCTTTGCAGTTTTTTTCTTTTACTTACTGCAAATTTCAAACATGAAGTCAAATTATGCTAACATGCACAGTTAAGGTTTCAAAGTTGAAAAAAAAAAATCAAAGATGAAAACAAAATTTACCTTTTTTCTTTTCATTTTATACAAATTCAAGCTCCATTTCTTCTCTTGGAGCAATGAGGTGTAATATTTTACCATCCACCCATTTTTTTTAGCTTTTTCATCTTCATCTTTCAACATAATTGCCTTGTTTCTTAGTGTTCTTTTCTTTGGAATGGAAACTGGTTTAAATTTTTTTTATAAATCCAAATCCCCTTCCACTTGTGAAAATTGACGCTTCAACCTTCCACTTTTTGGCCCACCTTTCAATTTACCTCTGTTTCATGCATTTAGAAAGGCTAAAAATGCATTCCTTCTAGCAACCACCTTGTGAAGATCCACAAAACCAACAATGTCAATTCTAGATTGGTCAAAAATGGGGGAGTTTATGTGCTTTCAACAATGTTTTCAATCCATATCATTTATTCCATTTTCATATAATTTGAACAACAAGGGTAAAAAAAACAATGGAAAAGAGCAAAAAATGAAGAAATGAACATTTGAGTTTAGCTTGCATTTTGGTTCTCCAAACCAAAACTCCCTTTTAAGCTCTTCTTTTTTGTTTGGGCCAACTGGTTTTCCCTCCAAAATAGTGCCTTGTAGGCTAAATCAAAATTTGAGTTGTTTTGGTCCTTGATCCTTGTTTAAAGGCCTTGGGACCAATTTAAAGTTCTTGACCAATAGGAATGTTCAATTTCATTGGACCTTGCTCCTTAGACCCTTATTTAAAATGGCCTTTAATCTTATTAATGTCCTTTGAGAACTATGCATTGGGATGGGAAAGTTTTTGGTACATACCAGTGTTGTTCGATTATCGAGTTTTAGAACAAACCTCCAAATATCAACTTAACAAAATTTTATTTTAAAAAATAATTAGGAGATGTATTTTTTAAATTCAAGAAATCAATTGCATAGATGGTTATGTATTCAACCATTTTAATTTCCATTTGCCACTTATGAATTAATCAGTTTTCAATTGTTGATAAATTATAAATATGTATATCATTTGGTTATGAATGAATCGATTTTCAAATGTTGATAAATTATAAATATGTAGATGGTAAAATTATGAATGAACCAATTTTCAAATGCTGATAAACTGTAAATATGTATATGGTCTAGTTATGAATGAATTAAAATTCGAATGTTGATAAATTATAAATATGTATAAAACATATGAATATTACGCAAAAACTCATAAATGTAGTAAACATGAACACCCTACCAATTCACCCTACAAATTAAAGTAACTTGGGGGGGAATTTAACCCCAATTCTTGAAACAAAAAGTTTGCCCACTAAAGCACAAGCTACCTACAGAAAAAACAAAAATCACATTAACACCCAAAATCTAAAAGCCCAAAATAATATCAAAAGTTTGGGCAACAACATATGATGTTGGTGAAGAGTGAAGTGCGAAGTCCATATATAATCCATGCATAATAACCTACACACAACAACTAAAATCAATCAAAATGATGAAAAAAAATCAAAGTGTTGGTTTTAGCAAAAAAATGACAACAAAATAAAATAGCCATTTGGCTTATTTAATCTTCATCAACCTCCAACTGTTTAAAAAAATCACCCTCTTCAATTAAATCATAACTTTATATAGTTATAAGACATTTAACTTTCATATAATCCTTAAAAGCAAAAGTTTTTGTGTAATTCAGCCATGGATCATTAGGCCAATTTTTTACAACCATGATTATTTGGTCTAAAGTCTCCACTTGTAGGCGACAATGCCACAAGGTTTTCAACACACTAGTGAGGCTAAAAACATGTTTAATTTCAATTTGAAACCTTGAAATTCCAAGGATCTACTTGGCTAAAAAACCCACATTTGAAAATTGAATTTCATGGCATTGCCACCAAGATAGAAAATCTACACATGCAAATGCAAGGATATATAATCTCCTAATAAAAAAAAAATTCTAATAGCAAGAGCACGAGAAGATTCCTCCATGGATGTTCCAACACCAAACATATTACCTTTTTTTTTTTCAAACTGAAAATTGGGCACATCATTAACAATTGTACATGTTTGAGAAGTAGGATTCAATCGATCAAAACAAGCCATTAATGGTGGAATCATTACTTTTTCATCATATTTAGAAGCAAGAAGAATTATTACACAATGGCCTAAAGATTTGAAATGAGGTTCCAACATGATGGCAAACATGTTGTGAACATTATGCATGTCAAATGTTTTCAAAAACAAGAAGAAAGGTTTGATCACCTTAATGACTTTTTGCTACATATTTTTTTGCAAAGTGAGAAACTCTAAATCAAATTCATCTAGAATTTTAGACCCTTCACCAAGTTCCACAACCTTAACTCCCATGTTGAATGGCATATTAACAATAGTAGTCAAAGCATATGATAGGAACCAATGCCCTTTCAATTGATTCATCACACATGCATTCACAACAAGGTTCAAGCAAGAAGTAATCACTTTTGCAATAGCCCAAACTCAAGCCTTAAAAACTCCTTATTGTAATGTCATTGTCTTTTACTTGCCATAACGAAGAAGGATGGTTTTTTAGAATTCAAGACATTCTTAAGACATAATGATTTTTCTTGCAAACCTTGTTTTGACAAGTGTCTTGAGCTTGTGAGTTGACAACCCACTTTCAACACAAGTTTTCTCCCATTCTTGCTTCCCTTTCTCGAATTTGTTTTTCTAAGTAATTATATTATGTAACTTGTTTGGGCATCTTTCACATTCACTTGCCTTAACACCATAGAAATTTTGTCATCATTCATAGACTATGGGCATGTTTTAGAAAACACACAACCAAAACAAATGCCTTCATAAAACATGGGGAAGGTTTAGCAACTCACAATCAATAATGGAGTGCCTTGTTGTAGTTGTGGAAGCTAAATTGCTACCTTCATATTTGACAAAAGCAAGAACTTGATGAATCAAACCAAATTTCTCAAACAAAGATTGTAATTGTGATGTTGTGCACGAATTGGTTGTTTCATTTACTTCAAACATGCCAACATTAACATTCATAGACTCCGAATTTTCAAAAAGATAATTCATGATTAAAGCAAATGTGTTAATGCCTCCTCTAGACATCCATAAATCAAATGAAGCATAAAAATTTGCTACACTTGCAAGTTTTGGCAAAACATGAATGTCCATAGATTTGGTAACCATAACATGAAGCACTTCTTCCATAAGTTGTGAGTGAGATGGAAATAAAACACCAGGGCATTGGTGTAAGATTAACCTTCTTAATTAAATATTATCACAAGTGGATAAAGCCTTATAGCCCTTACAAATATACAAGACTAGATCTTTAAGAAACTTTTGTTGTTACTCATCATGTTGTTTGTAAGGATTTGAAGATCAAAAGAAATTTGTGATTGCACTGCCAATAACTCCAACCCTTTTCTTTGTTAGTTGTCGAATATGATTTAAAGGAATCACTTCAGTAAATTATTTCCTCTTGGTAGCAAACAACTTAGGATGTGCACAATGAATGTGTGTTTTCATAGGAGGCACCCCATTACACTTTTATTTTATAAGCCCCTTTCCTTATAAAAGAACAAATTTGGGTTAAAACATTTTCATTTATTTGCTTAGACCTACAAATAATGCATCTCAACATTTGTGGGTTCAAAATGTCAACATGGTGGTTGTTATTACCAATTACCATGCCCTCAACATTTAAATTGTTGCCAACAATATTGATGTTGTCAAATCAAAGCAATTGAAGTCAATTTTGCCCACACTTTCAACAACATCAACACCATGCAACTCCCTTTTTTATCCTTCAGCCATTGCACAATGAAAACCTTACACCCTACCCTCCAAGATCATAAATCCTACTATTGCCAACACTTACACCCAACAACCTCTAGGAATGACCTAGCCATTGAAAAATTGGCACACAATCATGCACTTCAAATCATGGGTGATGGTGTAAAGTATTGCAAGAGTGCTAGGATGTTGGTTTGACAAAGTTGAAAGACTACACATCAAGTTGTTTATTGATCTAAATGCACTACCTTTGAATGAAAAAATTGACAAAGTATGCTTATTTGAGGCTATAGTATGATGTTTGACACTAGTTGCATGTACTATAGTTCCACTATTTCTTAACAACAATAAAGAGCAACATAAATTTCCATCAAATTTTTTTGGCCCCCATAATGAAATCTAAAGGGCCTTGAGTCCCACAAAGGGAGAAAAGGGCTAATAAATACTACATTTCCTTGTAAATAGTGATTCAAATCCTTGTAAAGTAACATTACGCTTGTCTTGAAAAGACACTACAACTTAATGAACTCTTGCAACTAGTTGCACAAAAAATGTTAGTTTGTAAACATGCAAAAGGGCTTTACCTTCTACTTCTTCTTGGGTGTTGGTTGCAATTGGTCCTTCACCAAGCCACCAAACACAACTCCATGCCTATCACTTGCCACTTGGATAAAAACCATGTGGTAAGAAGTTCAAACTAGGTTTTTTTTTAAATAGGAAAGTTAAAGGGTCCAACAATAAAAGGAAAAACATAGTTGGTCAATAGTAGAAACTCAATCTTTGTAAACTAACTAATTCAACTTTCAACCTTACAATAGACTTAAGTGATATGTCAAAGTGGTTACAAAGGTAAATTTCACAAAAACAAGCAAGTAAATGTTACGCAACTTTTAGTGTGACCAATATGTAACAAGAATGGGTGTTAGTCATAATTCATAACCTTGAAATTGTCACAAATATTATACCATTATTTTCATTCATCTTTCATAAGTATATAGATTAATTTTTATGTAGTTTCAAGATGGATGTGGATATCTTTGCCATTCTCATTTCAATGATGAATTCTACTTTTGCAACTCATAATATGTGCACAATGACAAATTGTACTCAACAAGGAAAATAATAAATTAGGAAAAAACACTTCAACATAGTACATAAGGAAAATAACACTTATTTACTATTGAGAATTTACAAACTCACCCTTGTGCCATGTGCATTTGCTAGGTGTTCATCCATTTAAACAAATCTTAATCACCTGACTTGGCCTTATCATTCATACTTATAATCCCATCATCTGTACTACCAACATCAAAACATGACTAATCAAATTAATATGCACCAATGAAATTGTCTTAATTGCTTACTAGCATGTATAGGCAATTTTCCATGCTAGGTAAGGTACACAGGAAGGACACAAACAAATTCATGAAATAATTTGGCAAAACAATTCACTTTGGTTTTTAAAAAACGTCCCAATTTCAACATGATATTAATCATCATGAATGGTAGTGATTGGTTGCCATTACCCCCCCCCCCCAAAAAAACCAACTCCTAGCAATGCATGTATAGTGATATATAAATATATGTGTCAAAAAACTAGGGTAAAAGATTATATAGAAATATGAAATCCAAGTTTTTATCACATTTTTGGAAGTTACAAGACGTTCCATCACAACATTATATAACATTTTTGGACATGTAGCTAATTAAAAAAATCAATAGCATCCTCATTCAAGTCACAATAAACTTGTGAGGCTAAGCTTCATTTCATTTTAGGTTGCATTTGTATAAACAAACATCTAAACCAAAGGCAAAGGGAGGCTCACATAAAAGGTAGTGATTGAATTTCCCATACTTAGGGTTTATTTCAAATTGACTAAAATAGATGACCCATTAACAAGGTTATTGAGATTTCAGAACAAAAACAATATCAAAAAATAAAAATGAAGTAATCCCAATCAAACTAAATAGAATTGAAAAATGGAGCCAATAATAAGGTTATTAAGATTTCAATTCCAACAACATATCAAAAAACGAAAAAAGATGAGACCCTAACCTTGGAGAAATGTTGACAAAACTAAGGAGCATGTTGAACAATATTGATAATCATAGGCATGTTCAATGAATTTCAATAATAAAATGTATGTTAGTGATTAGTACCATGATATCCCTAGTGTCAAGTCCTTGCAATGGGTCAATATTCAATACCCTATGTGAAGCAATGTACACAAGTTTTGTCATAAACCAATAGTAATTGAAAGACTTAGCCATGATGATGGTTACCTCGTCAAGACACCAAAAAAAAAGGACAAACCAAAAGAGAACCAAATAAGGAAATAAGGAAAGAAGAGATCAATAACACCAAAAACTTGAGGATCTTTTAGAGTGTAGGTCATACTTAATTATCAATAGTTGTACTGCCCCATTGCCAACAATAATCGTAGTGCACAAACCCGGTACCCACATATAAGAAAAAAATGAGCCACAATTTCAAACACTCAACTTGCAGAAGAACTAAATATTAAGGAATAGAATATATTTCCTTCTTGCTTATAGTGAATGAACTTGATCAAAAACTTTCACAATGAATAGCAATGGGGAACAAAAAGGAACATGAAACTTTACATAGAACACTTGGCAAAAGTTCCCAATGCAGAGGACAAGTTGTCATGTTGAAAGCCCTGGGGTAGTATATTATGTGTACCCCTAATCATCCACAATATTGATCAACATATGCATAATTCAATGGAAAAATTGTGTTGTTTATTCATTCACCCAACATCAAATTGCTACAATCAAGTTAGTTGAAAAAGGGCCAATTGAATTGTGATGTGCATGAATTGATTACCGCATGCAACATAAACTTGACATTTAATTTTCTTGAGATGGGGTGATAATCTAAAATGGCTTGAAGAACTGGCTATTTGACGAAAGCTACAATATCTTCAAACACAATCAAGTAGTTTTTAGTAGCCAAATAGTCTATAACAGCCAAGTAGTCTTTAGCAATGAAATAGTTTACTTGTGGCAACAACAACAAAACAAACATGTTCTTGCTCTTGCAAGAGGAATGAACAACTCAGATGAGCTCTTGAAGTTTTCAACAACCAAGTAGTCTACGTGTGGCAACAACAACAAAACAAACATGTTCTTGTTCTTGCAAGAGGAATGAACAACTCAGATGAGCTCTTGAAGTCTTCAACAACCAAGTAGTCTACTTGTGGCAACAACAACAAAACAAACATGCTCTTGCTTTTGCAAGAGGAATGAACAACGCATACGAGCTCACAAGATTTGCAAGAAGCGGAGGAATGCATACTTGAAAGGAATGCATAGACAAAAAGAAATACCCCGCCACCACACCAAGCTCCATCAAAATGACAACGAACATAAAGAAAAGTGAAACCTTTTTGGCCGTTTAGAGTTTGAGACAACAAAAACTTGCAAAACCTCAAGCAATTGAATGCATATCCTTCAACCCTGAAAAAATCAAAAATCCTAAAATCCAAATATGAATAATGTCAAATACATATCTGGACATAAGCACATATTATGACGGACATGAATATGTATCAGGTTATCAATGAACAGTAGACTGATGGATATGGATATGCATAGATAATCAATTAATATCCATCTGCCGGATATGTATATTCATATATTTCAAAATTTGACACAAGTTTTGGATATGTATATATATACATATCCACTAATTATACATATTGATAACTAGACTGAACTGGATAACCAGACAAAGGACACAAAATAAGACCACTAAGATTAAAATAAAATGAAGCTAAAAATTGTAACATAAATGTTTACTCTTTTTCCAATAAATCCACATATGGTGCCTCCACAGGTTGACATCCAATCCAGCCTAAAAGTAAGCAATCTGCCAAAAGCAACCAAAACTGGTACATACCAATGTCCACTGGTTCCAGTTTTTGGTGGGTTTCGGTCCTAGTTCTAGGTTCAGTTACCAGGTACCCCCCAAACTGCTGGTTTTGAATTTTGAAAAATAATTTCAAAACTGGAATTGGGAACTGGCCTCTGGCTAGAACTAGGGTCTAGACCCAAAATTGAAACCGCCCCCAACACCCATTTTATCTATCTTTCGGTTATGGGGGAAAAAAGAAAAATTAATAAATTTTTTTTTGATTATTTTTGTTGGGGTATAAACATGGTGTTTGTTGAGAATTTTTCTTTCCAGGGTTTTGAAAAATAACAATGACATTCTTTTTTGAATAATAATTTGGGGGTGGGGTGTGAGTTGCATTAGACATGTAGTTCTTACTTTCCGACCCATGTCTCAAGTATGCAATTTTTATTGCCCCAAGCTAATGGATGTGCATGTGTAAATTTTGGGTGCACCCATCCAATTGATGGGTTGTTTTGAAGTCTACCCATCTACTTGTTGGGTTTCTTCTCAAAATATGAATGTTGGGTAACTGATTTAATCATGCCTTTATGCCATTTTATTTTTCTGGGTTGTCACTTGCTTTTTTTTGGTATCACGAGGTTTCGTATCACTACGAAATGTGAAAAACAATTCCTATGTCTAATTTTTTAAATGATATTTGTTTGATAAACATACAAATAATTAGCTTCAATTCTTTTAAATCTTATTAAAATGAGATTCTTAAAAAATTGACTTGAAAGATTATGCAAGAGTTGATTAAAATAAAACACATCAACTTTAAAAAAATTATAATTACAATATAAAATTCTTTTCTGAGATATAAATGATTTGTTATTGAGTCATTGATAACCGGATAACAACCTCACTTGGTATTGAATTTTCAAATTTTAATAACCTACCTGTTTGACATAGTGATCATCCAGGTAGGTTATCAATCATGAAATGCTAAATATTTTTATGATAAAAAGAAGAAATAAAAATAAAATAAAATAAAAAGTAAAAAGTAAAAAACTATGTAACTTGTGTATAACCGGTAGAATGACCGGACAGTTCTCAACTGAGCATTTGATAACCGAGCCTTATGGATAATGAATGGTTATTACCTGTAAAAACATCAGGGTAATTGATAATTTAGGGTATTACTTTGTTAGCAAAACTGATAACTGACGGGTCTAAATCTTTTACTGCTGCTTGATTTTTTGAAAACAGTGGAATTTTTCAGTTTATGTATTGATTGATTGTTACTTATTGAATATAGAACTTTGTGTCATGTGCTATCATATTAACATCAAAATTATTGTTCTTCATGCATACATAAATGAAACAACATAAAATAACCTTAAATGGCACATCTCCTCCAAGCAAAAAATCAATTCGCTTGCAAACGACAACAATTCAAGCCCAAAACACAAAATGGAATACACACAAAATCATGTGTCAGAATGGACTTGTATGAAAACATTAAAAACGTGCAATAACAAACTTGTGTGTTATAGAGTCTTAAGTCACTAAAAATGATTTGAGAATACTCAACTTGAAATTATATCCCACACATGAAATATCTCAAACTTAATTCACACTTAAATGGTTTTGAAGTAAAACACACTTAACTACACTAATTCAACTTAAGGCTAGCCTAATCATGATTTAATTGGGTGATTAAATTAACATTCTTAACAACTATTATGCACAACCACACAAATATTTACAATTATCATTCCCCAAACACACATAAACCAATCAACATAAAATCACTTTAAATGGCAACCTCCTTATTTAGGGTTAAGGTTCACTTAAACTCAATAACAACATAAAAAATTCCTTTTGTAAATCCACTAGGAATAACATTTCAATTTTAATGCGAGAGAATTAATAGGTTGAGTGCAAATGTGAACCCCATTTTTAATCACTTAATTATAATCCTTTTAAATATTTAGCAAAATGTGAATCATCATGGGGAAAAACTTTAAAATACTCATACTATCTAATTATAAGATTAAGTACCTAAGTTTGCATAGTGCAATGTGTGCAAAACCATTTTTCAATTTATATTTTTTCCAATGGTGGCATAAAACATCCCTAATGCCACCTTTAGAACACTAATCACAAATCAACATAATGATACCCCTTGTAGATTGTCCATACAACATACAAAGTAATTTGACAGGAATAATGGTCAAAGATAGGTCAACTTGACCATCATCATACAAAAGATGACACAATGCACAATTGCACATGTGGTCTTTCCATGTTTGGCCATCTCAACTTTCTAGCAATAACATTTTATAAAATAACACCTTCCCCACACACAAAATAACATGTCCCACAAACACATTTAACATAGTCAATGTTGTTTGCTAGACATGTACACATAATGTGTCAATTCAAATATATGGACTTGAGGCAAATAACCACTTCCATGAATAATGGCATATCACAATGTATTCTGATGTTCAAAAATTGCCAATGTTTTTGTTGCCATTGGCATTATGCATTAAAAGAAAATGATTTGTTCTTCATATGCCTAAAACCACACATTTGGATCAAATCAACCATTTGATTACTACCATCACATCTTGTCAAATTGAAGTTAGTAGTTTAAGTTCATGGCGAAACAATAAAAATGTGGTGATAATGATGTAAAAGAAACCTACCAAGTAAACTTATGCCCCATAGTTAACCACAATAATTATACATCCCAATCCCTAGTATGGCCTTTTTGAAGCCCATACTTTCACAAGTTTTTTTCCACTACCTATACCACTCATTTAGTTAACTAATTTTCTTTAAGATGGTTTCATAAAGTTGTACGATTATCAATCAATGTTTTTTCACACAACTTTTAAAACTCCCCATGGAATTTCATACCTTGACCAGTCAATATTTTAACTAAAATGTCAAATCAACTCAATGCCCTATTTGAAAATGCATAGGCAATTATTTCATTATTGTGATTTGGCAATGTTATCAAATTTAACCATTTCAAAAAATGTGCGATCATAACCAAAATGTACTGATTATGTCACATTATCAAACTCAATGGGCAAACAAAATTCAAATTTTATTAGTAACCAAGCCTCATGATGGGCAATAGTTGTAAATGAAATGTAGGTGCATTGAATGATTGTTGCATTTAATCACACACCACACATCAAGAAACAAAATATCGAACATGTAATCACATCCCTTGCCATTAATATTATGCCTAAAACAAATTGTAAACTCATCTACCCAACTCTTTGTGAGCATGTCATATAAGACATTCACATTGTTGGTAATTATTACCTATTGGTAAGTAGGTAAATAGGTAATTGGAGGGTATGTAGGTAGATAAATAAATAATTAAATAGGTAGGTAAATGGGTAAATATTTACATAGGTAAATAAGTAGGTAAGTAGGTAGATAGGTAGGTAGGTGAATAAGTGGGTAGGTGTATAAATAAATATATAACACTAAAATAAATCGTGTCGTTTGTAACCAACCCACTTGTAATTGGATGCAACTAGTTGTCACATGTAACTTATACATTTGTGTGTGCAACTATAGCAAAGCAATGACCAAAGATCTTGAGTTTCAAATTGCAAACTAGTTTTATTAGCCTAAATCAAATAGTGTCCCCCTCTCATTTCAAAAGAACATATTTTGTTCATTTAAAAACCAATTGGAGTGATTTTTGTGGCTTTGAATGTGTTAAATGTAGAATTACAAAATCATTTTGAGGCTAAAAAAAAACAAAACAATGACCAAAGATCTTGAACTTTAATTTGCAAATTAGTTTTATTAGCCTAAACCAAACAATGACCCCTTTCATTTTAGAAGAATATATTTTACTCATTTCAAAATTAAATGAAGTGATTTTTGTGGCTTTGAATGTGCTACATGTAAAATTACAAAATAATTTTGAAGTTCAAAGACAATGAAGTAATGACCAAAGATTTTGAGCTTCAAATTGCAAACTAGTTTTATTAGCCTAAACCAAACAATGACCTCCTTCACTTTAGAAGAACATATCTTGTTCATTTCAAAACCAATTGGAACAATTTTTGTGGGTTTGAATGTGTTAAGTGTAGACCTACAAAGTCGTTTGAGGCTCAAGGACAATATAATAATGACCAAAGATCTTGAGTTTCAAATCACAAATTGCAAGTAGGAAATAACTATAATTTTTATCCCATATTGGTTGTCACAACTTTGAGGCTTGTAAACTTTTATTTTCTAGGTACCTTACTTTAAAGAACAAGTAGCAATTAGGATGAACAAAAAAATTGTTTGATCCTAAATGTTAAACCTAAATTTTCTTTAATAAAAGGTTATAAATCTACATTTTGAGATAAGATTTGCATAACTACTTAGGCCCCTTCATATATTGGCCTACCTACTTAGGCCACCTACCCACCTACCTAGGCCTATGCATTTACGTACCTAATTACCTAGGTGGCACATGTCAATATCTTATAAACATTATATCAAACGACCTAGATTTATTTAATTATTTAAATGTCAAATGGGTTTTAAATGCCATGTGTCCTTAAATGGTTGACTTAAAAATGGACATGTGTCACTAAATGTTAGTTTCAAAATGGACATGTGTCATAAAAAAATCAATTAATTGTACATGTAGTTATATATGCAACTTGTTGTATGAATATGAATGGATGAAAAGTATAAACATATTGTATGTACATCGTATGTACAATATGTCACATGCAACTTGTTTTATGCAACTAAACCAAAAATTAGTTGCATGTGTCACATGCAATTGAAAATTAGTTGCATATGACAATTACAAAATGACAATTTTCTTCTAGTCTAATTAGGTAAATAGGTAAGTAGGTAAGTAAGTAAGTACATAGATATGTATGAAATAGGTAGGTAAATAGGTAGGTATGTGGGTATGTAATTTGTAGGTCATTCAATGACTAAAACACCTACCTACTTTCATTCCTTCCCTAACTTACATACTTACCTTTCTACCTTCCTTACAATATATTGTTTTTACTTTCCTATTTATCTTCCTATGTACCTAAATGAAAAGTCTAACAAAAAGTTAACTTATAAATCAAATAAAAATATTATTAGAAGCTTTCACCTTTTAAAGGTGTGGTGCAATGGTAATAGACTTGGCATATCCTCAAAATGGTGAAGGGTTCAATTCCTCATGTTTGCATTCTATATTCATGCTTAGGCTTGCAAAGGCCACCTAGGCTTGGGGAAACTTACCTAGGTTTGGTAAGGCTTACCTAGCTGGTTTGTGGAGGTTTAGTAAGGCTACCTAGGTTTAGTGGAGCTTCAAGTGGCTTACCTATGTTTAATAGCCAATTTATTATTTTTAAGTATTTAAAAATATTATAAAAAACAACCCCGATTTATGCTACCTATTGGTTTACAATATCAACCAGGAACTATGTAAATTTTTAATCAAAATAAGCAAGCCACATCAATTAGATCTTGTTGGTTTTCAATCAAAATAAACAAGCCACATTAATTAGCATTTGTTAGTTTTTAATCAATATTAATAAGTTGTGTCAAGTAGCACTTGATAATTTTTAGTCAAAACAAATGTGACACAATGGATAATACTAGTAATTCATTCATGTTTGAAATGATTAATGTGTTACATTATGTTGTCTTAGATGACCAGTCATTTTTTATTATAAAGTCAATGTATTCATGTGTTAATTTATCTAAAATTTAGACATAAAAGATAATGTAATTTTTTTTTTTGTAATAGTGTAAATGTTAGTTTATTGGGGTTTTACGGTCTTTCAAAGCCAATGTGAAGGGATGTGGGTATTACTCTTGGGGTTTAACTGCATCCCTTCACATTTACAACCATAAACCAAAATTGAATCATTTTCATTGAAACCCATGTGCAATTATTGCAAAGGACAAAACCATTGTTTTAATGTAATACTTACATGTAGGTCATGAAAATAAGTCTTGGTTTTTGAAACCCCAAATTGTTTTAAACATATTGGTTTAGGCTACATGGTTTATGTAGGTATTGCATTTTTGAATTGGGTCATTATTCAATTATTTTGAACCAAGGCCAAGTGGTTTTCATAAATCCCCAATGCAAGTATTGCATCATACAAAGTTATTCTAAGAATGCAATACTTACATCCCAAGGTAGACCATACAAATGGAAAACAATTTTGTTTAACAACAACTAATTATACTTTGAATGTTAAAGTTATTCAAATGAAAAACTTAGCCTTAAAGTTTAAAACTAATTAACCTAAAATATAAATACATAATCCTATTGGTAGATGCTATAAATTTTAACAATTATACAAACATATTTAAATGCAAAACAATTTAATTTTATAATAGGTGGGTGGATATGTCAAGAGGTAGAAGTTTAAATAAGAAATATAAATGTTTAGCCATGAAGAAAGATGTGTTGTCAAGAGGTAGATTTTTATTTAAGAAATAGATAGATTTTGCCAAGAGATAGAAGTTTAGCCAAAAAATATAAATATTTTGTTAAAGGTTAGTGGTTTAGCTAGGGAGGAATAAAGATTTTGCCAAGAAATAAAGATTTTGATGAGAGGTGAAGTTTAATTAAAAATAATTAAAAGTTTTGCCAAAAGATAAAAGTTTATAGCAAAGAAGATACAAATGTTTTGCTAAGAAGTAGAGGTTTAAACAAGAAAAAATAATTTTTTTGTCAAGAGATAATGATTTTTCAATGATTTTTCAAAAAGAGATGAAAATTTAGCTAAGAAATAAATGTTAAGTCAAGAAAAGATAGAGGTTTTGCTAAGAAATAGAGGTTTAGCCAAGAA
>Ga0116226_10003088_pt1 | contig 14660 bp, 14 predicted proteins | sample S1TSphfallax_FD_89692 | JGI IMG/M metagenome (GOLD analysis project Ga0116226, IMG submission 89692) | Host-associated microbial communities from peat moss isolated from Minnesota, USA - S1T2_Fa - Sphagnum fallax MG | ecosystem: Host-associated > Plants > Peat moss > Unclassified | place: USA...
GGCCGCTGGATATAGGTTACCGGCTTGGCGGGATCTGAGATGTAGCTATCGCTGCCGCCACTGGGGCCCTGGAAGCCGAGGCTGAAGCCGGGCTCCAGATAGAGCGCGGTCATGGGCTGGGCGCAGCCCTTGTCGCAGGCGAGGGGCCAGGCGTCATAGCGGTCCCAATGGTTCTCGCCGGTGTCGTACATGAAGGCGCGGGGCGTCGCCGCCTTGGGCGCGCCGGGCTTCAGATATTGGTTGAAGAAGGGCAACAGGACGTCCCGCCGCCACTGCTCGCCGGTGTCGCCATTGAAGGCGAGGGGGCCGAGGGTTGAGCCATTATAGTTGGCCCCGCTGTGGCGCCACGGACCCATGACCAGATAGTTGGTCGCCGTCTCGCCAACCGCTCTCAGGGCCTCAAAGGCGTGGATGGCGCCCCACTCATCCTCCTGGTCCCAAAGACCCTGTTCCCACATGGTGGGTACGCCCGAGGGATGCGCTGCCAGAAGCTTGTCCAATGCCTGACCCTGCCAGAAGGCGTCATAGGCGGGGTGCTCATCCAGCTTGCGCCAGAAGCCAAACTGATCGAGGCCATGAGCCGTGGCATAGGCCCCTGTGGACCCGGCCCTGATGAAGTTCTCATAGTCGTCATAGCCGTCGCGCTGGACCTCTTCGCCTTCACCACGGGCGCTGGTCTGGCCGGTGACATAGTCGAGATTGGGATTGCGGAAGGCGCCATAGTGGAACCAGTCATCGCCCATCCAGCCATCGACCATGGGGCTCTCGGGCGCGGTGACCTTCAGCGCCGGGTGCGGGCCGAGCAGCGCCATGACCACCGTCCAGCCCTCATAGGATGAGCCAAGCATGCCCACGCGCCCGTTCGACTGAGGCACATTCTTCACCAGCCAGTCGATGGTGTCCCAGGCGTCGGTGGTGTCGTCGGTCTTCGTGTGATTGAGCGGCCCGATGGGCGGGCGGGTCATGATGTAGTCACCCTCGGAGCCGTATTTGCCCCGGATATCCTGGAAGACGCGGATATAGCCGTCCTTGACGAACACCTCATCGCCCTGGGGCAAGATGTCGATCATCCGGGTGCTGTCCATCCGCTGCGCCCGCTTCTTGGCGTTATAGGGCGTGCGGGTCAGGAGGATCGGGGCGTCGTGCGCGCCCTTGGGGATGACGATCACAGTATAGAGCTTCACCCCATCGCGCATGGGGACCATCTCCACGCGCTTGATGTAGTCGTTGGAGGCGTCGGGTTTGACCACCTTGGTCGGTATGTCGGCCGACTCGGGCAAGAGGGGCGCCGGCTGGGTGTGGGCGAGGCCCGCGGCGAGGGCGCAAATCAATGCCAGGGCCCCAGTCCTCAATCCAGCCATTCCTCAGCCCCCATGCTTATATTGTCGCCGTCCAAACCCTATATGCCGCTCTTCAGCTTTTCCAGCGCCTTAGGGAATCGGCGTGAGACGGGCGCCTCGGCGCCGCCCTCCAAGGCCAAGCGATAATCGCCCGAGCCCGAGGGTTCCAACAATCTCACGCCCGCCGGATTGACGATCCAGGAGCGGTGGGTGCGCAGGAAGCCCGAGGGCGCCAGCGCGGCGTCGATCTCGCTCAAGGAGGCGCGCATCAGCGGCCGGCGCTGATCCCGCAACAGGAACTCCACATAATTGCCCGCCGCGCGAACAGCCACAATGTCCTTCAGGGGGACGCGCATGAGCCGCGCGCCGTCCTGGATATCGAACCAATCCTCGCGCGCGGCCTCCGCGGGCGCCGCCGAGCTCGCGCCCCCGAAGTTCAGGCGGGGCACGACCCACATCAGAGCGGCGATCCCTACATAGGCCAGCAGGTCCTTGCGATATTCGTAGATCAGCTCTGCCGCCACGGGGGCGTAGCGCGAACCTGCCAGGGCATAGACCGCCGCCCGGAGCGACCACATGCCGCCCACATGAATGGCGCAGAAGGCCACGCTGCCGACGGCATGAATGAGCCCGAATCTCAGCCATCGCCCCGTGGGCGGCGCCAGACGCAGCGCCAGCCAGATTGCCGCGCAGGCGATGACGTTCATGAGCGCGCTGCTCGCTTCCCAGGTGATCGGCTCCCAGACGGCCAGGACCCGTCCGTGCCGGGCAGCGTCGTCGAGATGTGTGAATATATTGACCGTGCAGACGCTGATGATCAGGGCGGCGATCACCGGCATGGCGCGCCAGGTGTTAGGCGCCCCGCTTTTTGTCCGACCGTTCGTCCCATCTGAGTCGCCGTTCATCACGACCAGGGTCCGCGTGTCACCGGCGGCGGGCCGGATATCCCTAGGTTCTGGCGAACGGGGCGCGGGGTTGCTCATGATCAATCACTATCCCTAGCTCAGGAACATGGCGATGGCCTCCCTTTCCCGCATGACCCAGACCCGTCGCGGCCTGCTCTACACCCTTGCGGGGGCGCCTCTGATGGCCGCCCTGGCGGGATCCGCGGAGGCGGCCGTCCCTACCGAACGCGTGCGCCCGGGAACCCCCGGTTGGCCCTCGGACAGAGCCTGGGCGGATCTCAAAAGGTCGGTGGGCGGGCGCCTCGAGCCCGTCGTCCCGCCAAGCCTGGACAAGGCCAGCGCCGAGACGGATTTCGCCAACCAGTTTTGGTTGCGTGATCAGCCCGCCTATACCCAGCTTTCCGGTTGGATAGACGCCTGGCGCGCGGCCCCCAGCGCCTATGCTGTGAAGGCGCAAAGCGCCGCTGATGTTTCCGCAGCCGTGAAGTTCGCCGCCGCCCGGCGTCTGCGTCTCGTGGTGCGCGGTGGGGGCCACAGCTATCTTGGCGGCTCTAACGCCCCGGATTCTTTGCTGATCTGGCTGCGACCCATGGACGAGATCGTCCTGCACGACTCCTTTGTGCCCCAAGGGAGTGGCGCAGCGGCGGTTCCCGCGGTCTCTCTGGGTGGTGGGGTCATCTGGTTGCACGCCTATCAGGCCGTCACCGGCGGGGCGGGTCGTTATGTCCAGGGCGGCGGCTGCACGACGGTGGGGGTGGGCGGCCATGTGCAGGGCGGGGGGTTTGGCAGCTTTTCCAAGCGCTATGGTCTGGCGGCCGCTAGCCTTCTCGAAGCCGAAATTGTCACCGCCGACGGCGAAATTCGCACCGTCAACGCGGCGCGGGACCCTGATCTTTTCTGGGCGATCAAGGGCGGCGGAGGCGGGACCTTCGGCGTCGTCACCCGCTTCACCCTGGCCACGCACGATCTGCCCGCCAACTTCGGCGCGGCCAAATGGAAGGTCCAGGCCAAATCCGACGCGGCCTATCGCCGGCTTTTGCAACGCTTCCTTGAGGTCTATTCCGCGGGTCTGTTCAACGAACACTGGGGCGAGCAGGTTCGCGCCCGGCCGGACAACCGCCTTGATGTGGAAATGGTGTTTCAGGGCCTGAGCGCCGCGCAGGCGAGAGCCGCATGGGCGCCTTTGGAGGCCTTTGTCCGGGATCGCCCGGATGACTATAGGCCCCCGTCGCCGGTCCTCGCCCTCGCCTTGCCCGCGCGCAAATTCTGGAATGCCGACTTCTTTAAAAGCTTCGCGCCGGACGCCATCGTCCCCGACGCCCGGCCGGGCTGCAATCCCCAGAACTTCTCTTGGAAAGGCGATGATGAACAGGCGGCGGCGACCTGGTTCAGCTATGCCTCGACCTGGCTGCCCGCCAGTCTGCTCAGAGGGGAGGGGCCCGCGCGCCTCGCCGACGCCTGGTTCGCCGCTTGCCGGCATCGCGAGGTGAGCCTTCACCTCAATAAGGGCCTGGCCGGCGCCACGGCGGAAACCCTCGCAGCCTCCCGCGAGACAGCCATGAACCCGGAGGTGCTGGACGCTTTCGCTCTGGCGATCATAGGAGGGCTTGGAGACACCTCATACGCCCCCTTCGCCGGGCCTGACCCCGCCGACGCTCGCGCCGCGACTATGGCGACGGCTCACGCCGATAAGGCCCTGCGTCAGGTCGCGCCTGGCGCCGGGAGCTACCTCTCCGAATGCGACTATCATATGCCCGATTGGCAGACCCGCGCCTGGGGCGACCACTACCCACGCCTCGCCCGGATCAAGCGCCGCTATGACCCGCACGGCCTCTTCACCGTCTATCACGGGGTCGGCAGCGAAGCCTGGAGCGCGGACGGCTTTATCAGGGTGTGAGGTCCCCTAACGCGGGCGGCTTGCGGCCTGGCGGGGTGGGCCTATGGTCGTCTTGTTATGACCGATGACACCCAGCCTGACCCCAACCGTGGCGGCAAGGACGCCGGCGCATATCACCACGGTGATCTGCGCAGGGCCTTATTGGCGGCCGCCGTGGCTGAGGTCGAGCGAGTTGGCCCGGAATTCGTCAATCTGAGCGGACTCGCCAAATCCCTTGGCGTTTCCCAGCCGGCGCCCTATCGCCATTTCGCCCACCGCGAGGCCCTACTGGCCGCTGTCGCCGCCCAGGGCTTCGAGGTCTATGACGCAAGCCTGGAGGAGGCCGTCGCGGCGGGCTCACGGTTCAGCGCCTCGACGCGCATCGCGGCGGCCCATGTCGCCTTTGGCCTCGCCCATCCCGGCCTCTATCGCCTGATGTTCGCCCCTTATGCGCCCTTCGCAAGCGAAAGCCGTGAAGCCGCATTTGCGCGCCTTTTGGAGGCGGTGCGCGCCATCGGCTATGGTCAGGGCGCCCGCAAGCGAGCGTTGCGGATCTGGGCCGCCGCCCATGGACTTGTGATGCTTGCCGGTCAGCCGGGCTTTGCGCAGGATGTGGCCGAGGCGTCTCTTAACGCCCTGATCGACGACATCGTGGCGTAAAACCTGGGGGCTCTATGACCGATTTTGCTTCTCCCTGGCTTGATCGGCGTCGCCTCCTTAAGGGATCGGCCGGCTTCAGTCTCATGGGTCTGGGGGCCTGCGCCGGAATGCCGGCGCCCGCGGTCAGTACGGCGGTGGTCTCGCCGCCCGCCCATCTGGCGCCCGTCCGCGCGGCAAGCGACCGCATCTTCGACATCACCGTCTGCCTGCGGCCGTTCCGGGCGGCGGGACCGCGTATCGAGGCCGAGCGGATCGGCGATACGCTGGTCGTGCACAATTACGGCCATGGCGGCAGCGGCTGGTCGCTCTCGTGGGGCTCGGGGACCCTGGCTGTGGAACTGGCGATGGCGGACAGTCCCACGGAGGTGGCCGTCCTCGGCTGCGGGGCCCTGGGCCTGACCGCCGCCACCCTGGCGCAGAGGGCCGGCGCTAAGGTCACTATCTATGCCAAGGATCTGCTCCCCCAGACCCGCTCCTCCCGCGCCACGGGGAGCTGGACGCCGGATTCGCGGATCGCCTTGACCAGCGTCGCCGGTCCGATGTTCGGCGACAGATGGGAGCGGATGGCCCGCATATCCTTCAAAACCTACCGCCAGTATCTGGGCCTGCCCGGAACGCCGGTGGAATGGCGGGATAGCTACTTCATCTCGGATGACCCCGCTGGAAACCCCGTGCCGGATCCACCGGGCGCACTCGATTTCGCCCATTACAGCGAGCGAATCGCCGATATCGTTCCCAAGAGCGCGCGGCTGAGCGCGGCCGACTCGCCCTTTACCGCCCCCTACGTCCGGCGCGGCGCCCAGATGCAATTCAATGTCGCCGACTATGGCCACACCCTGCTCACCGATTTCCTCCTTGCCGGCGGCAAGATCGAGCGCCGCGAATTCCACGCTCCCGCCGAGCTCACGTCCCTGAAGGAAAAGGTGGTGATCAATTGCCCCGGCTATGCCGCCCGGGCTCTTTGGAAGGACGAGTCCATCATCCCCGTTCGCGGCCAGATCGGCTGGCTGGTCCCGCAACCCGAGCTTGATTACGGCGCCATCTATAAGGGGATTATCATGCTCTCCCGCCGCGATGGGATCGTCATCCAGTCCTTCGAGGGCGGCGACATGCGCGGCTATGGCGATGATCACGAAACTCCCGACCATGCCGAGGCCGACCACGCGGTGTCAGTGATGGCAGAGATGTATAAGCGTTATGGGCGGGGTTAGGCCCTAACCGCTCATCGCCACGGCCATCCGCACCGCTTCGACGAGGCTCGCCGGATCCGCCACGCCCTGCCCCGCAATATCGAACGCCGTGCCGTGGTCCACGCTGGTGCGGACAAAAGGGAGGCCCACCGTGATATTCACGCCCTTGTCCACGCCCAGATACTTCACCGGGATCAGGCCCTGGTCGTGATACTGCGCCACCACGATGTCGAACTCGCCGCGTCTGGCGCGCATGAAGATGGTGTCGCCGGGCCAGGGGCCAGAGGCGTCGATACCCTCCCGCCGGGCCGCCGCGATCGCCGGGGCGATGATCTCCGCCTCCTCCCGGCCGAAGAGGCCATTCTCGCCGGCGTGGGGATTCAATCCGGCCACGGCCACTTTGGGCGCGGCGACGCAAAACGCGCGGCAGGCCTGATCGGCCAAACGAATGGCGCGCAGCTCCGATGCCGGCGTCACGGCCGCGATGGCGTCGCCAAGAGACAGGTGGATCGAGACCAGCAGCACCCGCAGCTCGTCATTAGCCAGCATCATGGCGAAATCGGCCACGCCGCAGCGGTCAGCGAGGATCTCCGTGTGGCCAGGATAACCGATCCCCGCCAGCCGCATGGCCTCCTTGGAGATCGGGGCCGTCACGAGGGCGCGGACCTCGCCGGCCAGGGCCAGATCGATGCCGCGCTGGATATAGGCGAAGGCCGCCGCCCCAGCGCGGGCGTCGATTTGTCCGACGGGCAGATCGAAGGGGAGGGGATCGCCTGCCTGCAGCACCCTCAGCGCACTTAGGTCCGCCCCGACGTCGGCCAAGGCGCGCGTCATGACGCCCTCATCGCCGATCACGAGCAGAGGAACGTCCGGACGGTTCGGACTCGCCCCCAGTTTGGCGATAATCTCCGCCCCGATCCCCGCTGGATCGCCCATGGTGATGGCGATGGGTTTGCTCATGCCGCACGCTTCGCGAAATTCGGAGTAAGCCTAACAAACATTACCAAGATTTCACCTCCGACTCCGCATCCATTCTGCCGGCGTCCGGCCTCTAACCTCGTGAGGGCGCGGCGAAATGTCTGGCGCGAGCAAGGAGAAATGACATGCATCAAATTGTATCGGATATCACCGGCGTGCTGGTGACCATGGTTTTCTGGGGCTTTGTCGCCTCGGTCGTCCTGGTTCCGCTCTACCTGCGTTACCGAGATCGCGGGCGCCTTCATGAGACGCTCCGTATCGCCTATGAAAAAGGTCAGCCCGTGCCGCCGGAACTGATCGAGGCCCTTAAGTCGGGTATTACGCCCGTCAGACCCTGGACGCCCGAGAGCGATCTGCGGCGGGCCCTGGTGCTGATCGGCGTGGGGCTGGGCCTGGCGGGCCTGGGCTATGGCTTGTGGTATGGCCTGATGAGCGTCGGCAACATCCCCGCCTATATCACCGGTGGATGCGTGGCGGGGGCCGGGGCGATCCCAGGTCTGATCGGGGTGGCCTATCTGATCCTTTGGGCCACGCGCCGTAACGCACCCGGTCCCCAGGCTTAGCGAGGGCTCAAGGGGGACCCTTGCCATGGCCCAACTGGCCGGCCGCGCCTCGGCGCATGATATGGATCTCGTCGCCCTGTCGGTGGGGGGGAATCGGGACGCCTTTGGCGAGCTGGTCCGCCGCCACGGTTCGGGGGTCCGCGCCCTCCTGCGGCGCATGGGCGCCGATCCCGCCACGGCGGACGATCTGGCCCAGGACGCCTTCCTCGCGGCGTTCGAACAGGTCGCCGAGTTCCGCGGGGAGGGGACATTCGCCGGCTGGGTCAAGCGCATCGCCGCCCGGCTTTATATAAGGCGCTGGCGGCGGCAGGCCCGTATGTCCTTAGGGGCCGAGGCGCCGGATGAGGATATGGGCGTGGGTCCTGGCGAAGCGGGGGCCAATGCACGGATCGACCTGGACGAGGCTCTCAAGGGCCTCTCGCAGGTGGAACGATTGTGCGTCAGCCTATGTTACGGGGCCGGACTTTCGCACGCGGAGGCTGCGGCGGCCTTGAATGCGCCGCTGGGAACGGTCAAATCACATGTCAAACGTGGTCTGGATAAGCTCAAAGGCGCTCTCGTCGCCGAACCCTCACTCTCCTCACAGGAGCGCGTCTATAATGGGTGACAGGAACTTTGAGGCGCGGCTGGAAAGCGCCTTCGCCGAGACCCCCGTCTATGGCGATGCGGATATCTTCGTCCTTCGGGTGAACGACGCCCTGGAGCGGAATTGGCTTATGAGGCGCATTTTGATCGGAGCCCTGGGTGTCACGGGCGGCCTGATCGGAGGCGCCCAGCTCTTGCGCTCGGGCCTTATCGATCATTTGGGTGCGGTGGGGGGCGCCTGGCGCGTTGCGGGAAATGACCTTGCGGGCCTTCCGTTGAGCCGGATCTTTTCCGATCTGTTCGGCGGCGGCCCCTCCACCGCCACCGAGGTTCTTTGGATGTCGGGGGCCATGGCGATCATTGCTTTGGGCCTTTTCGTCACCCGGGCGATGCGCGAGTTCTGACCCCCGCGTCCTTAGGAAAAGCATTTCATGTCCTCCCACACTCCCGGCGCGGAAACGCGTCTGACCGTTCGCGATATTCGTCGTCGCAAGGGGGCTGAACCCCTTGTCTGTCTCACCGCCTACACCGCGCCCATGGCCGAGATCCTCGATCCCCATTGCGACGTGCTGCTCGTCGGGGATTCGGTGGGGATGGTGCTGCATGGCCTTCCCAACACCGTCGGCGTGACGATGGAGATGATGATTCTCCACGGCCAGGCGGTGATGCGCGCCAGCCGCCGTTCCCTGGTGGTGGTGGACATGCCCTTCGGCTCTTACGAGGCCGGCCATGAAACCGCCTATGCCAATGCCGCGCGGATCCTCAAGGAGACGGGCGCCCATGCGGTTAAAGTCGAAAGCGGTCCCACGGTGGGCGAGACAATCGCCTATCTCACCTGCCGGGGCGTTCCAGTAATGGGCCATGTGGGTCTGCGTCCCCAGGCGGTGCTGGCGGAAGGCGCCTTTCGGGCCAAGGGCAAGCGGCCAGGGGACCATGCCTGCGTCATCGCCGAAGCCAGGGCGGCGGAAGCCGCCGGAGCCTTCGCCATCGTGGTCGAGGGCGTGGCCGAGCCCCTGGCCCGTCAGATTACCGCCGAGGTGAAGGTGCCGACGATCGGCATCGGCGCGTCGCCCTGCTGCGACGGCCAGATCTTGGTCACCGACGATATGCTGGGCCTCTTCGACTGGGCGCCCCGATTCGTGCGCCGGTATTCGGAGCTGCGGTCCGAGATCACCGCAGCCGTCGCCCACTATGCCCGCGACGTCCGCGCCCGCGACTTTCCCGCCGCCGCCGAGACCTATTTCGCCAAAGCGGACGGATGCCGGACGGGATGATAAGGCGCGGCTCGACTTAACTCTCTTAACAAGGCTTTACATCTTGTTAGGGGTTGTCGGCTCACAATGGTGGCGCTTCTCTTTCCTCGGTTACACGAACATGAGAAGGTTCGTGTTCGCGCGTCGGCGGATTGGCCCAGGCGGCGGGTCTGACCTACAGGACCAATCATCGGTCCTGTGATCCCGCCGAAAAGATTCCGAGTTTAAAGCATGAAGACGGTGATTTTGGCGGGTGGCCTGGGCAGTCGCTTAGGAGAAGAGACCAATTTGCGCCCCAAGCCCATGGTTGAGATTGGTGGAAAGCCGATCATCTGGCACATCATGAAGATCTATTCCGCCCACGGACTCAATGATTTCATTATCTGCCTAGGTTACAAGGGCTATATGATCAAGGAGTACTTCTCTAACTACTTTTTGCACATGTCGGACGTCACCATCGACCTGACGAAGAATGCCGTGGAGATTCATCAGAATGACGCGGAGCCCTGGCGCATTACCCTCGTGGACACAGGCGCTGACACCATGACCGGCGGACGGCTCAAGGCGGTGGGGCGTTACCTGAACGGTGAGGAAGACTTCTGCTTCACCTATGGCGATGGGGTCGCGGACGTGGATGTCACCGCGCTGATCGCCTACCACAAGAAACAGGGCGTTCGCGCCACCCTCACCACCGTTGCGCCGCCGGGCAGGTTCGGCCTTCTTAAGATCGACGGTGATCGCATCACTGATTTCAGGGAAAAACCGGACGGGGACGATGGCCGGATTAATGGAGGGTTCTTCGTCGCCAAGCCGTCTGTTCTCGACCTTATTGAGGGACCCCACACCACCTGGGAGCGCGGGCCTCTGGAGACCCTGGCCCGGAGCGGGGAACTCGCCGCCTATCACCACGACGGTTTCTGGGCGGCCATGGACACCCTCCGCGACAAGATATTTCTGGAAGAAATCTGGGCGACAAATAACGCCCCCTGGAAGGTCTGGTAGGCCAGATGTCGTTCTGGCGGGGCAAACGCGTTTTCTTGACGGGCCATACCGGCTTCAAGGGAGCGTGGCTGGCCCTTTGGCTCGCCGATGTCGGTGCGGAGGTGACCGGTTTCGCCCTTCCGCCACCCTCGGAGCCAAGCCTCTTCACTGCGGCAGGCGTCGCCAAGCACATCATCCACGTGCTCGGCGATGTAACAGACCTTGCTGATTTGACGGAGGCGCTGAAGGCCGCGAAGCCCGAGATCGTCCTGCACCTCGCGGCCCAATCCCTGGTGCGGCTCTCCTATGATGAACCGGTCTCCACCTACGCGACCAACGTCATGGGGACGGTCAATCTACTGGAGGCCGTGCGCCACAGCCCCGGCGTCCGCGCCGTCGTCTGCGTCACCAGCGATAAGTGCTATGGAAATCGGGATACTGGCCAAGCCTATCGCGAAGACGACGCCATGGGTGGCTATGACCCTTATAGCAGCAGCAAGGGCTGTGCGGAGTTGGTCATTTCAGCCTGGCGCCGGTCCTTCTTTCACCCTGGCGAGTTCGGCCGACATGGCGTGGCGGTGGCCAGCGCGAGGGCCGGCAATGTGATCGGCGGCGGAGATTGGGCCAAGGATCGCCTGGTTCCCGACCTGATGCGCGGTTTCGCGGCGGGGCAGCGCCCGCTGATCCGCTTTCCCGGCGCGGTCCGGCCGTGGCAGCATGTTCTGGAGCCGCTGGGCGGATATCTGCTGCTGGCCGAAAGGCTTTACGCAGGGGAGGCTAGCCTCGCGGAGGGCTGGAACTTCGGCCCCGACTTGGAAGACGCCAAACCCGTGCGCTGGGTGGCCGATCGCTTGGCCCAAGTCTGGGGCGACGGGGCTGGTTGGGACGAGACGGGCGCGCCGCGACCCCACGAAGCGGGCCACCTCAGCCTCGATTGCGCCAAGGCCCGCGCCCGCCTTGGATGGACGCCGGCCTGGGATCTGCGTGAGGGTCTCTCCCGCACCGTCGCCTGGTATAAGGGCGTCGCCAATGGCGGCGACGCCGCCGAACTCACGCTGGGCCAAATTCGGGCGCACCATCGCGCCGAACTGCCAACCGAAAGCCTGACCCATGGATCTTGAGGTACGCGGGACGGAAGACCTGGTGGCGGACATGCGCGCTGGGGGCAATCCTGAGCGCCTGCGACAGACTATCCTCGATCTCGCCGCGCTCTATGCCGAGATCAAACATTCCCCCGCGCCTTTCGAGCCGGGGATCAGTCCCGTGCCGGTCTCCGGCAAGGTTTGCGATTCCGATGACATGCGAACATTGGTGGATTCGGCCCTCGACTTCTGGCTGACCACGGGCCGTTTCAATGACGCCTTTGAAGCCAAGCTGCGCGGATTCCTCGGCCTGCGCCACGCCCTCACCACCAATTCCGGCTCCTCGGCCAATCTCCTGGCGCTCTCGTCGCTGACTTCGCCCGCGCTAAAGGGCAAGGCCATGAAACCAGGCGATGAGGTTATCACCGTGGCGACGGGCTTCCCCACCACGGTCAATCCCTCCCTCCAATACGGCCTCGTCCCGGTCTTCGTGGACGTCGAGATCCCGACTTACAACATCATGGCGAACCGCATCGAGGCGGCCGTTTCCGATCGCACCCGGGCGATCATGCTGGCTCATACGCTGGGCAATCCCTTTGACCTTGCCGAAGTCATGCGGGTAGCCAAGAAATATAAGCTCTGGGTTGTGGAGGATTGTTGCGACGCCCTCGGCGCGACCTTTGATGGCAAACTCGTGGGCACATTTGGCGATATCGGAACCTTGAGCTTCTATCCCGCCCACCACATCACCATGGGCGAGGGTGGTGCGGTCTTCACCGACAAGATCTTCCTGCGTCGGATCATTGAATCCATGCGCGATTGGGGCCGTGACTGTTGGTGCGCGCCGGGAAAGGACAATACCTGCGAAATGCGTTTCACCCGGCAGATGGGTGATCTGCCCTATGGCTATGACCACAAATACACCTACGGCCATGTCGGCTATAATCTGAAGATCACCGACATGCAGGCCGCCATCGGCCTGTCGCAGATCGAGAAGGTTGACGGCTTCATCGCGGCCCGCCGCCGCAATTTCGCGCTTCTGACCGAGGGCCTCACCCCCCTCGAAGACGTCTTCATCCTCCCGAGGGCGACCCCGAACAGCGATCCCTCCTGGTTCGGATTCCCCATAACCGTTCGCGGTACGGTTGGCTTCACGCGAGACGAGGTCGTTCAGTTTCTTAACGCCAATAAGATCGCGACGCGCTTCCTCTTCGGCGGCAACCTGCTGCGACAGCCCTACATGAAGGACCAGAAATATCGCGTGGTGGGCGACCTCACCAACGCCGATGTTGTTACCGAGCGCACCTTCTGGATCGGCCTCTTCCCCGGCCTGACCCCCGATCATATCGCCTATATGGTCGAGACCTTGGTCAAGTTCGTCGCCGGCGCACGGGTCTGATTTGCGCGTGAGCGCGGTTCGTCCCACTGTTGTCTTCGACCTCGACGGCACGCTGGTGGATAGCGCCGGCGCGATCGGTGATATTATCAACGACATGCGCGCCGAACGCGGAATGCGTCGGCTAAAACTTGATGAGGTCCGCCCCTACGTTACCTCTGGCGGCGCTGCCATGGCGGAGGCGCTTCTGGCGGGGGCTTGGGGCGATCCGCCCACGGCTCTGGCGGCGTTTCGCCAACGCTATGGCGCCGCGCCGACGCCGGCCGACAGTGTCTATACCGGCGCGCGGGAAGCCCTGGCCGCGCTCAGCGGAGCGGGTTTGGGTCTGGCCGTATTCTCCAACAAGACGCAGGGCCTGTGCGAGAAGGTTCTGGGCGATCTGGGCCTGGCGCCCCGGTTCGCCGCGATTGTGGGGACGGGCCCGAATACGCCCCATAAACCCGACCCGACCGGATATTTTCAGGCTCTTAACCGAGCGGGTGGCGTCGCGGCGCGCAGCTGTCTCGTCGGCGACAGCGCAGCCGATGAGGCCACGGCCAAACGCGCCGGAATTTCCTTCATCTTTGCGGCCTGGGGGTATGGGGACGAGCTCGGCGTCGCGGCGGAGATCGCGCGCGCCCACAGCTTCTCCGACGTGCCAGCTCTCGTCGCGGCATGTCTCGCCAGTCCGCAACCGGCATGACTCGCGGACATGGCCAAATGGAGAGGGGCCTCACCGGCGCTGGCGCGGCCGCCCTGAAGGCCGACGACCATCGCATCGTCGTCATCGGGGCCGGGGGCTGGCTGGGCCTGGCCACGCTGGAGCTTTTGCACCGCCTCCTTGGAGCCCGGGCCTTTGCCGCCCGGGTCGTCGCCATTGGGTCCAGCGAGCGGGTCTTAAACCTGCGGGCCGGCCTAACCGTGGCGCAGCGCCCCTTGCGGGTTCTTTGTCATCTTCCGCGCGCGCCGAGCTGGGTTCTCCACCTGGCCTTCCTGACACAGGAAAAGGCCAAGGCCATGAGTGATGACGACTACGTGGCCGCGAACCGCGCCATCTCAGGTCAAGTGCTGCGCGCCCTCGACCGGATCGGCGCGGACGGCGTCTTCGTACCTTCCTCGGGCGCGGTTTATAAGGTGGACGACCCGGAGGCCCCGGCCTCCATGCGGCTTTACGGCCGCCTGAAGCTGGAGGACGAGGCCGCGTTCGGCGACTGGGCGGAGGCGAGGGGCAAGCGTGCGGTGATCGCGCGTGTGTTCAATCTCTCGGGGCCCTACATCAACAAGCAGTCGAGCTATGCCCTGGCCTGCTTCATCAAAGACGCCCTCGCGGGGCGACCGATTGAAATCAAGGCGGCTTGGCCAGTCTATCGGTCCTATCTGGCGATCAGCGAACTGATGAGCGTGGTATTCGGCGTGCTGACCGACGGCGATCATGGCTCGGTGCTGTTCGACGCGGCGGGAGACCGCGAATACGAGATGGGCGAAATCGCGGCGACCGTCGCGGCGGTCCTCGTCGCCAAGCAAGGACCGCGCCGCCAGATGATGACGGCGCAAAACCAAGATAGGTACATTGGCGATAACGCCACATTCACCGGCTTGAGGCGACGTTTCGCCGTGGACCCCGTCGATTTTTCCAGCCAAATCATCACGACGGGGCGCTTCATCGAAGACGTCTCGGGTGCGCCAGCCTGACGGCCTCAGGGGTTCGTCGTGCGGCGGAGGAGTTCGGTGGTTTGATGTACGATTATCTCATCGAGCGCTGTTTGGATGCCTGCCATGCGGCGAGGATCGGGCGCGCTTGAGCACCGGGGGGGCATCAGTCCACGTCGCGCCGGAGATCTCGGCCGTCATTCCCTGTCTCAACGAGGCGGA
>Ga0116226_10003089_pt1 | contig 14656 bp, 7 predicted proteins | sample S1TSphfallax_FD_89692 | JGI IMG/M metagenome (GOLD analysis project Ga0116226, IMG submission 89692) | Host-associated microbial communities from peat moss isolated from Minnesota, USA - S1T2_Fa - Sphagnum fallax MG | ecosystem: Host-associated > Plants > Peat moss > Unclassified | place: USA...
TATTTGGTGACTAATTAATTATATAAAATAATAATCATAAATTATTGAATATTAGCTATTAAATATTAAATATTAACTAATTAATGTATTAAGTTTAAGCACCTACATGTGCCTAAAGATAGCATGTAAGTAGCCTATTAAACTTTATAAATAAATATTATATGTAATATGTTTACCGTGAGGCCTATTAACTATGAATTTAGGCTTTGTATATACCCTATGCAAAATAAACTTGTATGTTAAATAACTAAATTAATATGGTTTATTTTATTAAATGTCAAATCAGAATGGCCAATTTGATTAATTGTAAATCACAATGGCCATTAAGTATGGTCAATTTGACTAAGCCTTGGTCATCTTGAGGAACCTTTAGCCTTTTTGACCAAATATTTGGTCTGTTACATGGTAAAAAATGTCACTTTAGTCAAATGTCTTAATAAAAAATAACTTATGTGTTTCATGCCCTAGGGCTTTAGTCAAAACGAGCACCCCCTTTGGTCAATGTAGATAATCAAGTCAAGTTGAACCTTCTAAAAAGTCACATTTTCTTATAGTGTAATGACACTTTGTTAACATCCTCAGGTACAACAAAATGTGTTTTTTTGTGCAAATTTGACCCTTCAATGTTGTTCTACCACAATTCAATTAGATTATTGATGTGGTGGTAACGTATTCTTGGGACAATAAAAATGAAATTCCTATAATTAAACAACTACACTTCCATCTAATTCAATAAGATATCAATTATAAACAATAATTAGTTATGTCATAGTACTAAGTATTAAATATTAAATATTTACTTATAAACTTATTGACTTATCAATAAAAATTAGATAATATAAAATTAACTAATTATTATTACATTTCATAATTAATTAATACTTATAATTCATGAATAATTATTAATTATTATATTAATTTATGCATTCTTTGCAATGTTGACTTGTAATTGTATAGTATAGTTGAGAAATAGTCGAACCATAGTTGCAACAAAAATATTATTCCATTTAATTGCATTTATCATCCATTTCTATGTTTTGTGATTCATCAAAGTAATTGAACACAATATTTATGAAGTTGACACATCACCTTGGGAAACATGACTATAGGATATGTCGTTTTCCCAATTGATGTCTTGACCATAATTCAACCATAGACCCCTTAGTTGAAATTTATTTTCAACTATCCACCAAAAGAATAGACAATTCAACTTATCTATTAACCTTAATATTTTTTTTAATATTTAGAAAATTGCAATTGAAAATGTAGTAAAAAATGACATGTAATTGAAAGTGGGCTGGTTGAAAAAGTGGGGTTTTCTACAAGTGACACCACCCATAGATCCCCCACGTGCAAGTTAATAATTACTTGCAACAAACATTTTAAAGACTATTCCTATTTTATTTCAACAATGTTGCCATGAGTTTATGTGACTTTAAATAGCAATGCATGTATCATGGTGAGTTGTAGATGCAACCTTCATAGAACTAAATCTTGTAATCTATAGAACAAAAATTCAAAATGCATAAATGGAGTTCTACGTTTAAATGTAGATGATGAAATATCCAAGCAACAAAATAGCTTCTCCAAACCCTAAACCCATGTATCGCAATAATGCATGGCTCACAAATAAACATGATATTTTGTAATTGAAATACCTCCATAGGCATTGCAAGTGAAGTTGAAAAAATAAGTAGTAGTCACTACAAATTGAAATTTAATCCATCTTTTTCATTGAGCCCTAGAAAGAAAAGTAAGAAATAGATGTGCACACATAAATAAAATTAACAAATGAAAGTAAAGATTGAAGCACATGTGTGCATAGAAATGAAAAATCAAAGGAATAAAAAGACTATAAGTTCACATGATCAATCATGGACATTTCCAACGCATCCACCATTGCCAAGATCCACCAACCTCGAATGCCAACATAGGTCTTCAATGTCGACTCAACCTTTCTTACACAGGGAGAGATCCTTGAACATGGAATCCTGGATTTTTGGATTCACAATAATGAAATTGACGCCCCAAGGATGCACCCTTATGGGAACCTTGTACACAATGAAGTCCCCTGTTTTTGGACAATCAATGCAGCATTTTGGCAAAGGCTCTATCTCAAATTGAAGTGGATCCAATACAACACTTTCTACACATCGGTTACTTCCAATGATCGGCAAACTTGTAAGATCCTTTAAAAGATCAAAGATATTCATATGTTCACTTTAGCTTATAACAAAAAGACTTCCAAGTGCATTGGTTGAATGAATTATGTGAGAATTCAAAACACCATGTTAAGGTTCATATTTCAAACAATGTGTAATTAAGAACTACAAAGCACATGTATGGCATGAGCTTGAAGGAGCATGGATTGTTACAAAGCTTGTGCACCATGTGTTCTTCACACTTGAGAAGCATGAACATTGATGTGTTTCAAGCTTCAACGTCCTTCTAAATGATTACACACATAAACATGTCAACCCCTATTTGATCACAAACCTCGTTAACCCTAGAAAGATTTTTCATTGAACATTTGCTACAAAAAAATTGGTTTGTTAAATGTAAAGTGGCCTAGACTCAATGGCTTAGCTCAATCTATCAAATACACATTTCCCCAAAACATGACTCTACGTTTTGGATTCGACACTAAAGTCTTGTTGCCACATTTTTTTTCTTCGAATTTTCTTAACATAAATGTATATTTAAATTTATTTTCATCATGGGCATTGACATTAATGATTCCAAGTTGTAAAAGTCCTTAGAAACCCTAAAGTGATACAGTTTTATAGTCCTTTTCTTTATGGCCAACTTTCTTAAAACGTCCATACATCTTTAGAGTTGTATTTTTGTAAATTTTTTATTTGATTCTTGTTGTATTTGTAGGCTTAAATAGGCATGTTGTTTATTGATTTCTTGAGTTCAACAAAACAAAAAATAGGTTTTTTTTGCTATTCCTTTTAAGTTTTGTAATTATGTTATTGGTCTTATTACATGTATGTTACTTTACAATTCAAGACTTTAATGGACATTATTTTTTAATCAGAATTTGGGATGGTTCACTAATTTCATTTCATGTGAATGTATTTTTTAAGAAAATGTATTTAAATGGACAAATTTTTTAAAAAATTGAGTTCTTAAAATGTTAGAAAATCAATGCATTCTGGATTTTTTGATGCGTGACATGCCTTTTGAAAGACTCAATCATGAATGTACCATGGGGGTCAAAACACGTAACTAGGAGCCAAAAAGGGTGTTGGATGTTAAAATAATCAGTCAAAATCAAAATTTTATTTTTTAATTACCATTTAAAACCATAGTAATTATGACAAGTTGGTCTTTTTTCCCTCATATGAATGTCAAGGAATTTAGAATAAAAATTCATTCAATCCAATTTTAAGTTTTGGGTTTAATTTTGTTTGAAAATGTACACCTATTACATCATATCAAGTCAACTTTGCAAAGTAGTATCAAAAGGACTCATGCAATAAAAAAAAATTCATTAAAAAAAATATAGATGATAAAAACACATTAGCCACATTCAAAAAACATTCAAAAAAATTTGAATGTGAAAATTTAAATGTTTAAAAATTCCTTCAAATTTTTTAAGTTTCAAGAATCTTTTACCACGTATAAATGGTTATAATGTACACAATGTATGGAAAAAAGTCATAGCTTAAATTATAATAAAACAAAAGAATGTGAAATTTTAATTTTGGTGATGATTTAAAATTTTGATTGTTTTCAAGATGAAACATTGAATCAATAAAGAATTTGCACAATTTTAAAAATTCATATTTATTCAATAATGATTAACAAAAAAAAAATGTGATGCATTTGGGAACATTTAAATATTTTTATAACAAGTTACAAAAATAATTCATTAAAAAAATAATTTGCATGTAAAAGTTTTTTGGGGAAAAAGGATGTGTAGTCCTTTTCCAAAGTAATCCCTTTGGCTCCTAGTTTCAAGTTTTGACCCGTGGTGATGAAAGCTTAGTAAAAAAAAAATTAAATTTACTCAAGAGAAAAAAAAAGGAAGAATGTAAAAATTTGTTTTGTCAAAAAGAACAAAAAACACAAGAAACATTTGTTGTAGACTTTCAAACATAAGATGAAGACCATGCTAGACATTTTGGAGTTGCAAATCAACACCACTTTAAGTTTGATCTCTAGAGTCTTCTACAGACTACGATCTATGAAGTGACTTTCCATCCTTCTACTTTTGGTTCTACAAGGTGATTATACTGAGAGGTACATATGCTATTGGTGAAGGGAAAATGCAATGTGTATTTCTAGATACTGAATTTCATTTATAGTTGAAAATAAATAGTTTGCTTCCTATGCATCATTTATGATTTGGAATTGATAGACATATTTTCAAAGTTCAAACTCTCCAAATCCTAAAATTTTATGTTAAACTACCACCCACATAAACTAACTTATAAGAAGTCGACATAATGTTCAACTTGATAGTAAACTTCCAGTCATTCAAAACATTATTGGCATCACAAACATTAATCAAATCTAGCTTGCATTAATTCATTAGAAAGCGCACTTTCCCTACCAAATTTCAAGCCCAACATTACTCAATAAAAATTAATAAAATTTTGTGCCATAGAACTAGAAAAGGGTTTTATGAAAGTAGAAACTTCAACTTGATAATAGACCTCTAGTCACTTAAAACATTGTTTCATTCACATATTCTATTCAAATTTAGCTTGCATTAATTCATTAAAAAGTTAATTAGAAGGCTCACCTACTCATTAAAACTTTGCACCTGAATTAAAAAAGAGTTATGTTACAAAACCCGAGAGGTTTTGTGAACATTCTCTAAGATTTCAAGCTCCAAATCTACCTCTACTCATTTCATTCTTTCAAAGGGACTATTATGATCCAATCTATTCTCCCTCTTTCCACCATCTACTAAAACTCATCATTATTTTCCTCCCAAGGAAAGTTGTAAGAACAAGTCTTCAAATATTCAAATCAAAAATCATGTTAAAAAAGAGAGAGACAAATTATCCAAATTCGCGCCTTTAAAGAAAAGGAGAAGGAAGGAGGCGAGGGAAGACCTCAACTTGGTGGCCCTTGGAATGTTCCCTGTTTGGTTGCTCTTGGAAGGAAAGGAGAAACATCCTTTCCACATCCTTTCATTTTTTATCACATAAGATTTTACATAAACATTTCTTCCATTGATTTTAGGGTTTTATTTAGCCATGGTCATAGACCATCACTTTTTATTTTTATTTTTCTTTGACTTATAAATTATAATCACGTAATCTTGGGTTATTAAGTCTTCCACACATTCATCACCAAACTGATTTTGATCGAAGATTTTTTCCTTTCTTTGAATTCATGGTGTTACACATGATTGTGATTTATGGGTTTCAAACCACACAAATGAATGAAGAACCACACTAAAAATTGTCCCTAGATTTGACATTGACCAAACACCCTTGTGATGAAGATTTTGAACTGTGAAAGGTATGCCTTTTGTTTAGAAGTTGAACCCCTTCCTACCTGATATTATCAAATTGTTTTGAACTCTCATACCTTGGTGATTTTGTTATAGGTTAACCTCGCTTTTGGCAACGAACCTAAAATTTTTTATGAAGGTTTTTATAAAATTGAAAACACCTCAATTTTTGCTTGGTCTTCAATTATCGACATTGAACATTAGCGTTGGTTGTGCGATTCGATTCATCAATGCCACTTAACAACAAGGCATATTATTTAATTCACACCATTTGACACATCCTAGATTTCCTATAGTTATTAATTACCACTAAAGGCATAACCTATGATTCAACATGTACTTATACTCCTCTTTGAACTTCTCTATAACCTAAATAAATTTTTTATTCATCATGAAATCCATGTTTAACGCACTCCCAAGCTCCTTGATAGACTCAAATATGAATATGAAATGAAAACATTGGAAATGTAAGGGGTCGGGGTACGCTCTTTGGCTCGCAACACTTTGAGGGTAAAGGGGCGTGCTAAAACTCTAGGATGGGATTAGGAAAAGTGACAAACATCAATTACTCACACGGACCTACACAAAACCAAACATAAGGTGGTTAATGCATAGTTGCAACACTTTTGGTGCTAAGACGAGCCACATGCAAACTCGGACTCACAAGATTCACCATGGCCCAGACTTGGGGGAAGCCACCACCTTCCCCCTTATAATATACTATGTGCCTCTCCACGAGGCCCACATCCAAATGGGAGTCCTAAAATTCCCAAAGTTGGGACTCTTGCAACTTTGGAGCCCCAAAACTTTGTGTGCAGACCTCTGATTAAAATGAGGTCCATGGCAAAGTTGTAACCCTCATCCAGAGCTTTCCAACGATATGGCGCACACTACCTACACGCAAGGAAATCGGGTCGATTTTCAACTTTTAATGGTCGAGAGTCAAACTGCCAATTTGACTCTCGACCTTTCTTTTGGCCATAACTAGTGTTTCAAATGTCCAAATGGGTCATGTGAGCCCATTTCAGACATATAAGTCTCAATAGGAATGGTATAATTTTTTTTCAATCCATTGGGTTTTAACCCCTGCAAACACTCTCTGAACATTCGGGAGTCCACTGGGACTCCAACTCCCAAGGTGGAAGCTCCTTTGGGAATGTGAAGGTTCATTCCCTCATACTTTCTTTCACTCTTAGGCTTATTCTCTTGGCCCACAACCTTGCAAGCCCTTGCCTCAGTTGCGAGCCGAAGGCTAGGGTTGCAACAATGTTGCAATTACTAACCAATCACCTTACTCATTTTAATTGTTATGTTGTTTCAAATTAATCATACGTGCTTATAATGCTTTAAGATTATTCTATTTCCATTGGACGCTTTGTTGACACCCCTTAAATGTTGCAAGAATTCAAATCATCCTTGCTTGCGCGACTATCGATTAAATACCAAAACTAGACCAATGTTGTGCCGAACATTAAAAATTGTATTATTTGCTTTAAACCCCAACCTTTTATAGACTTCTTAGCCTTAATCACACAGTTGAAATTCTAAAACTATGAATACCAATTTTTGTTGAAGAAAATAATCGAATTCCGAAACAAAAAACAACCCCCCATGCAACCATGCACACCCACATTTTTCATTTTAACATGAAATCTCTACAAAACCCTAATAGTTTTATCACACCCCAATATCCCTGATGTAATTCTTGAAAATTGAATCTATTATGCATGGTTGTGTTGGTAGGGCTCACAAAATCCTAAAAGTAGGATCAAAGTCACATTATGAATTGTAACACATGCAAAGAGTGACACCAACAAGTTGTGGTCCATCTCGTCCTATGTTCCAATGGGTACATCTTGTGGTGGAATCTATTAAGTTGTGTCGAGAAAGAAATGTTACATAAAAATTTCAATAACTAATGTTAAATGACAACATCTTCCTTTGGATCAACCTTGAATGTTCCGATCGTGATCTTAATCCACAATAACCTTAATTAGGAGGAGGCATAACAACTTGCACTAATTGCAAAGATTCTAAACCCATAATAAGTGGCCAAAGAAGAACCATAGTCGCAAAGGTCAAGTTGCTCAACAATTTTTATCACCTACAAATTTAAACAAACCACATGAGCACTAAAGTGAAAGATTTATATCCCCAAAAAAAAATCTATCTAGGTGGTTTCCATCACGTTCATCATCTCCCTGACATAATCAACACAAGGTTTAGTTATAAACCATATAACTAACTGCAAATCAAGAAGGTGTCATCATTTTCAACAGGGGTGTATGAGTTAGGGGATAGATTTGGCATAATACAAAAACGCAAGGCCATTTGCATAATCATCTAGGCGCATAATTCCAATTTTTCAGACCCCACATATAGGAGGATCATTATGTAAGGAGGCAAAAGAGGATTTACATATTTTAGGATTGTTTCAGCATGTGGCAAATTATAGTAAAAAGATGGAGCAAACTATAATTGAGTTATCAGAACTCAAATTACTATGTGAAAGGAATGAAGCAAATAAATAGGAGTTGGAGAATAAATATGCAATTACACAATAAGATGTTTAAGATTTATAAAATCACATCTGTGCAATTGAAGTTCACATCAAGAAAACACTTTAGGCCAAGGAGAAAGAACTAAACTAGTTACAAATGGAACTTATTATGGTAAAATAGAGGAAGGCAATCCTAAGTAATAGATGTAATTGTATGAAACAATCAAGGGAAAAAAGGATGTGTTAAAAGAAAATTAAGACAAAGAAGATGCTAAATATTGGGCCTTAAAAAAATAAACAGATGATTTGGATATTAGATTCATAGCTTTGCAATGAGAGAAGGAGAGTCTTTGATGACAATTGCAGGTATAGGAAACAAAAATTTAAAAATTCAAGGAGGAGGTTCAAAGTACTATGCATCAACGAAATGAAGCTGTGAAAGAAAAGGACAAAACTTAGACTGTGTGTGGCAGATTCATCCAAAAGGTGCAACAAGATGTAACAAGGTTAAACAAAGTTGTGAATTTAATCATAACCATGGAATTATATATGTCCAAGTACAAATTGGAGTATGACAATTTGCTAATATAAACACAATTTTAAGGACTAAACAAACATCCTTACAGTTGCAAACATCTAATGTTGATACTCGGTCGAACTTAATTCATGATATGTTTCAGACAAATTTACATACCTTGTTTGATGAACACAAAGTAGATGAAACAAACTCCATAAAAAGGCTTATAACATACATGGAAACATATCCAAAGTTCAAATATGAATCACCTTCTACAACCCTTAAGGACATTTTCAATACTTCAAATTTTAATTAATATGACATAGGTCTGAATGGAGACATTTAGGAAGTTCAATCAAGTTCACCTTTAGATTTAAGGGGAAGAGATACTACAAAGGAGGTTGTGGATGAACAAATTGTAACACAAGTTGAAGAGCAAGTCTCAATAGAAGTCTCAGCAAAACCAAACACACAACAAGTATCTACTCACACATAAGTCACTAGACTATGTTATAATTGTTGATGTCTCTTTAACCACCTAATTTGTTATAACAACTACAACAGTAGAAACTTCACAAGAGGAGGGAGGTAATGGCCATACATAAACCATTACAAAAGTATAGTAGTAAAAGCAACTATAGTAAACTTTGCAGATTGTAGAAATTCATGTAATGGAGGACTAATAGGTTGTAGAACAACATGGTACAATTGTAGAGTAAACAACTTCAAGTGGAGTTCAGATGATGTTTTAGGTGGGAAAGTTGAGGATTAAAGAAGCTCTTGATATTTTTTGGGGACTTATTTTCCTAACTAGTTTTTTTTGTTCAATATTAGGAGTATAGAGAAGATAAAGAACATAATAATAGTTATGGAGATAGAACAATTTTGAGGATGTACATAAAGTTGCTGAACCCAAAGATAATACTTTGAATAAGGTAGTTCAAAACCCAAAAAATAAGATTGTAGAAACAAATCCCACTTTGAAATTGATATTAAATTATTGAAATATATATTAGTGAAAATATTGTAATTGTACCAATACTACAAAGTGCAAATATACTTTAAAAACCATTCAAATAATTACCAAACTTGATGAATTACTCAATCATACATTACATATGAGTTCATTGTCCCATTTCAATTCTATATGAAGAGTTCCATTCATGTAGTTTCACAAAAAACATTTAGATGAGGTTTTTCATTCAAACAAGCATAAGTGTGCGAATATATGAAAGTTTTTTGAAAAACACTATCATTTGAAAGATAACAAGAATTGTGAGGGAGGATTTGTGTCAAAAATCCATTATTAAGGTTTTTCAAAATGCTAAATGAAATGAAAAAATCTACCCCCAAAATAATACAAAATGTATTAAAAAATGAATACAATTCCTTGCTCGAAATGTATCACCATAGTGTGCTTTCACCCTACACTAAGATTTTCCAGACTTCAATTGCAATTTTAGGATTTTCCAAATTTTAATCAATTGGGGGAATATGGAGGAACTATGTAGAAGGACGAAAAAAAATTGCAACTAATGCATTAATTCTTCAATGACTTTGTATGAAATAACAACTAAATCATCACCATAGTTACTATATGTTCCCTTGGAATCACAAAACAATTTTATAATTAAGAGTAAATATATTCACGTAACAATAGGTTAATAATAAGAATTTATTTATCTTATTTACGACAATAAAAATAATTTTTGAGTAGGTAAATTCAAGGTAAAAGTAATTTTCAAGGACATAAAATAAATCAAATTGTAAGAAGGGTTCTTGATATTTAACACATGATCTCATTCCTCAAATGCAAGAACAAATATAAACAACGTTGAAGCCCATAGTGAACAAGGGACAATAGTCTTTTCATTGGACAAACTCAAAACAACATAGGAGAGGAAAGGCAATGGCACAAGTAAGGAGAAGGAATCTCATGATGTAACATTAAGAAAAAATAGAGGAAGAGGTAAAAAAAATGTTAACTTCTCAAGTATTAAGATTTCATTTCTTATAAAAAGTAATTATTAGGGTTTCAAAATGTATAATGTGTAATTTTTTTCATTTTCAAGTTGAGGTCTCTCCATTACACATTGCAACATGCCAAGAGGTAAACTTTGTTTTTTTATTTTGATGTTGCAAGTGATTGATTTGAGGATCTCCAATGACTTCGGGCCAAAGCTTGAAAGAGCAATGGCACCTGCAAGCTTGGGGGAGCTCCTTTCCATTTCTTTTTTGTCGTTAATAGAGCTCATGGGCAAGTCTCGGTGATGGCCAAGGTTGCTCTTAGCGAGGCTCATGGGGAGGTTTTGGTGATGTCGAAGACGTTTTCATGCTATCTTGTAAGGGAGGTTTCGACAATGGCCAAGATCACTTTCGGTAGGGCTCACAGGGAGGTCTTGGTGATGTTAAGGACACTCTCATATTAGCTTGTTAAGGAGGTCTCAACGATGGCCGAGATTGCAACTTGAATTGCAAAGGAGGTTTTGATGAACATTGAAGTTTCTCTTTGATGAATTCATGAGGTGATCTCGATAGTTATCGACAATGTTCATGGGCAAGCTTGTTGGGGAGGTCTCAACAATGGTCGAAATCTGATGCGCTCTTGACTCCTTGAAGGACTCAAATGTGAGTCTCAAACAAAAAATAGCAGAAGGACAAGGAGTCGGGGCACACTCCCTGGTTTGCAACACTTTGGAGGGGTAAAGGGGTGTGCTGGAGCTCCGGGATGGGACTAGGAAGATTTGACAAGCTTTGCTTACTCACACGGGCTTGCACAAAACCAACATAAAGTGGTTAATGCATAGTTGGAGCACCTTAGGTGTTAAGACGAGCCACGGGCAACTCGGATTCACAAGATTCACCATGGCCCGAACTTGGGGGAAGCCACCACCTTCCCCCTAGTATATTTCGCGCCTCTTTATGCGGCCCACATCCAAATGGCTTTTTGTCCCGAGACTCCGAAGTGGGAGTCTCGAAATTGCCAAGGTTAGGACTCTTGAAACTTTGAGGTGCCATAACTTTGCATGCAGACCTCCGATGGACATGAGGTCTAAAGCAAAGTTATAGTCCTCGTCAAAAAATTTCCAGCAATATGTTGCACGCCACCTGCACGTAAGAAAAAAAAGTCGATTTCCGACTTTTAGTGTTTGAGAGTTAAACTGCCAATTTGACTCCCGGCCTTTCTTTTGGCCATAACTTGTGTTTCAAATGTCCAAATGGGCGATGCGAGCCCATTTTAGACATCTAAGTTCCAAGAGCTTTCCAATGATATAAGGAACGTTTCAAGCCATTGAGTTTTGATGCATGTAATCGTCCTCTGAAAATTCAGGGGTCCACTAGGACTCCAACTCCCAAAGTGGAACTCCCTTGGGGGTGTGAAGGTTCATTCCCTCACACCCTCTCACACTCCCGGGAGTATGTTGTGTGACTCATGGCTTCCTTCTTGGCCCGCAACCTTACAGACCCTTGCCTTGATCACGAGCCCAAGGCTAGGGTTACGACAAAATTTCTCCCAACCTAAGTTACAAGGGAAGTTTTGATAATGGCCAAAGTCCCTCCTCAACAAGCTCACAAGGCAATCTTGGCGATTGTTGAAGATGCTCCAAACAAACTTGATGGGGAGGTTTTGATGATGGCCACGATCTCTCCCAGCTTGAGTTGTAAGGGAGGTCTTAGCAATGGCCGAGGTCCCTTTTAACATGTTCATGGGGTGGTCTCAACAATTGCCAAGGTTGTTCTCGGGCAAGAGTGTTGGGGAAATCTCAACAATGGCTGAGATTATTCTTGGCCTAAATTGTAGGAAAGTTATCAATGTTGGTTAAGGTTCTTCTTCAATGAAGCTCGCAGGGTGGTCTTAGCAATTGTCGAAGTCCCTTCTAAACAAGGGTGTTGGGGAGGTTTCGATGATGGCCAAGATTGCTCCTTATTTGGCATCATGACACTTTGTTTCTTTCATTGGGTTTTCCATTGTCACTCTTCTTAGCAAGATTGTTGTTGTTATGTAGGGTGTTGGGACAACTCATAATCTCATTCTAAATGGTGAAGAAAGTTTAGTGGAAAATGTAAGTGAAGCAATATGTTTGAATTATGAGCTTAAGGTTGTACAAAGAATATTTTATTCTAAGTTTTCAATTCAAACTTTTTTACTCGTGATATGATTCCTTCTTTTGGTAGTAGAGAGAGAAACTATAATATATTTATTTGCATTAGAAGATGAGAGCATGATAGTAAGGAAATGTTTTTGGATAAATAGGAAGCACATTATAAAAAGGGTTGTGTAATCGGCTTCTAGGGACATTCAAAAGGAGGTATACTTTCTATTCGATTTTAGTTACTTTTAACTTGTGTAACATATGGATTAGGCCCTTACTTTATATTTTTCATCATGTAAGAAGGATTTTAAGGGTTAGATTTTGATTCAACAACCAAGATTTTACAATTTAAAGAGGTAATTTTTTGGGCAATCCAACTAGGTTGAGATGAATATAGAAATGAACAAGCATTCTAGTACCATGATTTAGGTTTTGAGCTCCAATGGAATAATATATATTTTGTATTCATTGTTAGGCATACATTGTTGAAAATTCAAGCTCAACTAGTTAGGTTTCATTAGTTACTAGAGTAGGAAAGTAATTAGGTTACTTTCATAAGGTAAAATTATTTTCTTTATTTATATTAGTTTGGTTATTTGTGGTTTGGTCTTGTAGTTAAATACCTTGGTGTTGATGGTTTGTTTCTTTTTTATTCATTACACAAATTTGTTTATTTCATGTGACAAGAACCTTGAGGAGTTCTTGATGTTACGTTTCGTGTCGTGAACATCATGTTTTAAGTTTCATTTCAATAAAGTTTTATGTTTACACTTGAGTAGATCTCCTATTTGTTAATATGGTATCAAAGCTTAGGTTGTTTGATGAGAAAGTTGAAAGAGATCTAGAACTACAAAGTTTATAGAACTAGAGCTTGAAAGTCTCTAGTAATATCATAAAGTTTGTGAAGTGTAAAAAAGAAACGAGAAAGGAAAAAATGTGAAAAGAAAATAAATAAATAAATAAATGAGAGGAGATCAACATATCAAGGGTTGTGGAAATCAAATATTTAAATCTAGATATAGATCTACTGTGAAAAGATCTTGTAGTGAGACTTGGCGAAATTGTAGAAGACTATAGGACGCTTTTATTCTCAAAATTCCAAAAAAAAAGATTTGTTTTGTGAGAGTTATGAGCTTTTGAAAAATCTATGTTATATATGGTTTTTTAGTCATATCTCCTTTGTTTGAGTTTTTTTGAATATGCAGCTTTGGGATCTTATAGATCAGAAAAGACATAATACGTGAGAGAAATTTCAAGTCATTTAGATATGTATTGAGAGAGATTCAAGTATCTAAAGTTTTAACCTCAATTTTGAAGTTAGTTTCTTTTGAAAGTGATAACTCTTTGTGTTCATCATCAATAGAGCTGAAACTTTAACAAATATAGAAGACATCCTATATATTAAAGCAATAGTGGTGTCTGTCTGTGTGGGTAGTGCCTGGAAGATTCTTCTAGTCACTGCCCGTTCCTTGTGGAGCTAGTATATATTAAAGCAAACATGGTGGTGTCTGTCTGTGTGGACAAAAATTGGGCAGTGCCTAGAAGATTCTTCCAGTCACTGCCCGTTCCCTGTGGAGCTGGTGACAAACAGGGCAGGGTAGGGGCAGGGCGGCCAGGGTAGCTGATGCGGGGGGTCGCGCGAAGTGCCATTTCTATTAAAGAAATCCTTGGGGAAAACCTGGGGACCTGCATCTAATCAAATAAAAAAAAAATTAAATTTTTTTTTTCATTATAGAACATATTAAAAAAACTAGAATCTTTTTGAAAAAGAAAATAGAAAATAAATAAGTACATAAAATACAAAAAAATGAAGATAGACAAAAGAAGAATAGAAAAAATAAAAACATGAAACAAACATAAACAAAAAAAAAGTAAAAACGCAACAACTATAAAAAAGGAATGAAACAAATGAAACAAGGAAAGGGAAATAAAATGAAATAATTTTAAAAGAAAAAAAAATTCGAAAAATGAAGAAACCAAATAAAGAGTAAAAAATAAGAAAAAATAAAACTTATAAATATTGAAGAAAAACCCTACTTGAAAAAGAATGAAGTGTGTCTTCTTTCTCCAAA
>Ga0116226_10003090_pt1 | contig 14655 bp, 17 predicted proteins | sample S1TSphfallax_FD_89692 | JGI IMG/M metagenome (GOLD analysis project Ga0116226, IMG submission 89692) | Host-associated microbial communities from peat moss isolated from Minnesota, USA - S1T2_Fa - Sphagnum fallax MG | ecosystem: Host-associated > Plants > Peat moss > Unclassified | place: USA...
AGAATAATACAATCGTTAATGAAAAAAAAAATTTCAAATACGATAAATTAATTTTAAAATATTTACTTTTTTCGGTATATTTTTTTTTTCAAGACTATAGAATCAATATAATATATTTGAAACAAATAATTTGCGTAGGTGTTTGCTGACATAATGTCATTATCTATGTTTAATATATACTGTATGTTGGTCTTGTTTCCGTTGGCAAATAATAAGCTTAGTAGTAGCTCGCTATTTTTTCTTTTTTTTTCATTTTGATACTTTAAGTGTGTGTGCATGAAAGCTCAACTTGTTTTGACATAGCACAATCAATGAGATGAGTTCTCATTGTTACAAATACATTCTTTTATTGTCGCAGTTTTTTCTCCTTTCTCGTTTATTAACTAGACGAATGATAGATATAGTATTAGAATATAGAAAAGAATTGCAAATCTCATTTCTTAGTCTCTCTTTTCTTGATAGCTTTCCAATAATGTTTATTAAAAAAAAAGTTCTCTTTTTTTTCGCCTATTATCGATCGAATATAGTGGATTGAATAGCAATAGAAACGATAATGATGATTGTGATTCTCGATGACTACTAGCAAGTAAGTTCGATTGAATGATTCTATAGATTGTGATAGTCTTTTCTCTTTTGGCATTTTCTACAAAAAAAAAACCATAATTACATGCCTTTCTCTTTTGTATGTAAAGAAAAGCGAGAAAATGAAAGGTTCATTTTTTTTCTCCACGCTGTCTTTGACTAGCACTGTAAATATTCTCATTATGATACTGATAGTAGACGGAGACGAGAAAATAAAAGAAGTATACTCTTCTTCGCCTCGTTACTTCGATATTATTCGAACAAAAAGGTTTTATATACCTTTAATTTCCAAGTATCATTTATCTATAAATTTTATATTAATCAAACTTGTTCAATTGATATACAAATATGCACGTTAATTTACTATTATGCACCCGAGCTATTTTCTCGTGCATACGAAACATGAAAGGTTACCGTTAGTTCAATGATTGAGAGCTGTACTCAGCATAGGATATAGGAAATGATCTTTTTTTTTCTTGCTTAAGGGAATATGCCTTTTTTGTATTTATGTCGAGAAAAAAAAATATGAATATTGAAATCGCCATTCGTTACCATCTAAATGACGGATGATGATGATGATGATGATGATGATAGTTTCCCGGTTTCTTTCTCATTTTCCATCTTTCTTTTGCTTCTTTTTTTTTACACAGAACCACGATAACTATGAGCACACTCATACATCATTACCAAAGAGCGAGGTAGAAAAAAAAAGATCATTAAAGAACGCGCATACACACACCTATATATATATATATTCATCTACATCTATACGATTACAAGAACTATTAGCTGACATTGAATAAAAAATTTTCATTGATTCTTATCAATGTTTTGATTGTTTTTTAAAGAATATAAATAATAAGCGCAATGCTATCATGCTCACATTACGTTATGATCTATTTATTGGTATTGGTATCGGAGCTATATCTGTAATTATTCTAATTCTTATTGCAACAATTATATTTTGTAAATGTTGTATACCACCATCAACTCATCGATATTTCGGTCGATCAGTAGGCCATTATGCAGCTATTAATAATATCGATGCAAAAACATATTTCAAACCACCTCAATATCTCGTGAGTAATTTTTCTTTCTTTTAATTAACTGTATAATTATTGGGTCATGACGTGCTGAATTTCCGGCACTACCTGGAACACCACAGGCAAGTGAATAGACACATGTAATTTGCAAAAGGATTAAAAAAAAAATTTTCATTCTCCCTCCATGTAAGAGTATTATTCTTTTTAAAATGACATGTAATACGACTTATTAATTTAATGGAATTTTTTTTTTCAAATTAATATAATCGCATTTCTTAGAGTTATGCACCAATAATCCATCGTTTTCCACAACCACCTATTATTACACAAGAAACATCATCTCAATCAGCTCGTACATCAGTTGTGTCCGGTGGTCGTTTATCAATTTTATCAGAAAAATTTTCTCGTTTATCGATTAGTTCAAATCAATCAGGTCGACCATCTGTTGCATCGGATAGTGTACTTTTACATAAAAAAGGTGAAACTGGTCGTTTATCTCAATCTTATGAAGATACAGATAAACAAGCAATTAAAGCACATTATGCAAGTAGACGTAGTTCAAAAGTTTCACGTTTATCAAAAACTGAAGATGAAAATCAAACAATATTATTATCTAATACGAACAATTCGAAAAATATTCGATTTCAATTATTTCCACGTACATCCGATGTTTTTGAACAATCAATTTCATCTGTTGATCAATCATTAGGAAATTTTGAAGAACAACCAACAAGTGTATCAAGAAGATCAAGTACAAAAGCCGATTCAAATCAAAATACAAATCCGAGTCGTCGTCAATCATTACTTCGATCACCATCATCACGATATGCAATACCGAAATTTCCGGTTGTAGGGAAACAATCAAGCAATACAATGCGTGCTTCAATGCCACCATTAGAACAAGGATTTCTTTCACTACCAATGTCACCTCAATCATCATCTCATTCTAATAAAAATAAAACACTACGTGGTGCATTGGGTGCTATTATGCCTGATCTTTATTTCACAGGTACCACATATGCTCCGAATAATGACATTAATGGAACCAGTGGAATTATTATAAATAATAGTGGTATTGTTAACGAACGCGTGAATGATGAATTAAGCACTTTAGAAGAAAATTTACATAAATTACATATTCGTATTGTTTATGATGAACATCGTAATGACCTTGTTATTAATATAATTGAAGGTATGTATACAACAATAAGAAAAAAAAGAAATTTAAGTTTAGTTTTTTTTCTTCTAGCTCAATGTGTACCTATTGAACATGAAGAATTAGCTAATCCATATGTTAAAATTTATCTTCGTCCACCAATCGATCAAAAATTACGTCAAACATCTGTTCAACCTCAAACAAAAAATCCTATATGGAATGAATATTTTAAATTTGTTGTTCCAAATGAAATAGTATTTAAAACAACAAAAATTTTATATTTTTATATTTATAATTATGCACATTCAAGTCGACCGGAATGTATTGGTGAAGCACAATTACCTTTAACACCACAAACATTAAATACTGGTGGTGATCTATGGTGTTCAGTTAGTAAACAACGAGCAGTAAGAGATTTTTTTGAAAGATGAAAAATAAAACATATTTAGAATATTTTATTGTAGGAAGATGAATATCTAGGTGAATTACTGGTTTCATTAACATATTTATCCCAAGCTGAAAGACTTAATATTGGTATTATTGAAGCAAGAAATTTGAAAGCACTTTCAATGCAACTTGAAGCTGGTTTGTTTGATTTTGATGATTAATAAATAATTATTTTAGTTTGTTTAAATAGATACAGTTGTTCGTTTAACATTACAATTAGGTCAAACAGATAAAATAAAACGTAAAAAAACAAGTGTTAAACGGAATACATTAAATCCCAAATGGAATGAAGAAATTTCATTTAATATTTCTGGGATTTCATTAGCTGACTCGTCTCTTGAAATAGGTGTTTATCATCATGATCTTATTGCACCAGATGAACCATTAGGTTTTTTACGTTTTGAAAACGTCACACCAATTACTAGTGCTAATATAGCTCAACATAGTGAAATAATTCATTGGTGTGAACTTATTAATGGTGAACAACGAGCAGCTTGTTGGTATTTATTAAGAAAATCTGCAAGAATTACATCTGTATCATCAGCTAATATTAATAGAAATTTACAACCAAGAAATTCGACCAGTGTTATTAAATAATTTTATTTTTTAAACTATATATATTTATGAATATTTTGGTTTTGTTTGATATTTGTCTTAGTAGAATAAATTATAAAAATTGTATATTCAAATTCTTAGATAATTAAAACTATTTTTAGCGTTTTTTTACAAGTATAATCGACTGATATGTTGATATTTATATGTAAATCTAGTTTCGAAAGAACAGTCTGGTGTCTGAGAAAAAATAAATTATATTATTCACATTTTTTAACATCTAAATGTCAGTAATTCCGGTCGATATTTATTTCTAAACTTGCATGTTATTAGATTCTTTAGAAAATTAGCTACAATAGTTATTTCAATTATGATTTCATTCATTTTTTTTTGTTCAACAACTAATTATATGATTAAATAAACTTTATTCTCGGTACTTTGATTACAAGTATTATAGTTTGTTTTTTTTTCTAGATGTAAAATGCGCGACGTTGTTTATTTTTATTCATTGATTTAAAAATCATACAGTGAATTTTGTTTTTATGAAGCGATATTTCGTCGCCAAAAATTGGCACGTTTACGCCAGAAATTAGCTCGTTTCCAAAAATTTGCTCGACGAACAACTTCTAAAGAATCTGGTTCATTTAATTCATTGTATTCGTTGTGTAAAAAGAAAAGTTTGGGTATAGAATCATCATTTGATTCAGAATCAGATGAATGTTTAATCGATATTGAGTTATCAACAATATCATCATTTTCTTGTGAATGAACTGGTAATGATTGACTTAATGTACAATGAACAAGTATTATCATGCATAAAATTGTTGTTGCTATATGAAAAAAAAGTCGAATAAATATGAATAAAACATCAAAGTCTTACTTAAAGGATAAATCCCTTTAGAATTCATTGTTTTCAAAGTCGGAATGAAATGATGAATGTGATGGTTAAGTAAATAGAATGGTTCAGCTTTTTATTAGAATGTTTTTTATTGAAGTGCAAGTGAGAAAAAAAGAAATCTAGAAAGAGAAAAAAAGATCAAAGACGTCATAGTTAGAATCTATTTATACAATATGAATGGTAATGATAGCCCATAGAGCGTTGCAATGCCTCGTTATTTACATTGCTTAATCCTATCATCCCACTCGGCACTTAACTTCAACTCGAGTGGGGCTTACCAAAAGGCACATGATACATTATTTTCCCGTAATTTCATTCGGTATTCAAGTGTTTTATAGGTTTTTCTCGTCATTCACCGTAAAAAAACGCACTTTTCATTTCCGTCTCTTCTATTCATACATTGCTATAAAAATAAAAGAGAAAAAACCATGACATATTTATTAAAACACCTCCTCTATGTTTGATCATCAAATTAAAGAAACTAAATTTAGTCCGTCGTGTTTGTTTGCATATACTTAATCGTGCATTAATTTATAGTTTATTCTAGTTTTTAGAATAGAAAAAATTAATGAATATTTTAAAATAAAGTTCAATAGAGTCAGAACCTAAGAAATTTTTTTAACCTCCTATTCAATCATGTATAATCAAAGTATATTCGGTCACCCATGAAAATCATGACAATGCATCGAAACATATTGTTTACGATTTATTTCTCCTTGATTTCATTTTTTGAATATTCGCCTCTTTTATTTATGCACACTTATAGTTCACTCAGCCTTGTGAACAATATATTAAGTAAACTGGAAGAATAACTTTACTCTTCAATACGATAAAAAATAAAATTGAAAATAATTGAGGAGAGATCCGTAACTAAACTTTTGCCAATTACTTCAAAAATGTATGCAGATATACAATGAAAACAAAATTTGCAATTTTTTTTTTCATAAAATTCAAAAGACTGGATCACTATCGCAAATGCTTGAAAAAAAAAATAACAAGACATCTGTTTATACTGCAACTATATTATTTTTCTTAACTGTCATCTCACAAAACAAAACCTGTCAAGCAACGAAAATGTACACTTGTCTTTTTTTTCTGTTAATACCGAAAAGCAAACAGTACGATTTCTTCATATTGTGATCGCAACTATTTTAAAAAAATTTAATGCGTTACTTTTCTTTTGATAAGTGTGTGTTTATTATTTTTGCATTTTTTTTTTCGTCTATCTGCGACATAGAAATACACAGTCAGTTACTACTAACATATTCTATACGATGCAGGTAAAGTTTTGAAAATATCTTTTCAAATTTATTGAAACTATTTTCTTAGCCACTTGATACAACACCAAGATTTCGAAATTTGTCAATGAATGGAACGCCACGTTTTATTTCATCATCATTTTCATTTACTGATAAAGATCAAGAAGAACATCGTAATCCTGAAAAAGAATGTTTTATGTGTCGTCAAGCAAATGTTTATATACAACCAATAGGTATGCAACAAGAACGTCGGGTAGCACGACGTCATCCACCACCATTAACACGAGCACAAATAGATCAATTAAGTGAAAAAAAACATTTAACGAAAAGAGAAGTACGAAAATTATTACAATGTTATTTTCCTGAAATAAAAAATGTTAAATATTTTCAATTACATAAATATCATTCATGTTGTTATGATCCTAAACATTTAAATTTATGTAAAAATCATATAACAGCATTACAACATGAACGTGAAGAACATCCAAATCATAAATATCATAAACATGAAAAAGATGATGAACATCAAAATAGAGTTAGTTTTGTTAGGTAAGATAATTATTCATTTAAACATATTTATTTTTCTTATTTATATAAGAATTAAAATCGAACCAACGAAAGGAATACCAACAAGATTTCTTGGCCCAACAGCTTTACCTGAATCATTGGCTGATATGCTTATTAAACAAGTCTATTTGTTTAAAATAAAAACTAATATTTTTATCTTATTTAATATTTAGGTTAATCGATTTGAAAATAAGAGAACACCACAATCATTTAATTCACAATCACAAAGTGCTCTTGAAATGTCTAATCATAGAAGATTAGAGCAACCCTATGGTATGACATCAAATCTAATAGATTGAATTTTTTATATGTTCTTTTAATCTATTGAGTTTCTAAAAGATTCAAATTCGAATTCATAAGAAAATAAAATTTTAATCTTTCTATTAAATCAATAGGGAATGACATCAGTCGTTTATCAGAACATTTGGCTAATCTCAGTTCCGATGATGATGATGATGATGATGATGATGATGATGATGATGACGATGATGATGATAATGATAATAATAGTGATAATGATAGTGATAAAGATAATAACTATGCTAAAACTCCGAATAGTAATATTCGTGGTTATGACGGTAAAGTTATGGATCGATCACGAATGGAATATGAAAAGAAAATTCATAAAAAACAAGAAAAAACAAAAAACAAAGAAGATGCATCAGCAAATATTACAAATGGTGATTTAGTTGTTGAAGATATAGATGCATTAAATGATTTAATTGTTAATGAACAAGAACCATCAACAACTAAGAAATCTTCTAAATTATTAAAAAAGAAAAAACGTAAAAGAAGAACAAAAAAACATACTCACAAACATCATAAACCAAAATTAAATCATTGGGAAATAATGGCATTAGATCATTCAAAAAAAGAAGTATGTGGATGTCGTCATCACGTTAGACGACTTGAAGCTAATCAAGTTGTTTATGATTGGTGTCGATGTAAAGATCATTTACATAAAGATATAAAAGAAAGACGAAAATCAATCCCACCTCCACCGCCTCCACCACCAAGTCAACCAACTCCACCACCACCACCGACACCACCTCCGAAAAAACCCAAAAAAATTCCAACATCTCCAAAACCACCACCTAAAATAGAAAAGAAAACAGTTGGTATTAATGCAACAGAACCGACAACAACTGAACTTGCTTTAGCTTATGATCCATCAGTAATTGATTATGATGTTATTGAAGAAGTACTCTATTATCGAACATCATCTGGACGATTAGTAAAATTTTGTTTTTTTTTTGTTATTAATCAAATCTTTTGTGTTTTAATTTAAGATTAAACCTGAAATGACCGATGCATTTACTTATAATAATGTGTCATCATCGAAAGGTCTTGATCTTAAAAAATCATTACTAAAAAAATCTGGATTTTTATCGATAACATCAAGAGATTCAATTCGAGCATTTCAAGATAGTGAAAAATATCAACGAAAAAGTATTTTTTATTTTCTTTTCATCTATTATTCATTTTATTTATTTATTTATAGATCGTTTTACACCGACATTTTCACCTATTTTATCCAATCGAGGATCTGCATCTAATGGTCAAACATTAATCAATGCCGAAGGTTCATCAAGAAATAATGAATTAATGCCCGTATCTAAATTACCTAGTTCACTTACAACAACAACAACAACAACAACAGGAGGAGGAGGAGGAGGAGGAATGTATGGAGATGATGATGACGATGATGATGGAGATGAATCACCTCAATTTATGCCACCGAAATATATAACAGCTCTTCCAAGGACTCCATCATTACAATCACCTACAATTCCATTGTCAATGCAAAAGGTTAACAATAGTTTTGATATTAAAAATATTTTTTTTTCTATTTTCTCATCCATTAGAGTTCAAAACCAACTTACAGAAATCAAAGACCAACACCTAATTTTGACCGTGAATCAAGTGTAGTTGCTAGCCGACGTTGGTTTGATCAAGCACTTGGAGATCAAAATTTACTTAGTGTACACGATGGTCGATATGGTCTTATTGCTGGTACATCCACTGAATCTTTTCACTTGAACGAGCAATTACCTGATAATGATTACATCGAACCGAACACACATGTATATATAATTTCATTTCTTATTCTATTTTCTTTTCTTTTCTTTTTGTTTTTTTTTAGAAAAATAGAAGCAATTGTACAATATCATAATTGACGATTTTTTATTAAACAATAATAACTAAAATTTGATTTGTATTTTTATCATGAAATTCTTTGACAGAAATAAAATTGATATTTATAAGCATATTTCAAAGTCATGAAAACGTAAACTAATCTAATTGAATAAAGTCCAATGAAAATTCTTTTTCTTTTAATGCATCAAAAAATTAATTTATATTCTAATGAATAAGAAAAAAACATTTCAAAAACACATAAACTCTTTTAATAAGAAATGTCAGAAAAGATTTTATCTGACAATATACGGAAATATTTTTATGCTTGAAAGCTTGATGATTATCTTGAAAAGCAAACAATTTAGACGAAAGAAGTGCTTGAAAATCAATTATTTTATCATACAAAAGTTTTACGTATCGTATCCAATCTTATTTCCGCTTTTTTTTTTATAAAACTAAAAATAGGATCGTATGTCTTTGTATTATTAATGCTTTTTTCTCTACCTATTAAAGATCGATTTAAGGATTTATTGCACCGTTAAGAGATAATTGATTTTTTTTTTGATATAATCGATCATATTCTATTTGACTTAATAATCTATTTCTTGTTGGAGTTTTCTCTTGAGAATTCTTTTAAATGTAGGTTTTTTGCTTTAAAAAAAAAGTAAGAATTCTTTTTTTTATTTTCGATTTTCGTAATTAAATTTAAAAAAAAAGTGATTAAATCAATCTCTCTGTTATTCTATTAATTGATTTTTTCATGTATATTTTTTCTCTTTTCTTTCATTTAACAATTTGTCGATCAATAGTGTTTTTAAATTAGCTCTTCAACACCCTTCTCGATTTTTGCTTCCGAGTAGTCAATCAGATGAACATTATTCGCTAAGAAATTATTTATTCACTATTCATATTTTTTTTTCTTATTCATTTTTTATTCATCAGTTTTACTTTTTTTTTTATAAATGTTATTTGTTTTGTTATAAAATATAAAAACTAACATCCGTTGAAATCAGTTTGCCTTAAGCACAGAAATGCGTGCCGTCTATCAACTTATTAACAATTTCCATTAATATAGAAAACTATACTTCTTAGATAATCCTTGCATGTGCACTTGTTTCTTTAGGCTTTTCTTATATGAACACGCAAAATGATGTTCATTAGAAGAATATTCAGAGATTTTAGCTCTAATTCTTTCATTTTGAAAAAGCAAGACATCCGTCAACGAGAAAAACTAATAGCATGATCTTGCTCCCTCTCTCTCTCTCTCCCCTCTTACCCATTTCTGGCGTTTCTCAAAGTAATGAACTGTTGTCGAACATGAGAGGAAAAGAAAAAAAAATCTAGAAAAGAAAAAAAGAGTTGCAGAGATGATTCGACATCGTACGGACCGAACCTTCCTCCCTAACAACAGTGTATTATAATAGAAAACGACGTAGCATTGTACTGCATGCTGTCATCGTTTTCTTTCCCAAGATAGTCTTTGTTTTCTTCATATTTCATAGTTATTATTGCCTGTCATCTTTTTTCGGTAGAGAAAAAGGAAAGAAAGTACTTCTCAAAATAACTATCCCTTGGAACGAGTCACAATTAACATCATAGTATCATCGTCATCTTGTATTAGTTAATAGAAGTGTAACTCTCAAGCGAGCAATATTCTTTTTCTCTTTTTCTTCTTATTTATATAGATAAGATTGATTAAATATTATGGATTCTCGAGGTATTTACCAAAATATGAGTGATCCTCGTGGTCAACAACAAGAAAATGATCAAACTGAACTTTATGAATATAATAATGAACAAAATTCATCCACTGCTCGTATTGGTAATTTTTTAGGCTCAACATTATTACAAAAACCACCTGAAGTGTTTCGACGTGCACCTAATCTACTCGATTCATTGCCATCAAATGTAAATCGTACATTATTATTTGCAAAACTTTTTTATTTCTGGTATTTTGCTGCATTTGGTTCTCTTTTCCCTCTTATGTCAATCTATTTTAAACAAATGGGTATGGGTCCATCATATTGTGGTATTCTCATGGGCTTTCGGTAAATAGAAAATAGATTATTTTATTTACTATAATGATTTTGATTATAAATGAAAAGAAATAACAAAGTGTTGCCGACTGTTTGAACACTCAGAAGAGAAATATAGAATCTCCGTTAATCCTAAATACATTTATTTTTAACCAATTGAAACCGAACGTTCAATCGAGTTGCATTCTTCTTTAGATCAATGAAATAAAAACATAAAAGTTTTTTCTTCTTCTTTTAATTAGACCATTTGTTGAATTTTTTTCGGCACCATTTTGGAGTGTTGTATCTACACGTTTTCGACAAGCAAAAAATATTTTATTAATGGCAATTTTATCATGGATTGTGTTTACAGTAGCTATTGGTCTTATTAAACCACCTCCACATTCATGTTGGAGAGAAATGAATTCAACACATCAAATTATTGAACGTGTCGGTTATTCAACTAGTACAATAACACCAAATATTAAAATAATTGTTAAACGACAAGCAGTAAAAATGTCAATATCTTCTTTAAATAAAACAAAACAAATGATTGATCGTCAAAATCGATTAATGAATTCAACTATATCAACAAAAACAACATTATCATCATCATCATCATCATCTCGACGACGAAAACCAACAATTAAAACAACAACTTTATCTCCAAAACTTGATCAAGAAGATAAAGATATTGAAAGTAGTGAAGAAGATAATCCGATTAATGAAAATAATCGAATAACATTAATTAATTTTTTACCTATAAATAAACCTCAGAAAACGATGGGTAATCCATTATCAATAATACATACAAATTTATCACTTGTTAAACCACTTGCATCACCTATACTCTATGAACAAAAAGATGTTCGCAATGTTTTTATGGTCTTTTTACTTCTTATTATTGTTGGAGAATTTTTTAGCGCACCAGCAATTACTTTAGCTGTAAGTCATTAATATAAATTTCGAGAAAAAAATAGTTCTCATTCAATAAACAAAAACATTTATCAATATTCTATGAGAATAATCAATAGATTTTTCTTTTCAATGCATCACTGATTTTTCGATGAATAACTCATTCGACATATTATCCAAATAGCGATCATCTTATCTAGGATGAACTTGATGGGTTCTAGTATCCGTGATTGAGAATAATAATGTTTCGTCCTTCATTATTATGGTTAACCGGAAAACTATTCACTAAAATTTATATACGGTACATTACATTTTTTCTTTTCTCGGATCACAAAAGAATCGATAATAAATAATTTCTTTTTTTTTTTTTTTAGGATGCATGTACATTATCTTATTTAGGTCAAGATACTGAATTATATGGACGTCAACGTATGTTTGGAAGTTTAGGTTGGGGTTTAGCTATATTTATAGTTGCGAATGTTCTTGGTAAGAATAATAATAAATAGATTAGAAAAGATTTATTTAGTTATTATCATTTTTTTCTTCTTCTAGATCAATCGAAATCACTTACATTTCAAGCTTGTGGTACAAGTGGACCACTCGAAAAAAATTATACAGTTTGTTTTGCAGCATTTAGTGTTTGTATGACATTTGCATTAATATGTGCAACACGTTTTGAATTTTCTTATGATCAAAATGAACAATTACCATTACGTACATTAAATAAGGATTTAAAAAAGAAAATTAATTCAACAACAAATCAACAAGAATTATATCAACCATCAAATACAATTAAATTAATGCAAATTATTCAAATATTTCTTACATTAAAAAATGGAACATTTCTTTTTATAGCATGGTAAATGAAAAAGAAAATTTATCTATATGATATTGTTGTTTTTTTTTAGGTGGATGGGATGTGGTGTTGGTCTTGTATTTACATTTCTTTTTTGGCATTTACAAGATCTTGGTGGTTCACCAACACTTTTCGGTAATAAATCATTATGATTCAGAGTTCTGAGTGTGACGCTGAGTGCAACATGAATAAACCCTTTCTAAACAATACCTTCATGAACCCTTGGTCCGATCATTCGTGTTGTAATCAACGCGATACTCGGGTGATTTGGAGCTCGGTGATGATTTTATTTTGTGAAAAAAAAAATCATTTTCTTTTAGGTGTTGCTTCGGTTATAAATCATACAAGTGAATTATTTGCTTATTTTTTCTTACATGAACTTATTCATCGTCTTGGTCATATAAAAATTCTTTTTTTGGGTTTATTGGGAAATTTTGTTCGTTTTGTTTATATATCAATTATAACAAATCCATGGTGGGTTTTACCATTTGAATTTATACAAGGTAAAAAAAAGATTTTCTTGAAGATAATTTATAGATTAGTAATGAATTTTTAAGGACTTACACATGCTGCTGTATGGGCAACAGCTTGTTCATATTTATCACAAGCAGCACCAGAAAATTTACGAATATCTTGTCAAGGTGTTCTTCAAGGTTTTCATTTTGGTTTTGGACGAGGTTGTGGAGCTTTATTTGGTGGTTTTTTTGCTTCTTATTTCGGTAGATTTCATGAAAATAAATTTCTTAATTTTATTTTTCAAATTATTTCTTAGGTACCGATATAACATTTCGTGCTTATGGAATGATATGTTTGGTTTTTATGGGTTTATTTATTTATCTTAATCAACGATATCAACACCATCAACAACAACAAATGATCAATGGTCAACGAGGAAGTTTAATTGTTGATGATCCACACGAATTTATTGGTAATTCTCCGCTTCTTGCTCCACATGGTGCACCAGTGAATCCTAAATGGCAAACAAAATTTTCCTCAGGTTTAACAGGTGGTATTAAACAAGATCAATTACATGCAACTCCATTACCGCCATCAAAACCGGTAAATCTAGTTATTAAAAACTGATATCTTATTTTTCTCTATTTGATAATTATAGTTGAGTAATCCAATAACTACGGGAAATAATTATAATGATTATCATCATGGTTATTAAACGAACTTAACACGTCAGTGTTTATTATTTCTTTTTGTTGTTTATTTTGTTTTTTATATTTTGTACCCGTAATTAAACCTATGTATTTATTTTTTTCGATCTATGCATTGTATTAACCTTTTAAATGTACTTTATGAGATATCCACTAAATATCTAGCTTTATCTCTTTTATTTTATATAACAATATATGAGAAATGATAAACAGTATGTTGTAAATGGATTGAAAATGCACGATAAAATTGATCAAGAGTCCAAAACACGTTTTTTATATTGATGAAAAAAGAGTAGGTTTACATCATTATGGTAAATAGTAGCTAATTAGCTGTCCTTACGCAAGATATAAAAAGAACGAATATGTCAGTTCGGGGAAAAAAAGTAATCATGCGCAAAAAAATAAAACAAATCATTCGACCGATTCTCCGACAAATGAAAGCGCCTACAAAACAAAAATAATGTGATGCATGTTACTCATGCAGAGGACAAGAAAAACAAAATATTATATTTAAAGCAGAAAAAAAAGCCAATTTTTCTTATTCAAAAAACAAACTTGATTACAAATAATCACACGATGAAATATTCTTATAAACAATTGCTGATATTATTTTTATGTCTAACATTATTTATTGATGATACTTATGCACTGAGATTACGAATACCTTCTCTAAGAATGTCTGCAACATTTCATAAAAAAACTGATCATAATAAAAAGAAAAATTTTGTGATTAATAATGAAATGAAAATTCCTGATAATAAAATACCATTAAATGTTGGTTCAACTGGAGACAACGATGAATTGTAATTTAATAAAGAATTCAAACAAGTACATTGAATTTTATAAATTATGAATGCTATTATATCAACAAAATTAGTTGTCAAAAAACTATTGAGAAAATCTATTTTTTGTAACAAGTAGATGTAAAATAAAATTTTTATATGATTCATTTAAAAGATTCTAATAAATTGAAACCCGTTCAGGGGTTTCACGAGGTCAAATAATTAGGGGGGGAGTAACGATTTTTTTTGAAAAGTTCTTAAAAATTTGTGTCAAATATCGAACA
>Ga0116226_10003092_pt1 | contig 14653 bp, 8 predicted proteins | sample S1TSphfallax_FD_89692 | JGI IMG/M metagenome (GOLD analysis project Ga0116226, IMG submission 89692) | Host-associated microbial communities from peat moss isolated from Minnesota, USA - S1T2_Fa - Sphagnum fallax MG | ecosystem: Host-associated > Plants > Peat moss > Unclassified | place: USA...
CAGCTCAAAGGAAGAGCCATGCAATTCCATGCAGCCCATTATGGATCGCCGCCACACTGAGTCGCTTGACACAAAACCCAGGATTCGATCAGATTTTAGACTACCTCTTTTCACACCACAAAGGATTTACAAAGAGGATTTTGAAATTTTTGAAAAGGATTTCAAATAATATGAACTCGGGCCACTGTAAAGTTCTAGAAATAAATTGTAGTTTTTCATCAAAATCTAATATTTATTTTTCTCAAAATATCTTAAACTTTAACACAAAAATGTTTTCATTTTGAGAAAATTATTTTTTAAACTTTAATTTTATTAAGTTGTGAAAACCGCATTAAATAACCAACTATGTTTAAATTTATGAGAACCAACATTTCAAGAACCAACTTACTAAATAAATAAAAATGTGATACATTGGTCATTTTTCTAAAACCAAGTCAATTTTATAATGTTTCAAAAAACCAAAATTGACAATTTAAAAAATAAAATGAAAATTACCCAACATTATTCATTGCACACAATGCGATGATAACAAGGAAATGGACAACATTGTGTGATTATTTGAATATTTAAAGAAATTTTTTAATTAAACCATGTTTTAGTTTTTTGAAAAAATCAAAATAAAAAAAACATTATTTCCATTTAGTTCAAAAAACCTTTAAAACTTATTGTTTTATGAAAAAAGTAACCATTTTATGGCTAGTTATATGATTTTCTAAAGATGATAACCATGATTATTTGACTTTTTGGAGACCATGGTTACAAATCTCTAAAAAATCCCCAGGAACCATGAAAGGTTTGTTTCTAATAATTGCCCAACAATGATAGTGGAAAGTCATTGAAATCATGCCATGTTTCTTGTTGCATGGACAATAACTTTTCATCAAAAATATGCAATTGGATTCACAATATGTAAGTAATTAACATTGAGAAGATTTTAAGTCAAAGATATCAACCACTTATGTCAAATCATGAAGATTTAATGAATTATTGTTAATACCATTTCATCATTTGAACTTACTTTTTCATTGCAACTACATTCTCACTATAATATTGCCACAAAGCATTTTCCCAATTTGATTGATAGGTTTATATTTATGAAGTTTATTGTAAATAACCTAAAAAAGAATGTATGAACACATTAAAAAATGATAAATGTCATATTTTAATGATTCATAGGTTGATTCATAGTTTTCACAACTTTTTATTTTAACCAATGCTTGACATGTATAGTTGAACCATGATTATGAAAACAACTACAAGGAAAACAAATGTCCAATGGAAAGTTGTTTTTTTTGAGGATAACTTTGTGATCATAATGGCCTAATGGAAGGAGACCCTTGTGAAATTGCATTCTACCACTTTGGTTTACCCATGTATCAATAAATATCCTTCTTTAAACAAAAAAATAATTTCACAATTAATCCTTAAGAATGGGACGGATATCATTTTGTCCTAATAGGCCTCCTATGTTGGGATTGTCCCTTCATTTGTGGGCTTTAGCCATTGTATAACACAAAAAAAAGATTATCATGTGTAGATCATGAGGCACCGAATGAAATTCCTTCACTTATTCCTTGATAATGAAAAACATCTTACATTAATGTTGATATGTCCCAAAACTTATTAGATGAGTTTGAAAAACAAAAAAAAATCTTTTAGACATGACAATGGGGTTGTTTAAAATATGTACTCATGGAAATATATTTTTGAAAGCAACATGGATGTTCATGTTTTCTTACACATGAATTTAACATTTGCATCTAATTATTATATTTACATAAACAATTACAAAACAATGTTTGCCACAAGCTCGAATTAGGTCATTTTTACAAGTATACATTTTGACATCGAACATCGAACCACCATTCCTTATATCATTTATTTATTACATTACAGATCAAAGATGAAATTGCACGCACATATTTGATCATCAAATTAAACATTGAACTAAATATTAAATGAAAAAAATTCAAGCCAATGCTTCAATTGGTCATCATATTGTTTTACTCCCCTTTCTTAGGCATAAGCATCCTTGGGTGCACTGACTAGGAGTGTCACACTTCCATTTAACTAGATCTACTAAAATTGTAAAATTATAGGAAACATTTAAACAAAATTTTCATTATAAGTTTTTGGAGGCTACAGTAACTAGGTTGGATATAATTTGAAACTTTAATGATATAAAAATATTTTGGATTTTTATGTTCTTAATCATTGCACTTAGAAAAAGTTTTAATAACGTCACAAAGTTTATATTCTTTCAACTTTTTGTTGAAGAACATAGCTTTGAAAATGTTTTAGTTTTTAAAAAATACATAAATTTCAAAGGTACCTTATATGACATTTTATTGGAATTTTTAATTACATAATTAATTAAATAGGGCGGTGTCACAATGAAAGGAGTCACTAGCAACAATGTTGGAGTCTTTACCAAGGACTACAATGTATACATGGCCTTCAAGTATTGGTTTATTAAATACCAAAATGACATTTCAAATACATTTTTAAAATATATAATTTATTGGATTAATATTGATGTTGAGGCTACATATGACACATGATATAATTTTTTTTTAAAAATTTCACATAAAGCCTTACATTATAATCAAATTAACAACTTTATTTTGAACCATGATCACAAATGTTGAACTATTATAATCACTAGGGATGTTTTAAATAAGAATCAATAACATCCATGTGTGCATGCATCTAAAAGGATTCAATACATGTGCATTTAGTAGGATAAACACATGTGATCCTTTTTATGAAATGTATTAGAGCTCACAATAAATTTGAAAACATTTGGTGAAATTTTGATTAATAGAAAAATGTTCAATTTTAATAGTGTTGAAAAACATTATTTCAACAAGTGTTTTGTATGTGACAAATGATTCTAATATTATTGTGAAGTGATTTCAAATTCACTAGATTACAATTTCATGAATATTAAAACAAAATTTCATGGTATGGATAATTATGTCATTATATTATATTTTATTTTTCAAAATAATACAACTAAAGTTTTCTTTGTAGTCAATAAATGCTTTTGGTTCCTTTTATTGTGACTACACCTAATAGGTGTAATTTAATTCATGAATTTTCAAAGTTTAGCAAGGTGATTCCCAAAAAGGTCATTACAATTAAGAAAACAAATTGTAGTAATTCCCACATTTTGTGATTATAATGTACGCTTAAGGTCATATGTTTTTGCATGCAATGGAAAAACTTTATGAAAAAGAAATAATGTGTTTATGGTTTTTTTAAGGCCAATTTTTTTTTTGATTAATTCTACTTGTTTTGCCATTCCTTTGAGGGGTTTTTAGTGGGTCCGCCCAAGGATGCTTATATCTTCCTACACTAAAATACAAGTGTGAAGGTTTAAAAGTTAGTGAGAAAAGTACATAACTTTTTCTTTTAAAAAAAAAGTGTTTGTATATATATTTACTTACATATCAATTGAAGAATATTATTTGACCTAAACCTATTAGACTAAAGTGCTAAGATTGAATCATTAAAGTCTAATACAAAAATATGGAATTATAAGAATAATGGATTATAGATGTAAGTCTTACTCGAATGGTTAAAGACCAAAATTTTAATACAAAAGGTGATAACATAATTTTTAATTCAATTACAAACAATAAGTTGAATTAGATTTCACCAATACGAATGGAAAGCAAATTTATAAAAAGTGAAAGTTGCAAAGAACAATAAGAGTGGGTCCACCAAAGGCAAAATTTGATCATTAATTAATGAAAGGTATCAAGCATGGTCAAAATACCTAATATGTCTATATGTGTGAAACTAATAATAAGAACATTAACAAAGATGCAAACCTCACCATATGAAAAAATAGTGTTGACTTATAATTTCCAAGAAAAATCAAATGTATTTATATGGAACATGTGCGAGTATGTTTCAGCCATGTCAAAGTCAACTTCATGAACAACAAATGCAAAGGCATTACACATAATATCACATGTGTTATAAATTACGAAATTGCAACAAATAAAAATCCTAAATATGCAAAAAACCCATAAAATTTTTAACAAAACAAACTTAAACTTAAATTTAACCCTATATTTCAAAAAATATTTTCAAGATTTACACAAAATATATATGTAAATGTTTTTAAAATAATTGTACTCATGATATAAAAGGATTTGGAATGTGAAATAAATTGAACAAGTGAAATGTAATGAAAGGACTACTTTTATTTATATGTATTGTGATGCATTCCCAAAGGCTTGCCACAAGGTATTGGGGTAGTTTTTTTATATGATGCATGACAAAATATTTGAAAACCTTGAGAACACTCCATAATTCCATGATTGAAACAAAATGGGTATGTGAAAGTTTCAAGTTGGGACTATTATGAACTCAACATGTTGAGCTAGAAATGAAATTAATTTACACAAATCAAGAACAAAAATGATTAGCATAAATTGAAACCAAAATGGTGCAAAGATGAACCACAAACAACCCACCTTCACAAGACACGCTAAGGCTTGGACTTGGGAGGAGTCACCATTATCCTTTTTATAATACATTTTATAGATGGTGATAGGAATTACATAAAACAATATGAAAAAAGGTAGGTTTTGTAATTTTTTGTTTGATTAAGAATTTTAGTTGCAATGATCACATGCAACTCAACTATAACTAAATGTTTAGTGTATAAGTTTCAATGTCATGCTAGATTGGTTGGAAATTTTGGGTCAACGCCAACATGTTACTTACGTGGATCATGTGCCACATTGGATTGGCGGGAAAAAATGAATATTTTTCCATGCCATTTACATGGTTCATGAAGTTTCAACATTTGGATGACATGTTAAGACTATAAAACAACTAGGTTGTAACATTTAAACATATTCATGATATTAATTTACAATCATAAATGGACTACTATGCACTAATAAAATATCACATTATGACTAAAATGATTAATTTGGAATAGAATTTGAAACTTTTAAACAACTACATATTTAGCAAAGGGTACTATCTTGTAACTTATGTAAAATTATAATTTTATTTTAAAAAAACTTTGTAGGTTTTGTGACGACATGACACTATTATTCACCATCATGTTTAACTAACATTGCATGCATCTCATAAAATTGTCAAAATTGTGATACATATCGTAAAAGTGCATTCCAGCATCGTTAATAAACAATAAGATCTTGATTTGAAGTTGTATGCATCGTCATCCAAGGTTCCAAAATTATATTACAAGAGATTTTTTTAAAAAATCCTTCCTATTGAAATACAATTTTTTTATAAATATATATGTCCTTGAGTTACTTATGCCAAAGGTTTTCCTCTTCCCATACAATTTGAATCATAAGAATCAAATATTGTCATCTAAAACACTTAAATTGTATTTTCCATTCTATGAAATACTTTAATTATTTTATTTCACAAGTCACAATTTGTTCATTCCACCATGTTTGATTTTTAAAATTAGCATATTTTAATATTCATTGTCACATGTGAAATGAGGTCAATAACATATGGACACCTTTAAACTTAAATAAAATATTACAATTGTAAATTGTAGTGTTGTTAATTTTATTCTAGCAAATAACATTCATAAATTGTTGTAGGGACCATTCATGGTTGGGGTACAAAAAAAGGAAAAAAAGGACTTGAGGACTTTTTAGAACTATTGTTTACAAATAACATTTACATGAAACAAACTTAAGTGAAAAAAAATTGAATAGTCCAATATAAGATAATTCATGTGTAAATGGTGATTTTTCACAATCATACGTAATTGTGTATTAATATTTTAATTTAATGCCATAAATGTAAAAAATCCCAAAAAATCCCAAAATGAATTTCAATGGACAACTAAACATGTTTTTTGACGTGTTTATTTCCTTCACATGTGACCTACATCTAAAGTTAGACATTTTGAACTGATTGAACTTTATTTATTTATCAAATGGTTTAAAAAATGTGTCCTTTGCCTTGTAGGCTTTTTGTTCAAAATTTCAAGACTTTGAAAATTTTGAATGATTTGGTTCATCAAGTTCATCCAATGAACATGTACTTTCATAAAAAGGGCCATGTTTTTGTTGTACAAAAAACTTGAAATCAATTGTATGATTTTATGCCTTTTGTTTGATTTTTTAAAAAAATGTGCTTTACGCAATTGATTCCTTTAGTTTATAAGACTCAAAAGGACATTAACATAATATTCAAATTATTTAAAAGTGACGTCAATTTAAAAAAAACATCATTTTATTTATTGGCATACAACAATCCACTACAATAATAATAATGTAAGATAAACAAAAATCCATAGCTATCCTTTGTAAAAAAATTCAGTTAGACATTCCTTTTTGGTACCCCAATTGTGAATGGACCCTATAATTATTTTATATTGTATTGAAACATACATAACACATTGTAATTTGATACAAACTAAATAACCTACAATTGCACATGATGGTGGTTTTTTAAAGCATCACAATTGAAATATTAAAATTAAATTACATTATATCATGTTATTGTTTTATTAAGTTGTTTTGGCATTTATCTTGCATGTCTTCATTTGGTTTACTAAACAACAAACAACAAATGATTTTGCAAAATAATTATTAACAACCTAATAAAATTGTATAATATCATTATTATTTTTTCTAGATAAGACCATTTTTTCAAACACAACCACCATTTTATTTTTGAGAAAACCTTACATTGTATGTATAATTCTGATTTTGATGAATTCAAACATTATTAAAAGGCCTTATGTTAAAGGTCAATTTTTTTATAAAGAAAATTGTGTCTTTAGTAACCATTGTTCTACTAAATTTGCAAATTTTTGAAAAATAAGACTCAACATGATATTACTTCTAAAATGATGACATTTGGAAAAGTCATCAATAATATCAATAGGGGGATACTCACCATCTTCATGGATGACAATACCATTATCCTTTCAATAGTTTTTTGAAGACGTAAATGCCCTTTTTTGGTGAACATTTAAGAAGGTTTAGGTGGTTGTTTTATAAGAGAATGACATTGTTAATCATTTTGAAATTTGGGTATAAACTATATAGGATTAACTTTTTTTCATGTTTTATTTTTAGCAGTATCATGGGTTATTTATAGAAAAAATTTATTTAATGTAGTTTGTTTTCTACAATCATTGTTGTTCTATTCTTAATACATAATTTTCTTTTATATGTGGAAATTTGTGGGAAAATATGTACCAAAAACATTGTTTAGTTTGGAGTTGTGAATGTTTTTCACTACCTAATAATCTAAATTGGTAAAGGCCAATTGAATTATGCATCTTAATATTTTTATTTTATTTTTTTAAACTTATAGATTGTGAGTTTTCATTTTTTTCTCATGTATAGCCTTTGCATACATTTGTTTTTTGAATCCTTTAAATTCAAATTGAATCAACCTTTATATAAAATTTGTTTAGTCATCTTTTCGAATGGTCTTACATTTTATAGTGCAAGAAAAATGAAAAGTTGTTGTAAATGCATAAAATAACACGTGTGTTTAAACCAACTAATTTTATTTCAATTCCATTTTTCACCCCAAAATGAAGATGCTCAAACACATGAATAAAAATCACAAGATGTCATCACCAATTTCTTCATCATTCCCAAATCTTTCATTAATAAACATAATTATTTTTTAGTTTATTTTAAACAAAATTGATTTTTTTAAATTTTTAAATTTTTAATGTGATAAAAAAACATTCATGGACCTCCAAGCCTCCATGTTTTTAAAATGAACAATAAGACTTCAAATAATCTCTCATCTTTAATTCTAAACTGAAAGGCAAAAATGTATAAATAAATCTAATTATATAACACATATCATAATTGCATCATGAAAACCAAGAAATGCATTAAATGTCTACAAAGAATCTCATCTCATTTTTTAGTGCATCTTGAATTTCTTAAGAGCAAGCAAAAGCACATGAAGGTTCTTGATGCAAAGGGAAATATTTACTAACTTAGTATTGTGTTTAATTTATTTTTGTATATCATGCCCAAATTTCAAATTCAAAGTTGAAATTTAGTTGCATATTAGTTGTTGGCCCACATATAACTATATAATTGAAATGCTATTGTTAAAAAATGTTTATAATGACCTCATAGAAAACATGGTAATGGGCATCCAAGTTAATTTATATTTGTCCTAGTGGCAATGTGCAAATGTGACATGGACCTATAGTTTAAGGTTGTATGCCTATTGCTCCATAGTTTCATGTAGTTACACCATATTTGCAACACTTTCATGCAACTTGCAAATAAAGTCAAATTACATTGATCAAAATCATATATATGGCACATATGCTAATTTTAAAAAGGTACCACCTGCAACTATAATACAATTACAATGGAACTTCATGAATTTTAAATGTGAAATTTTATTTATAAATGCATAATATTTTTATTAAAAAGATGTAACTTAGTTGCACATCAATTCCAAAAGATGCGTAGAACTTCATGACAATAAGGTTCCATGGACATGGGTTCTTATAAGGAAAGTGACAAAACTTTCAAAACTTTTGAACCTCATTTTCAAAATTAGGATAAAAATTGTGTAAACCATTCAAAAAGGTCATACTTCCTTGGTAATGCACCGAAATGGAAATGAAACCCCATTTTATTATAACTATTGAAATTATAATTTGGACACAATTTGCCACCCAAATCACACTTTGAATGTGCAAAACATTAGTGCACACTTGAAAACATTTGAAAAAAATTTGTTTCAAGTTTTCAAATGGTTATAATTTTTTAAAACTATGTTCATTTGATAGCATGACTTCATTATATAATAATATTTGTTAAAAAAACCTTTGAAATAGGTTTAAAAGGGACCCAATGTTATTAAGTTTTAATCCTCAAACCTTGATTCATAGATGAAAAACACTTTAAGACTTTTAACTTTCAAAATGGAAGTTCCATTCCATTTTAGACTTAGGGAGAACTACATTCACTCAAATATTAACCATTTGTTTAACTTGATCCTAATTTGGAAATCTTCAACCTCCTTTTCCTCTTGGGAAAGACACATTGTTACTAATCATGGAAGTTGTTATGCATTCAAGTTAAAGTCACAACATATTTGATAAGTAGGTTAAGAAAGCTTATGAAAATCATTGCTCAATTTGTTTTTTTGAAAACAATCTTAAATATACATCATTGAAAGTAAATTGAAGACAAATACTTGAAAAACAAAACAACTTGTTTATTTTTTCTTATATATCAAACTTAATAAATATAACTATTGGGGGGGGGTTTCTTGCCATGTTATTATTAGTGTTGGGCATGTCTTTAGTTTTTATGATAACCGTTGAGTCTAGGTATGAAACTATTTTGAAAGACCGACTTGGTTCTTTTTAAAATTTTATTTTCATATTTTCAAAACCTAGGTAGGGTTTCAAAAATTTGCAAAAAATAATTTTAGTTGGGTCTCAAAACACTAGTCTCCAACATGCGATACCAATTGGTTTTTAAAGCCGATTTTCACATATCAATTTTTAGAAATTTTATTATCTCAAAAATTAATTTTAATGTTCAAAAATAACAAAATTACACAAAAATGAAAATTCAACATTTTATATGTCCATTATTTCATATCGTTCAAGTGAACTTTCAAATTATTCTAACTCCTTTTCAAAACATAAATATGTTTGAATTAGCTATATTAAATTTGAAGGTGGTTTACATCCATTTCTAGGATCATTTGGCCAATTTTTGCTCAAAAAAATTAAATTTTCTAAATTTTCTGGTTGTAAACAACATCTCTTAAGATTTGCAAGTATGTTTGTTAAATAAACAAATATTTATATTTCAATTTGTGACCCTACAATGCCTAAGATTTAACAAGCCAAAAAACCAATTATAGGAAACATGGCTTCATGTTTTCCCCACCATTGAAGAAGACACATAAGGTCTTGAGATCCATTCGGTTATGTCTGAAAATCAATAGTTCTTTGGTGACAAGTTCCTTTGATGGTTCATTTGTGGATGCAATTTGTTGAAAAATATCCAAATAAAAATCTTCATCACCTATTTGATCTACACATCCAATAGATTCTATCATTGGATGCAAATGATGATAACACTTCAAAAGCATAGGATATAAAGTTCTCCTATCATATTCACCCATAATATTTACACCTTCCTTTCGGCCAACAAAAGAAGATATTAGATGAAGGTTTTTAAATCTAGGGTTTAACATCAAAAAAACATGTTGTGAATTTTTGTTTCCTCAAATTTTATTTAAAAAGAACAAAAAGAATCCAGAACACCACAAACTTATTTTATGATGTTGGAAGTAAACAAAGATAACTCAAAAGTTATCCCAAAATCATCATCAATCAAACTAATTGGGTTAGATGGGTTTATAATTTTTTCTTTGTATTTTAAACACACTAGTGGGTGCCCGTGACCTTCGGCCACTGTGAAGTCCCTCGATTTCTTTAAACTTGGTTTCATCCATCCCCTTAATTGGGACGAATAGTAGCTAAAAGAAAAAAAGCTTCCCCAAAATCCGTCCCGTCATCAAGCCGGACGGACATTTCATCCATCCCCTGAATTGGGACGGACAATAGCTAAAAGAAAAAAATGTAGTCTTGGTCAATACAAAAAAATAAAATAAAAATGATTATGGGCTGTCCAAGGCCTAAATATTTTTTTTCTGGTCTTCCCCTAAATCCGTCCCATCATCAAGCCGAATGAACATTTCATCCATCCCCTTAATCGGGACGGACAGTAGCTAAAAGAAAAAAAAAGGTAGTCTTGGTCAATACAAAAAAATAAAATAAAAATGATTCTAAGCTGTCCAAGGCCTAATTTTTTTTTCTGCTCTACCAAATCTTTTGCCTCAAAAAATCAGATTGCCCCTTATTTCTTTTTTCTCTGAAGTTAGTTACAGCTGGGGAAGTTACATTAGATAGACAGATAGACAGATAGACAGACGGACACCATGTTTGCTTTAATATATAAGATAGTAATGGCAAACTTTAATGCATTAGAAAATAACAAGTGGCTCTTATATTGGTTCAAAACACAAGCAATCACAATAGGAGATAAAGTGTCCACAATTATATTAAAGATGTGCCAAGTAGGAAAAGGAAGAACTTTTCCACTTATTCTGAAAGTATTTTTCCTACTATAATAAAGAATAATAACATCCTTGAATTGCAAGGCTTCTTGAAACATAATGATTTTGCTAGCAAATCTGCAAACAAATTTAAAATTCCAAGGTGAGAAAATCTGCTTATAACAAATCAATAAGAAAGAAGAAAGACAATAATTTTGAAATTTTGTTGCAATTAGTTAAATAGTCACCTTGTCTTCACTAGAGTATTTAATTTTATCGAAGGCAAGTTAGAATCTAAACAAACCTTGTTCCATTCTTGTCTACCTTTTCCAAAAAATTTAAGCCAAGTTATACATTTTTGCAAAAACATGGCCAAAACAAGCATCTTGAAAACTTTCATCTAAACCAAGGATTTCACATTTTACAATAGATTTTAAAATAATTGTCATAGTATTTAAATTTGAACCTTCATCATTAACATAGGCAATGATTTTGTTTTTTAGCCCATAATGATTAAACAATTTTGTTAAATCATTAGCTAATGCTTACTTAGTAATTTCTATTGTTTCAAACAAACCAATAGTTACTTATTTGGGTTGTTAATCAGATCCCAAATTTTTAATAACAAAAGCAAATATATCATGTGCACCCTTTGACATCCATACATCAAAGCTTGCTATGGTAGAAATATAATTTATTAATTTTGGCAAAACATATACTTGTTTCATTTTCTCCACCAAATTAGGTAATATTTCTTGAGAAAATTGTTTTCTAGAGAGGAACATAACTCTAGGAGACAAATTTAATATTAAATGTTTAAACCATATATTTTCAACAAATTGCAATGATAAGTTATTTTTCATAATCAAAAGGCCAAGGTCCTACAAAAAATATTTTTGTTGCACATCATGCTTTTTGAAAGGTTCTTTTACAACAAAAGTAGATATTACACTTGTTGGAACATTTGGCCTTTTCCTTGTAGGTTGTTTTTCAATAGTTCCTATTGTTTCATTGTTAATTTCTTCTTCAACTTTTTTTCCAATTATAAAATGATATGCATTTACATGTTTTTTAAGAGCAATTATTCCATAAAATTTATAATAATTTATTAATCCTTTTATTTCTTTAGTTCTTGCATTATGAATATTTATTGCATTATCATAACATAAAATACATTTCATGACTTGATGGGATGTAGCTTCAACTTTTTCCCCATCATTCACAAAATAAAATGCCCAACATAAAGAATTTCTATTATGCCCTCTCCAAAATTTTCTTTGAACATGTAATTTTTGCAAAATTTTTTTCATTATTTTTTTCTCAATTTTTCAACTTTTCAATTTTCTGTTTGCACATTTTCACTTTCTCCTCTTTCCACATCTTTTTCAATGGCCATTTCATTTTCATTTGTCTGATTTTCTTCGATCAAAATTAAAATTTCATTTTGATTTGATTCCCCCATTTTATACCAAAATATTATCTTCCCTAAAGGAGAAATTAGAAATAAATATGTTATTTGCCAAAATAATATTATTATGCAAGCTATATGAAAATCAACTTAAACATTTACAAACAATTGAAAGAAGGAAAAACAATGTGCTAAAAAAATACATAATGCAATTGTACAAATGAAATGCAATGTGTAAAAGTGAGATGCAATGTGTATAATTAAATGTACAATGTCTAAATAATTCTTGCATAAAAAAACAAACACATTATTAACCACCATTTCCCAAAAACATGAATAATTAAAAAAAATCATCAACAAACAAAAATTGAACACAAAAATCTTCCCCTTCCAAGTTTGGCCTAAAGAACTCAAATTTGAAGAAATTGAATTTGGACAACTCCTCCACACTCCACATCTGAAAAAAAATTGGGGGGAAAATACCAATTTGAAACAAGAGGAGTAGAACAACAGGGTTGAACAAAAGGAGCAAGGAACATCAAAATCATGGGTGTAAAAGATAAATACTTGAGCAAAGAGGTCAAGCAAGAGGAGTAGAATAATAGGTCGATCAAGAGGAGTGAAGCAACAAATTGAGCAAGAGGAACAAAACAACAAGTTGAGCAAAAAAAAAAGAAAAAAAGAGGAGCACAAAGTAGCAGTAAGCAAATTAACTACTAAGCATATTAAGTTAACAAGAAAAAAAAAGATGCAAGAGAGTTAGACAAACTCACACATAGAGAATAAATAGCTTTGAAACACTTGCTTTATAGCAAGCAGCAAGTGATGTCGCTTGCTTGTTAAACCCTAAATTAACTATTAATTAAACACTAATTAAATGACTAAAGACTAAATATTAAACCTTTCTGACTATTGACCCCTTACTTAATTCTAAACTTTGAAACCCCGACCCTAATTTTTTTAATACCCTGCCAAGGTTTCAATAAAATTAAAATACATATTTGATCAAGGCTTCAAAGGCCCAATTCTCATATAAATTTCAAAGGCACAATTTTCACATTATATGAAACCTTGTAGCCGAGTTTCATAAAGGGCATCACTCAATGTGATACCCTAACAGATTCAAATTAAGAATCAACTTGAAACGCTATTTGGTTCTCAAATTTTTTCTCATACCCACCCAACATTGGTTATTATGTGGGATAGCCGCTTCAAATAAAGGCATTCCAAGTCTAGTTCCCTCCCTCGACTACTACCTTGGAGGGTCGGGTAGGGGGAGGGGCATTATTTTGGAAATGCCTTGGTCCTTGGGCATGATCCTACATATAAAATGTAAATGAGCTTCCATATTTAAATTACAAGTTTATATTTAAACCCAATAGGTACAAGCCCAACATTGATATGTAATTTAAATTTTTTTTAAAAAAATTTAAAATTTATTTGTATAACCAATTTGTATAACTATGCACCCCTCGTTGTAGACTATAGACCAATTTAACCACCGGTGTAACTTTATGTGTCGTGACCGTATATCTCAAAATATACGTATTCCATTTGCATACACGGGATACGGTTTCCTCTTAAACTAGAGTACCCGGGATCTGAGGTTAGTAATTAACTCAGGTGGAATCCGGTTAGGGTTTGAGTCTCTCACGGCGGCCTTTTTCCGCCTTCGTCTTCAGTCTCTTTTCTTCAAGATCGCTGTGGTCCCTCCCCTGTGATGGCCGCTGCCTTTTCTGATTTGTTCTCTTCATCGTGTAGATACTCTCGTGAGCAGGAACTTTCTAGTGTTCTTTAAGAGTATCCTCCGAGACTTTGACGTTTTTTTCCTTTTTCCTGGGGTGTTTTAATTTTTTTTTTCGTCTTGAGGGCCTTCCTATTCTCGCTGGTCTGTGTTTTGGTGTGTTTGTTTTGATTTCGGTTCTTCTGTCTCCGTCCCCGTTCTGCAGAGATGTCTCTGCGACCGAATGCACGCGTGGAGGTCCGTAAGAAGGGGTATAAGTTGACGGTCGATGCGGAGGAAGCTCGCAGAAAAAGGGAGGACAACATGGTGGAGATACGCAAGAACAAGAGGGATGAAAGCCTGCTGAAGAAGAGGAGAGAGGGCTTACAGCCTCAGCAGTTCTCTTCCACTCAAGCTGCTGCTGATATGGAGAA
>Ga0116226_10003094_pt1 | contig 14649 bp, 13 predicted proteins | sample S1TSphfallax_FD_89692 | JGI IMG/M metagenome (GOLD analysis project Ga0116226, IMG submission 89692) | Host-associated microbial communities from peat moss isolated from Minnesota, USA - S1T2_Fa - Sphagnum fallax MG | ecosystem: Host-associated > Plants > Peat moss > Unclassified | place: USA...
ACCCCACGAACGCGTGCAGCACGTAGCCGGCGACGGTCTCGAGCGTGAACATTGCGCTGATCACATGGCGGAGCCGGTCGATCTGGTCGCGATGCACGGCCAGCGATCCAAACAGCGCGAAGCCGAACTTGTCGCCGCCGAAATGCCCGACGATGGCGCCCGGCCCGGCCCAGTCGGTCACGCGTGCCGCCATCAGGCGCACCAGCGCGTCTGCCGCCACGACGCCAAACGCCTGCTTGAAATTGCGAAAGCCGCGCAGATCGATATAGCCGACGGTCACCCCGTGCTGCGGCTCTCGGTCGGACACTTCATCGCGTCGCGGTCGGTCCGCGGCGTCGCGGCCTTGGTCTCGCTTCAGGCGCGCCTGCAGATGCTGCAGGAACGCGCTGCGGTTGAGCAGGCCCGACACCGGGTCGCAGTAGCGCAGCGCCAGCAGATCGCCGACCTGGCGGGCCAGTTCCTGCAGACTGCGCGCCTGCTTGTCGGACAGCAGGCGCGGCTTGGTGTGCATCACCAGCAGCACGCCTTGCAGTCCCGCGGCGCCATCCGGCGCTACCGCCGCCAGATGGCGGATACGCGGCGCGCCGCGCACCAGCGGGCGGTGGGCAAATCGGGGATCGGCCAGGGTATCGGCGCATTCGAACCAGTCCGCGCCGGAATCCATCACGGTGCGGCACACGTCGTCGATATCGGCGACCGCGCCGCCGCCCAGCGTTGCCGACGAGGTCAACCACACGACGCCGTCGCACATCACGCAGATGCCGCCGAAGCGCGCTCCCGCGATTTTGATCGCGAGGCTGGTCAGCAGTTCCAGGCTTGGGTCGGCTAGGTCTGCGACCGCTCGGTCAAACGGCACCCGCCGGGCGCGGATCGGGGGTACGGAAGCCAGCCCGGTCGTCGGCTCGAATGAGCCTTCCATGTGACTTCCTCTACGTCCTGCGTCTGGCGCGTCCAGACGCCCAGTCTGCCGATTGCCGACGGACCGTCCGGCGACTCAGTGCATATCGTCAATTAACGCATTTGATAGCGGTGCCACACCCGCATGTCAAAATATTGAGATTGTGTTGCCGTAAAACATTGACAGTCGCGACAGTCCGGCAACACGCCGCCTCACAATCCCAACAGCCATCCCGCGCCCGCGCCCGCCGCCATCACCCACAGCGGATGCCATTCGGTCAGCGCCAGCACCAGCGTCGCTGCCGCGGTCAGCGCATAAGCGGCGAACCCGTGCTCGGTGCCGTGCACCAAGGCCAGCGCGCTGGCGAAGATCAACCCGATCGCGACCGGTGCCAGCGCCCGCTCGGCCCGCTCGCGCCACGCCGAATCGCGATAGCGATGCCACAGGCTGGCGGCGAAATGGATCAGCAGGCAGGACGGCCCGAACATCGAAACCGTCGCCACCGCTGCCCCCAGCAGCCCGCCCGCCTTCTGGCCGACCAGCGCCACGATCAACGACCCAGGCCCAGGTGCTGCCCGGGAAATCGCGAACAGATCGAGGAAGTCCCGATCGGTCATCCAATGGAAATCCCGCACCACGGTGCGCTGCATCTCGGGGATCACCGCGTTGCCACTGCCCACCGCCAGCAACGACAGCATCAGGAACAGCCCTGCCAGCCGCCACAGGATCAGCGTCATGATCCGACCCCCTCCGCGCGGCCGGCCAGCCACAGCGCCAGCGGGATCGCCACCGCCAGCGCCAGCAGCAGCGACACGCCGGCGATCCCCACGGCGGCCACGATGGCCAGCATCAGCACCGCTGCCCATGGCTTGCGGATGCCGCGCCGTGTCATGCGCAACCCGTTGGCGACGTTCATGCCGATTGCCGCCGCCCCCAGCCCCGCCATCGCCGATTCCACGCCCGGCACGTCGCGCACATGCGTGAACGCCGCCCCCAGCGCCAGCACCGCGATCACCGGCACCAGCAGCATGCCGCTCAGCGCCGCCAGCGCGCCGAGCCGGCCGCGCAGCGTGGTGCCGACGAACACCGCGAGATTGACGCCATTGGCCCCCGGCGTGATCTGCGCCAGCGCCAGGCCGCCGACGAACGTCTGCTCGGACATCCAGCCGCGACGCTGCACCACGTCGCGGCGGATCCACGCGGTCATCCCGCCGCCGAAACTCTGCATGCCGATCGACAGGAACACCCAGGCGATGTCGCGCAGCGCCGGCGCCGCCGCGACAACCGGCGCCACCCCCGGCGTCACATCCGGCGCTAGCGGCGGGAGACGCGCCATTGCCACGCACACAGCAACGGGGTCACCCCCAGTTCCATCGCCAGCCCGAACAGCATCGGCGACGGCGGCGCACCCTCCAGCACCAGCCCGAACAGCCGGCTCACCCCACCCACCGCCACCAGGAAGGTGAGTGCGCGAAACAGCCGCCCATGGCCCGCGATGCCCGGGATCAACCACCAGAACACCAGGCCGATGCCCAGCAGCAATCCCGACAGATAGCGAAAATGACTGTCCAGACCAGGTGCGGAGATCGCCGCGCCCGCCATTTCAGGCCCTGCCACGATCCCCGCGAGACCGGCCGACACGGGCACCAATCCGGCAATGGCCACGGCGGTCTGCAGCAGGCGAATCTCGATGGCAGCGGGCATGTTCGGCATCAGACAGCGATCCGCCTATAGTGGAAAGGCGCAAAATCGCGGAGGAGCTGTCACCCATGGATTATCGCAATCTTGGCCGCGCCGGCCCCAAAGTCTCCCCGCTCTGCCTCGGCGCCATGATGTTCGGCGGACCCACCGATGAGCCCACCGCCACCCGCATCATCGCCGACGCCCGCGCCCACGGCGTCAATTTCATCGACACGGCGGACGCCTATTGCGACGGCCGCTCGGAGGAGATCGTCGGCCGCGCGATCGCGCCCGATCGCGCCTGGTGGGTGGTCGCGACCAAGCTCGCCAACCCGACCGGACCCGGCCCCAACGCGCGCGGCACCTCGCGGCTGCACGTGATGCGCGCCGCCGAGGCCAGCCTGCGCCGCCTCGGCCTCGATGCGATCGACATTCTCTACCTCCACAAGGAAGACCACAGCACCCCGCTGGAGGAGACGGTCCACGCGCTGGCCGACCTCGTGCGCGCCGGCAAGATCCGCCATTTCGGCGTCTCGAACTATCGCGCCTGGCGCATCGCCGAGCTGTGCCGTCTCTGCGACCAGGCCGGCATCGATCGCCCGGTGGTCAGCCAGCCGCTGTACAACGCGCTGAACCGCAGCGTGGAGACCGAACATCTGCCGGCCTGCGACTATTTCGGCCTCGGCGTGTTTCCCTACAGCCCGCTGGCGCGCGGCGTGCTCACCGGCAAATACCGCCCCGGCGTGCCGCCGCAGGAGGGCACCCGCGCCGGCCGCCAGGACAAGCGCATCCTGGAGACCGAATGGCGCGACGAAAGTCTCATGATCGCCGCCAAACTCGCCGATCACGCCGCGGCCCAAGGCATCACCCCCGGCCAGTTCGCGCTGGCCTGGCTGCTCGCCAACCAAATGATCACCGGCGTCGTCACCGGCCCGCGCACCGAGGCGCAATGGGCCGATTACCTCGCCGCCCTGACCTATCGCTTCACCGCGGCGGACGAGGCGCTGGTCGACCGGCTGGTCACCGCCGGACACCCCTCCACCCCCGGCTACAACGATCCCGCCTACCCGATCGAGGGTCGGCGCCCGCGATGGCACGCCGGCTCCGCCGGACCTGCCGCGGCATGAGCCTGGTCCGCGCCCTCGCCGCCCGCGTGCCACCGATCGGCCGCCTGGTCGCCGACCGCGACACGCTGCGCCAGCGGCTCGCCGCCATGCAGGCCTCGGCCGGCAGTCCGTTCGTGCATTACAACGCCGCGTTCGATCCGCTGGAGGCGATCCATCGCCACGCGCTGCCGACCCCCGAGCCGCATCCGGACTACCAGACCAACTTCCTCGGCGTGCGCATCGATCCGAAATTCGTGCCCCACATCCTCGCCGGCCGCGCCGGCACCGTCGATCATTTGCCGATCCCCGCCAACTGGCATGCCGATATTGCCGAATTCGGCGCCGCCCTGCGCGCCGTCGACCTCGCCAAACACCGTTTCACGGTGATCGAACTGGGCTGCGGCTGGGGCTGCTGGATCACCATCACCGGCGTTGCCGCGCGCCGCGCCGGCCTCGATGTCCACCTGATCGGCGTCGAGGGCGATCCCGGCCATATCCTGTTCGCCCGCGAGGCCACCGCGGCCAACGGCTTCGACCCTGGCCAGGTGGAGCTGCATCACGGCATCGCGGCGGCCACCGCCGGCACCGCTCTGTTCCCCCGCCAGGCCGAGGCCGGCGCCTCCTGGGGCCTCGAACCGATCTTCGGCGCCACCGACGCGCAACGCGCCGAAGCCCAACGCGCCAACAGCCACGACGTGCTGCCCATGCTGCCGCTTGACCAGCTCGCCGAGGCCCATGCCCGCATCGACCTGCTGCATGTCGATATCCAAGGCGGTGAAGCCAGCCTGATCGCGGGCTCCCTGCCCATCCTCAACGACAAGATCGCCTATCTGCTGATCGGCACCCACTCCCGCGCCATCGAGGGCGCCCTGTTCGACACGCTGCTCGCCGCCGGCTGGCGCCTTGAAATCGAACGGCCGGCCATCATGACCCTGTCCCCCGCAGGTCCCACAGTCACCGTCGACGGCGTGCAGGGATGGCGCAACATGCGGCTGCTGCCGGATTAGAGTCTGGCATCAAAAGGGAAGAGTTGTTCTTTCTTGAAAGAAAGAACCAAAGAACTTTTATCCATCAGGGATTTACTGTCGCAAAAGCTCCTTAATGAATAAAAGTCTTTTTGCTTCTTTTTCTTCAGAAAAAGAAGATCCTTGCTTCCACTTTCTAAAGCATCGCCAGCCCTGTCTTGCCGGCAGGCGCCGGATAGGCGGCATCGATGGCCGCGAGATCCTCGTCGGTCAGCACGATCGTGGCCGCCGCCGCGTTGGCGCGCACATGCGCGGCATCACCGGCCTTGGGAATGGTGACGATCCCCGGCAAGCGACACGACCAGGCGATCGCGATCTGCGCCGGTGTCGCGCCGTGGCGCGCGGCCACCTCGCGCAGCGCCGCCGCCCGCAACAGCCGCCCAGCCTGGCCCACGGGCGAATAGGCCATCACCGCCATCCCCGCCGCCGCACACCAAGGCAACAGATCGAACTCGATACCGCGATGCTCGGGATTATACAGCACCTGATTGGCCGCACAGCCCGCCGGCAACTCCGCCATGTCATCGACATCGAGGTTGGAAACCCCCCACCGGCGGATTTTCCCCGCCGCCACCAGCCGCTCGAACGCCTCCACGGTCTCGGCCAACGGCGCGGCCCCGCGCCAATGCAACAGATAGAGATCGAGATAATCCGTCCGCAAACGCCGCAAACTGGCCTCGCACGCCCGCGCCGTCCCCGCCCGCGTCGCATTGTGCGGATACACCTTGGACACCAGAAACACCCGCTCGCGCTGCCCCGCGATGGCGTCCCCCACGACCCGCTCGGCCCCGCCATCGCCATACATCTCGGCGGTGTCGATCAACGTCAAACCAAGCTCGATCCCCAACCGCAAAGCATCCGCCTCAACCCCGGCAGCCCGCTCCCCCTCGCCCATCCGCCACGTCCCCTGCCCAATGGCCGCAACCGCGGTGCCGTCGATCAAACTGACATGGCGCATGGAGATGATCCCTCGGGAATGGGGGTGGTTAAGCAAGTAAGCCGGGCTCTGCCCGGACCCGCTAGGTCCGGAGCGCGCCTTCGCGCGACGGGCCAAGCCCCTGGACCTTAGATGTGAAGGGTAGGTGACGAAGGGGGCTTACACCGAGGTTGCAACCTCCGATTAAGCCCCCTTCGTCACCTACCCTTAAGTCTGGGGGTTCAAAGGGGCGCGGCCCCTTTGCGGGTCTGGGCAGCGCCCAGCCTTCCTTGCTTAACCACGCCCACCCCCCGGCATCACGCCGCGGCCATTTCGGCTTGTTCGAGGACACGGAGGAAGTTGCCGCCCCAGAGGGCGGCGATATCGGTGGGGGAGTAGCCTCGTTTGACCAGTTCGGCCGTCATATTCTGGCTTTCGCTGGCGTCTCGCCAGCCGCTGAATCCGCCGCCGCCGTCGAAGTCCGACGAGATTCCGACATGTTCGAGGCCGATGCGGTTCACCGCGTAATCGAGGTGATCGACGTAGTCGGCGACGGTGACGTCGTCGGGTTTCTTGCCGGCGCGCAGGAAGCCGGAGACCGCGGTGATCTGGACCACGCCGCCGACATCGCGCAGCGCGTCGAGTTGTTCGTCGTCGAGGTTGCGTGGGTTGTCGCACAGCGCCTTGATGCAGGAGTGGGTGGACACCACGGGGGTACGGGAGGCGGCGGCCGCCTGCAGCATCGATTTCTTCGACACGTGGGCGATGTCCACCACCATGCCGAGGCGGTTCAGTTCGGCGATGGCGGTATGGCCGAGTGGGCTGAGGCCGCCATGTTCCTCGGGCGTGTCGTTGAGATCGGCGCGGGGGTTGGAGCTATCGGCGAGCGCGTTGTGGCCGTTGTGGGTGAGTGTGAGGTAGCGCGCGCCGAGCGCGCGGAACGCGCGCAGGCGGGCGGGGTCGGCTGCGCAGGCGTGGCCGTTCTCCACGCACGGCACGATGGCGGTGATACCGGCCGCGTGTGCAGCACGTATATCGGCGACGCTGACGCAGATGCGCGCCTCATGGCGGCCCATCTGCTGGATTGCCTGCAGCATGGCGATCGCGCGGGCGTAGGCGGCTTCGTGGCCTTCCGCGGTGCGCGGCCCTTGCGGCACATAGGCGGCGAAGCAGCCGGCGGCCATGGCGCCGCGGCGCATCTTCGGCAGATCGACGCGGCGTTTGCCCGCCTCGAAGAAATCCGGTCCTTCCGGCCAGGGGATATCGATATGCGAGTCGATCGAGAGCAGGCCACGGTGCAGCGCGAGGATGTCGGTCATGTCGGCACGGTCGATCTGCGGCCGCGGTTCGTCAAGACCGCTTGTCCCGCGGACGTCACTAGAAGGCCACGCGATCGCCGCCCTTCAGCGCCAGCATCGCGCGTGCCTCGGCGGGGCTGGCAATCTCCAGGCTGAGCTCTTCCAGAATGCGGCGGATCTTCGCCACCTGCTGCGCGTTGGACGTCGCGAGCTGACCCTTGCCGATATACAGACTATCTTCCAGCCCCACCCCCACATTGCCGCCGAGAATGCCCGCCATAGTGGTGAATGCCATCTGGTGGCGCCCGGCGGCGAGTACGGACCACACGTAATCGCGGCCGAACAGCCGGTCGGCGGTCTCGCGCATGAACATCAGATTGCGCGGCTCGGCCCCGATGCCGCCGAGGATGCCAAAGATGGTCTGCACGAACAAAGGCGGCTCGACGATCTTCTTATCCAGGCAATGCGCCAGGCTGTACAGATGCCCCACATCATAGCACTCGAACTCGAAGCGGGTGCCGTGGCCCTTGCCCATGATCTCGACGATCCGCGCCACATCGCCAAACGTGTTGCGAAAGATGTGATCAACGGTGCGGGACAGATATTCCTGCTCCCACGGGTGTTTCCAGTCCGTGCGCTTGTCCGCCGCCGCCGAGATATTGAAATTCATGCTGCCCATGTTGAGGCTGCACATTTCCGGCTGGGCCGCCATCGGCGCCGCCAGCCGTTCCTCGACACTCATCTTCAGCCCGCCGCCGGTGGTGATGTTGAGCACGGCGTCGGTGCTCTGCTTGATCACCGGCAGGAACTGCATGAACAATTTCGGATCAGGCGACGGCTCGCCAGTCTCCGGGTTACGGGCGTGCAGATGAATGATCGCCGCCCCCGCGTCCGCCGCCTCGATGCTGGAGCGGGCAATCTGCTCGGGCGTGATCGGCAGCGCGTCCGACATGCTGGGGGTCGCGATGGCGCCGGTAACGGCGCAGCTGATGATCACTTTGGGCATTTTCCCCGCCTTATTGCAGCCCCGCCTCATGACGGCGAGGGGAACACTGCGCCGAGGGTGACCGCCAGCCAAGGGGGCTGGCCGTGCGGCTATGGGTTGGTTATACCGGGCGCCTGACGTCCGCGTAGCTCAGCAGGATAGAGCACAGGATTCCTCGTTGTCACAAACTGGGCGTCGCGCACGGAAACGGCGCGGCGGAACCGCTCAAAGTCGGGGAACGCTACGGTGCGCGCGCACCTTGCCAATCCCGAGCCAAGCCCGTCGGAAACGCCGGGAAGGTGTAGAGACTGGATGGGTGGCGCCTAAGGGTTTCGGCCTATGGCGAAGGGACAGTCCAGACCACGAACGCCGCCCTCGGGCGGCGGCGGCGAAAGCCGAAGCGGTATGAATCCTGGGGCCGTGGGTTCGAATCCCGCCGCGGACATTTCTCCCCTCCCGTCAGGAGACCGCCGATGAGCATGCCAGCCGGCACTACTATGTTCGCCGACGGTGACGCCGTCGCGCGCCACGTTGCCGAACGGATCGTCGCGCTGTCGCACAGCGGCGACAAGGTCGCCATCTGCCTGTCCGGCGGCTCCACGCCCAAAGTGCTGTATGGCATGCTGGCCTCGACCTATGCCGGCCGCATGGCCTGGAACGCGGTGCACTGGTTCTTCGGTGACGAGCGCTTCGTCCCGCCCACCGACACCAACAGCAACGAGCATATGGTCCGCGCCGCGATGCTCGACCACGCCCCGATCGCCGCCGACCACATCCACGCCATGCCAACCGGCTTGCCAACCCTGGACCAGGCCGCCCAGGCCTACGAGGCCGAGCTGCGCGCGTTCAACGCGGCCCAACCCGACCAACCCTTGTTCGACCTGGTGCTGCTGGGCATCGGCGATGACGGCCACACCGCCTCCCTGTTCCCCGGCAAACCCGCCGTTGACGACCTCACCCACTGGGTCGCCGCCGTCCCCGAAGCCGGCCTCGCGCCCTTCGTGCCCCGCCTGAGCCTAACCCTGCCGGCCCTCCAATCGAGCCGCGACGTGCTGTTCCTGGCCGTGGGCGCCGCCAAACACGCGATCCTCACCCGAGTCGGCAACGGCGAGGATCTGCCGTCGGCCAGGGTCCGCTCAGACGGCACGGTCCGCTGGCTGGTCGACCAGGCCGCGGCCGACGGGTCGTTCTGAGAGTCCGGTTGAAAACTCTACTATGGTGGCCATCTGACGCTCTTTTCCTCCGCTCCGTTCGCTCGGCGAGCGACCGAGCGGAGCTCACGACCCATCGGTCGCTCCGCTTCGGTGCTCGAAAAAACACGCCAGCCGACTCACTCTAGCGAGTTTTCAAACAGACTCTGAGACTGATCGGATGTGGGGGTGAGCTGACGGAAGCAAGCAAGCCGGGGAGGGAGAGCCCAACCTTACTTGCTTCCCTCGGCCCACCCTCAACCCCGACCAGTGCCGGCGTCCGTCACCACGAACCGGCGATACACCGCGCCCAGGCCGATCAGGGCCAAGCCGAGGCCGAGGAACGACAGCACGCGCCACAGGCCGCCGAGGTCGGCCATGTCAATTAGGAACACTTTCGCCGTCACCAGTCCCACGGTGGCCAATGCGGCCAGTCGCAGACCGCGCCCTTGCCTTCGTATGCCGACCGTCAGCAGCGCCGCGCCGTACACCAGCCAGCCGCCGGACCAGCACCAGGATTCCGCGTCCGTGATCGGGCTGGCCTCCAGGCTGATTGCGTCGGGGTGGAACATCTGCCGGATTTGCAGCCCGATCCACACGAACATCGCCACCCCGGCGTAGCTCCCCAGCAGGCGGGCCTCCGCGCGCCCGACCCAGCGCAGCGCCAGCGCCGCCAGCACCGCCGGCAGCAGATAGGCGATCGCGAGTTCGCCGCTGCCGGCGCCGTCGGCGACCAGCAGCGGATTGGCGATCAGCAGCCCGACGCCGCCGAGCAAGGCCACGGTGCCCTGCACCCGCCAGGCCCAGCCGGGAATCGGTCGTCCGGTGCGACGCCACAGCCAAAGATTGCCGAACGCCTGGAGCGCCAGCGCCGCGATATCCAGCGACATCTCCCCGAACGAGGTCGCGCCGGCCAGCCGGCCGGCGGTGGCCGCGTGGCGGATTTCCAGCGCCACCAGCAACGTCACGAACGCGATCGCGCCGGCCTCCAGCACCGCGACGGTGGCGTCGTCACCCCGCTTGCGGAACAGCCGGGCCGCCAGCGCGAAGCACGCGGCAGGCACCCCATACGTCAGCAGCAGCCCGTTCAGCACCGGTGTCGCGCCGAACGCATAATCAAAAATCCCGGGATTGAGCAGCAGGCGGACCAGCACCAGGGCCGCCACCACCAGCGCCACGCGGCGCAGCGCCGGCAGGTCGGCGCGCGCCTCGATCCAGGCCAGTGGCGGCAGATACAGCGCGATCGCCAGCGTCAGCCACTGGTCGCGCAGCAGGATAGCGCAGCCGAACGCCAGCGCCGCGACCGCGCCGGCCGCGTGCACCCCGGCCCGCCGGGGCGCATTCTCCCGGGCGGCCAACGTCGCGATCACGGTCAGCGCCGCCATCAGCGCGAGTGCGGCGAACGCCCACGCGATATCCGGCTGAAACCGCGCCACCTGCGCATAGCTCACGATCAACACCAGCAGCGGCACGGCGGCGGGCAGGGCGGCCCAGGGCAGCGGCCGTGCCGCCCGTCGCTCCATCACCAGGCCACTGCCGGCGTGAAACCCCGCGAGCATGGCGGCCGTCGCCAGCAGCATCTGCACCACCTCCGGCGCCCAGGACCCCGGCAGTATGGCCTGCACGACGCCCTCGATGGTCACCGCCTCACCGGTCGGGGACCAGGCCGGCAGGTCCCAGAACAGCAAGGCCAGCACGCCGAACAGGGCTGCGACCCACGGCAGCCGGTCGAGCCGCCGCTCCCTGATGCCCTTGGCCACCGCCACCGGCGACAGCAGCAACAGCCCGAGCCGTGGCATCGCCCCCGGCGCCGTCGCCTGCAGCACCAGGCCCGAGACACCCAGCACGGCGAACGGCACCCAGCACAATAGCCGCCCCGCCTCGATCTCCAGGGCGGCCGACGGCAGCAGGAACAGATTGAGTGCCGCGGCCGCCGGCACGAACAAAGCGGGCGCCCAGGCGTCGGCCGTCGTCGCCACCTCGGCGCCTGCGATCACCCAGGCGGCGGCGGCGATCGTCGTCGCCCAGCCAAGCCAGATCCAGGCGCGATACCGCACCACGGCCAGGGCGGCGGCGGTCACCACCAGCAGGTAGCCGAACAGACCCGGCAGCGTCGGGTTGTCGGTCGCCACCAGCAGCGGCGTCACCAACGCGCCGACGATGCCCACCGCCGCGACCAATTGGCCGAACCGCAGTGACGCGGCCAGGCCCGCGAACGCCGCCAGCGCCAGCAGCACGAAGCCGGCCAACGGGGGCACCAGGTCGTAGAATGGCCCGTAGGCATAGGCGGCGCCGAACAGCACGCCGATCCCTCCAGCGGCCAGGGCGGCCGGCGACTGGTCGACCGCGAAGCGCCCGGTCCGCACGGCGGCCGGCCGCCGCGCCAGGACTTCCGAACCCGCCAGGACTTCCGCACCCGCCAGTAACGCGAGCCCCAGCATGGCCGCCAGCAGGCAGCGCGTTGGCGGTCCCAGCCAGCCTTCGTCGGCGGCGTAACGCACCAGGAACACCCCGGCCATCAGCAACGCCGCCGCGCCAAGCCAGACGCCCCAGCGCAATGTCAGCAACGCCTCGATATCGCGCTTGGCCGGCGCCGCCGCTGCCGGCATCCTGGCCGCGACCGGCTCCGGCGTATCCAATGGCACAGGCTCCACCCGTGCGCCGCCATACGCCTCCGGCCCGAATTGTGGCACCGACGCCGGCGCCGGCCGGTCTGGCGCCACCGCGCCCGCCGGGGGCGCCAGCATCCGCCGCAGCTCGCGCAGCTCCGCCAACGCCCGCCCGGCGCGCGCAAACCCCACCACGCCGAACACCGAACCGATCAAAGCAACAATCACGAGAAAATCCATACGCCCTGGCAGATCGCATGCCAGCAATCCCGTCAAGGGCATTTGCGCCCGTCCCCACGAGTTGCTACACCGCCGCCGGACACCGGCCGGCTTGTGGCCGGCGAACGCGTTTTCCGCGCCGGCACCCCTGGAGGCCGGCGTTTCAGTTCAGGAGCGAACCATGGCCAATGTCGTGACGATCGAGGCCGAGGCGCGCGAGCGTGCAGGTAAGGGGGCAGCACGCGCGACTCGCCGGCAGGGCCATGTGCCCGCCGTGATCTATGGCGCCAAGCAGGCGCCCACTCTTATCTCGCTGGACCCGCGCGCCGTGCTGCGCGAGCTGCAGCGCAGCGGCTGGCGCTCGCGCCTGTATGAGGTGAAGCTGCCCGGCGCCGCGCCGACGCGCGCGCTGATCCGCGATGTGCAGTTCCACCCGGTCACCGACGCGCCGGAGCATGTCGACTTCCAGCGCCTCGCCGCCGGTGAGAAGATGCGCGTGGCGGTCGCCGTGACCTTCCTGAACGAGCTGACCAGCCCGGGCCTGAAGCGCGGTGGCGTGCTCAACGTGGTGCGCCACGCGGTCGAGTGCTACGTCGATCCCGACCAGGTGCCCGAGCATTTCGAGGCCGACCTCGGCACGCTCGACATCAACGACAATATCCGCTGGTCCGACCTCAAGGGCACCGACGGCATCCGCCCGACCATCACCGACCGTGACTTCGTGGTGGCGACCGTCGCCGCTCCCACCAAGCAGGCCGAGGCCGCCGCCGATCCCGCCGCGGCCCCCGCCGCCGCGGCCCCGGCCAAGGGTGGCGCCGCCCCCGCCAAGGCCGCGCCAAAACCGCCGGCCGCCAAGAAGAAGTAACGCCGGAGCCGGGCCGGACCGATGCTGTTATGGGTCGGGCTCGGCAACCCCGAGCCGGGGATGGCCAGGCAGCGCCACAATATCGGCTTCATGGCGCTGGACGTGATCGCCGACCAGCATCGCTTCGGCCCCTGGCGGCCCCGCTTCAAGGGGCTGGTCGCCGAGGGTCAGGTCGGTGGCGTCAAGGTCATCGGCCTGAAGCCGATGACCTACATGAACGACTCCGGCGCCAGCGTGCAGGCGGCGGCCGCGTTCTTCAAGCTCGCCCCCGCGGCGATCACGGCGTTCCACGACGAGCTCGACCTCGCGCCCGGCCGCCTGCGGGTCAAGCGCGGCGGTGGGGCTGCCGGCCATAACGGCCTGCGCAGCATGGACCGCATGCTGGGCTCCCCCGACTATTGGCGGGTGCGGCTCGGCATCGGCCATCCCGGCGACAAGGCGCGGGTGCTCGGCCATGTGCTGGGCGACTTCGCCAAGGTAGATCGAGACTGGCTCGGGCCGCTGCTCGACGGGGTCGCCGAGGCCGCTCCGCTGCTGGCCGCGGACCGGCCCGAGGACTTCATGACTAAAGTGGCCTTGCTCACACAGGACGCGAAATAATGGGCTTCAACTGCGGCATCGTCGGCCTGCCGAACGTCGGCAAGAGCACCTTGTTCAACGCGCTGACCGCCACCGCCGCGGCGCAGGCGGCGAATTACCCGTTCTGCACGATCGAGCCGAATGTCGGCCGCGTCGCGGTCCCCGACCCGCGGCTGGACACGCTGACCCGCATCGGCAAATCGCAAAAGACCGTGCCGACCAGCCTCGAATTCGTCGACATTGCCGGCCTGGTGCGCGGCGCTTCCAAGGGCGAGGGGCTCGGCAACCAGTTCCTCGCCAACATCCGCGAGGTCGACGCCATCATCCACGTGCTGCGCTGCTTCGAGGACCCGGACGTCACCCATGTCGAGGGCAGCATCGATCCGATCCGGGACGCCGAGACGGTGGATACCGAGCTGATGCTGGCCGATCTCGACAGCGTCGAGCGACGGCTGAACGCGGCCCAGAAAAAGGCACGCGGCGGCGACAAGGAAAGCATCGCCCTGGTTGCCCTGCTGGAGCCGATCATGGCCGCCCTGGTCGCCGGCCGCCCGGCGCGCACCGCGATCCCACCCGATCAGATCGAAGCCGCCAAACGGCTGCAGCTGATGACCTCCAAGCCCGTGCTCTACGTGTGCAACGTCGAGGAAGCGGCAGCCGCCGAGGGCAACGCCCCATCGGCCCGTGTGGCCGAACGCGCCCAGCGCGAGGGCGCCAGCTGCGTGATCGTCTCCGCCGCGATCGAGGCCGAGGTCAGCCAGTTGCCGGAGGCCGACCGCGGCGAATTCCTCGAAGGCCTCGGCCTTTCGGACAGTGGGCTCGACCGGGTGATCCGCGCCGGCTACGGCCTGCTCGGACTGATCACCTACTTCACCGTGGGCCCCAAGGAAGCGCGCGCCTGGACCATCGTGAAAGGCACCAAGGCGCCGGGGGCTGCTGGCGTGATCCACGGCGATTTCGAACGCGGCTTCATCGCCTGCGAAACCACGGGCTATGAGGATTTCGTCGCCTATAACGGCGAACAAGGCGCCAAGGAAGCGGGCAAAAGCCGTGTCGAAGGCAAGGAATACGTCGTGAAAGACGGCGATATTCTGCTGTTCCGATTCAACGTGTAGCGGGGCGGCCGACGGCAGCCAAGTAAGCCGGGCTCTCCCTCCGGTGGCCATTCCACGCGACGAAGCCGTCGCGCGGAACCTTGGGCCACCTCCGCCCGGACCCGCCAGGTCCGGAGCCCGCCTTCGCGCGACGGGCCAAGCCCCTGGACCTTAGAGTCCGTTTG
>Ga0116226_10003095_pt1 | contig 14647 bp, 8 predicted proteins | sample S1TSphfallax_FD_89692 | JGI IMG/M metagenome (GOLD analysis project Ga0116226, IMG submission 89692) | Host-associated microbial communities from peat moss isolated from Minnesota, USA - S1T2_Fa - Sphagnum fallax MG | ecosystem: Host-associated > Plants > Peat moss > Unclassified | place: USA...
GAGGCACGCTCTCGACTTCCAACTCTAGAAAGGGGTAGAGGGTCGAGTTGGGAGCCCAGGGATTAGACTAGGAAGAAGGTTTAGTAGATCAAGCTTGAATCAGCATCAAAACAAACCACAAAGTGGTTAGTTCACATTTCCGGGACACCTTTGGGTGTTGGGACAAGCCACGGGCACTTTGGACCACGAGACACACCACGACCCGGACTTAGGGGAAGCCACTACCTTCCCCCATATAGTATTTTTTGTGCCACTCCGCCGAGGCTACATCCAAATGGCTTTTTTTCCCGAGACTCACAAGTTGGAGTCCCGAAATTGTCCCGAAATTGTCCCGGTTGAAGTCCCGGGACTTTGGGAGCTCATAACTCCCGACTGCGGGGTCTGATCATGACAAGGTCTAAACCAAACTTGTAGCCCTCGTCGAGATCTTTCTAATGACATCTTGCACTCTCAATTCGGAGGTCGGGAAGAGGTCGATTCCGGACTTTTAGTGGTCGGGAGTTAAATTGCCAGTTTGACTCCCGGCCCTTCTTCTGCCCATAACTTGGGTTACAGATATCCAAATGACCAATGCGAGGAAATTTTAGACATCTACACTTCAAGACCTTTCTAACAACACCAAGAACACCCCAATGCGATGTGTTTTGGCCTCTGATGTCGAACTCTGAACATTCGGGAGTCCCGAAGGACTCCAAATCCCCAACTTTGGGAGTGTTGGGCTTCACCCCCACACTCGCCCAAAGTGGGGTTGCGACACCTAACCACACCTTGAACATAGATATCACATTTATTGAACTACTTCGAACATTGAAAAAATTATAAAGGAACAAGGCTGTTGGTTTGGATGGTATGAAAGTTGAGTTCATTTTGGATGCGGGAGACCTATTACACATGGCATTATTGACAACGTTCAACTGCTTTTTGGAAGAAGGCTTTCTAGAAGCCCTTTCCATTAAAATGGTCCATGTGTTCTTTAAAAGGGGTGATGCCTCTGAATTTGACAACTACGAGGGGATAACTGTTGGGCTTATCCTAACAAAGTTGTTTGTTATGATCCTTGACAAAAGGTTGAGCAAGTGGGTTGAACAACATGGGCTATGTGCCAAGGGTCAAGCTGGGTTTCACAAAGATTACCACACTACTAACCAACTATTCATATCGCGAACTTTGATAAAACATAGCAAAGCAAAAAAAAACCACTCTATTGTTGTTTTGTAGACTTCAAAAATGCATTTAATATTGTGTCACGTGAAGTGTTATGGTAAGTGTTGGTTGGCTTTGGGGTGGAGGGACGTTGCTTGCGATGCCTGCAGGTGATGTATGCCAAGGATACCGTACGCATCAACCACCCAAGCGAAGGTGTAACCTCCAACTTCAAGTGCCAGCAAGGTGTGAAGCAAGGTTGTCCTCTCAGCCCCCTACTGTTTGGTTTATATTTGGATGCCCTGGAGGGGCACTTGGACGACAAAGAATGTGATGCATCAGCCTTAGCAAACATGCATGTATGGCTGTTGTTTTTTGTAGACGACCTTGTTTTGACATCAGAGTCAAAGGTTAAATTGCAACAATAATTAGACATGCTTCAACAATTTTGTGTTAAACATAGGCTCATCATGAACATTGAAAAAACAAAATTCATGGTGTTCAACTTTGTTGACCCATGCCAAAAGTTTGTGTTTAAAGGTGACACTATTGAGTGAGTGCAAACTTTCAAATACTTGGGGATTTTGCTTGAGACCACCTCGAATTTGGATAGTGCAATCGAACATCTAGCAGTTGCTAGTAGACATTCATTGTTCGCATTGAACCGCCGATGTGTGGAACTACGTATTATGGACGTTAAGTTACGGTATGACCTCTTCAACATGTTGGTGCATTCCACAGCAAGCTATGCTTGTGAGGTTTGGGTGGATTCCAAGAAAATAAAAGTTATTGAAGTAGTGTATAGAAGGTTTTTCAAATCCCTGCTCGAGGTGCAAAAAAAAACCAGCACGTCCATTGTGCTAGTAAAATTTGGCAAATTCCCTTTTGAACACTTTGCATGGGGACAAGCTCTATTGTATTATAACCGTGTGAACATGGTCACTAAAGATTACATCTTGGGCAAGGGATGGGAAGCCCAACTCGTTATGCTTGCTATGGGAAATAAATGTTGGGCTGGATCCATGAAAAAATGGTTATTCAATAATCAGCCCGAGGAGGTGGCAAGTTCTTTGCCTCTAATTCAACCGTCATTGGAAACGACACCCTAACTTGCAGCGACCCATGCGTTCCAGGCGAGGATTACTCAACTGCCACTTGAAACAACTCTTGGGACATCACACATACGTCCGACCCATCTAGTAGGGGTGAGGGGTCGGATAGAGAGCCAAACGCTTTAGTGCAACACACACAACATATAGGTGGGAGTTTGGATGGCCAAGTTGACCATGATACAACTAGTGCAACTGGTTGGTGCTAGATCTACAAAAGGAGGCCCAATCAACCAAGAGACTAAAGCCCCACCCCCTCCAGGTTTCCCCCACACAATGTTGAGTGTAAAAAAGGTGAAACATAATATGCAATTGGTTTTCATTGAAAAGTTTTTGACCAATCGTAAGATTGGGATTAACGTGCAAACAATATACTTACGTTTTAAAGGTATGTCATACGAGAGCGAAAACTACTTGTGTGACATCAACTGTGTTCAATAGCAAAATGCTCTAGCTTGGTTTCAATGTGGCAACTTGTAGCTTGAGGTAGTGTTAGGTGCGTGGAAGGGCGTGCCATATTCAAACATGCTTTATCAAAACTACGATTTGGGGAAGGTCAAAGATGAAGAATACTTGCTCCTTGTTTGTCCAAATACATAGAATGTCAAGGGACACTTTTGTTCAGCCCTAGCCCTCACCCACACTAGCACTCTTGCTGAGCTCATGCAAACTATGAACATAGTCGCCCTGACCAAGTTTGTGGCATGTTGCCAGTACCAGAAGACAATTTGTCTTCCATGATCTACCTTTTGTCTAATGGACTCTCTGGTTCCAAACGAATGTAAAATTGTAAATACTAAATACACTACACAATATAAACCAAACATACAAATCTTACGATTTTTACTTTATTTTTTCCTCGCTTTTAACACCTCAAAACTTTTAGAATCATTTTTTTATTTTTTTCGTTTTTTGGCAAAATGTCATCTGATAGCTTTATGCCTATTTTGAAAATAAAAAACACGTCTACCCATCACCTAGCAATGCCATTAATACTAGCCAGTGATTGAACATGTAGTGGATCCAAAGGTTTAAAATTTTGAACATTCTTCAATTGGCTATGAAGTTCCAAGAAATATTGTAGGCCTCCATTTGCTAAAACCAAGACCGTGAAAATTACTAAGAAAAGGATAAGAAACGAGGAAGATACATACTTTCAAAGTAAAGGGTCCATGTTGAATGATGGGTTGGCCTATCAAAATGAGATTTTCAAATAATGAAATCTTTAAATAATGAGTCAATGTTTGGTGATGGATGTGGTAAAATAGTTTGTGATTTGGATCTTTGCCATCATTGGACATTGTTCCATCGTCTCTAAAGTTTTATTTATTTTTTGTAAAACTTCAATTGTTATACCCATGATTTTATAATCACTCAAAATGTTTCTTTTAAAAATGAGAAAGATATAAGGTTTGAAAATTAGAAAAGGTCTATTGTTTTTTTGTCCAATATTCTTTTTTGATTTGGGCAACATTTTCTCTTCATAGATAGATTTTTGGTTGCTCCTTTATATTTGGATTTGGAAGAGCTATTGTAAACTAGGCGTGTTTTTGGTGACAAGTGGTTCTAGGCTATATACCTAGTGATGTGGAGAATGTCCTGAAATTGTCCATAACAAGGTCATGAATCCTTTCTTAACAATGTCATCAGTCTTCACATTAGGGTTCATTAGGGTTGTGTTTCATATCGCTTAATTATAAAGGTGCACTCCAAAGTTTTTGTTTTTTTTTGGGGGGCACGAGTGTTGTTGATTGGCCCTTCACAATGAAAGATTCAAAGACTTTTGCCAATTTATGGACTTCAAAGTTTTCACTCTCAAGATAGAAATGCCATAATACCTTTTCAAATTTGACAATAATTATTATATATATTTAAAATCATAACTTTGAAATTTAACAAAATGATTGGTATTGTCATGTTCAATGTATTTGGCAAGTTCAAGGTTAGGTTCTTGAGTTACTAGATTGCAAGCTAATAATTGAGTAAAGCTGAGTTTGGAGTTGAACCTTGAAACAATCTTTTTCTTAAAATTAAAACCCAAACTAAGATCCGGTTGTTGAACTTTTGTAAACAAGTTTAAGTTTTTTAAGTGATAAATATAATTTCAAAAATAAAAATCAGGACTAAACCTTATTATTTAGACAAGTTGCTAAATATTAAATTGATTGTATGTAATTAATATTTTTTATTTATTTTGAACATTGTGTATTAACATATTTTTATTCAAAGGTAATGTACATGGAATTCAACCTTATTTTACATGGAACTAGGTTTTAATTTTTTTTGTGAGAACATTGAAATATAAAGTTTCATAAATTTGAAACGCCAAAGGTTTTTTAAAAAGAAAGGACGAAATCAAAACATGAATTGGTTTCTTTTCAAAATCAAGAACTAGAAATTACTTAGTTAATGATGTTGAAAATTTAAAAACTTGGGACAATTGTGTGGGTTGTATTTGAGGTTTATCATTTTGTTTATTTCTTATAAAAGGGTTATCAATTAACCATGAGTTCTAGTCTAGGTTATTCAAAATTTAATCACATTCCAATTTGATTTTTAGAATCAATTTTTTTTTAAATGAACGTAAAACAAAATTCTGATTCCATGTAAATGTGGAACTAGAATCAAAACCCAAACTATTCTGGTTTAGTATTTAAAACTAGAATCAAAGATTTTTCATAAAAGTAAATAGTTACTCCACACTAATTAAAACCCCCAATTTCTACTTTCAAGATTATTTATATCCCATCATTAGATGAATGAGGACCTTTATGTTCAAATTTAACATTATTGATTAGTAACTCTATAGGTAATCTTCAAGAAGGTCAAGATATTAGTGTAATTGTTGATTCACCTTAGGCAATGTTTCCTACAATCACTTAAGTTGGATAAAATGAAATACTTATTGCTTACAATCAAGAATTATAGAATTATGATGAAGAGATAATAATGTAATATCTCGCATTTTATAGGTGTTCAATGGAATGGTGCAATTTTTTGTTGTTTCATTAAAAACTTCACTTTCATTACAGTGCCAATCACCAAATTAATGCAAAAAAATGAATCTTTGTATGGACCATAGAATACCAGCAAGCTTGGGAGACCATCGAATGCTAGTATGCGAAAGCTTCAATTTTGATATCACCATAGTGGGATAAGGAATTCCATGTGCATACTGAGATGTCTAACTTGGTGGTAGACACCATGTTGGTTCAAAACTTGGGTGGTATGTGCAATTAGCCAATTGCATATGCTTTTCATTTGTTGAACAATGTAGAACAAAACTATACCACTACGAAGTGGGAAGCACTATCGATGATCTACACATTACATAAATTCCATCATTACCTTTTGGATAACAAATTTGTGTTCTATGTGGATCACATGGCATTGACATATTTGGTCAATAAACCATAGTTATCCGGATGGATTGTTCGATGGTTGTTACTTTTTTTGGAATATGATTTTATCATTGTTCACAAGCCCGATAAAACATATTCAATTGCAGATGCTCTATTTTGATTACCACATGAAACTAAGATGACAAGAGTATTAAGCCAGACAACCAATGAAGTATTATTTTCCACACACCTTGATTGGTTGCATGAAGTAAAATAATGTTTTCATATTAGAGTGTTTCCCAAAGATTACCCACTAAAACACAAACGTAAACTTGCAATTTGAGTGTTGAGGTTCACATTGAAGGATGAGGTTTTGTACCACCTAGGATAGGATTTGGTGTTCCAATGATGCTTGGGTCCCATGGAAATGCCCACTATAATGGAAGAATTGCACAAGGGGATTAGAGGCGGTCATTTCTTTGTCAATATTACCACTTGCAAAATCTTGGACGCAAAATATTAGTGACCTACTTTACATAAATATGTGTTCATATATTATCATTCTTGCAATGATTTCTAGTGTACCAATAATCTAGTAACAATGAGTATGGTTCATCTAGTCACAAATCACTAACTTACCTTTCATGAAATGAAGTATGGATTTTATTGGTCCTATCAAACCCATGGGGAGGTATACCGATAATGAATATATCCTATCAACAATAGATTGCGCCACCAAATGGGTGGAGGCAAAGGCGTTTTGCACCAATATTATAACTGTTACCGCCAGGTTCATCTATGAATACATATTCATTTGTTTCAATTGCCCACTCACATTGGTAACAAATCAAGGTAATCATTTCATCAATGAAATGATGAAATGATTACTTGGTGGAATTTTTTTTGTTGTGGCATACAAATTCTACTACCTCTTACCCCTAGGGTAATGGGCAAGCGAAGTTGACCAACAAGGTAATTGGTACCATGTTGACCAAATTGGTGAATGACAAGCATAACAATTGGGATGAACATTTACGAATGGTATTGTATGTGTATTGCACTACTTACAAGGTTACCATTGGTTAAAACCATTCCAATTAATTTATGGTTTGTTTCCGCTTATGCCTACATAATATATTTTCCCTATTGGCAATTAACACAATTTTTCAAAAATGTCAACTTTACACGTTTTAACCAGATGTATTGTAAAATTGGAGAAACTTGACGAATATTGCCAACGCACCATGATTACCGCAAATGCCAAAGCTACAATTCGTGTAGTTTGGGCAAGTCAACATTCCCATCCAAAAACATTTTCTCTAGGTGACCAACTATTATGGTTTCCCAAAGGACACAAAGAACATAAAAGTAAGTTCAAGAAATGATGGTTTGGCCCCTATTAAGTGTAGTATTGTTTACCCAACAATACTGTCCTCCTTACTATTCTTGAAAAATTCAAACCCAATCCTATCTTCATGAATGTTAACAAGTTCAAACCGTATTGTTTATTTGAAGACCCAACCAGAGGACTAGTTGTGATTTCACAAAGGTGGGTAGGTAGTACTATTAAGAACAAAGAAGCTAAGGAGGGGGTGGTAGAAAGACATGTAGTAAAAGGACATGGTATGTAAGAAGTTGAAGAGGGGGCACTAAAAAGATAGGGTGCATAGGAGTGGGACACTATCACAAAGGAGACAAAAGGTGACATTACATCAATAAAAATGAAGACTTGGAGAAGGGGGAAACTACCATAGGAGTACTTAACCAAAATAAGGTAATATCGCAATGTTTAATGGAATGAACATTATTTAACAAAGTCAGGGAAAAGTTATGATAGTAGGTGAGAAAGTTATGGAAACTATGTGTGTTGATTTTAATGTGGTTATTAAAGGCAAGCTAGGTATGTCTAAGGGAGGGAAGGTTCCATTCAATGTGATAATTGAGGTCGTTACGGATGACACATGGATGGGAATTCAAAATAAGGAGGGAAAATGGATTTTGTCAAAGAAAACAAAAGGTTATCGAATGAAAAAGGAGGGAACAAAGGCAACGTCATTGGATGGAAAAGTGCCATATGAAAAATATATAAAAACGATGGAACCTTTGTTTGGAATGTACCATTTGGAAACATTACTTGTAATGGTTACAGGTGGAAAGGCACCCCCAAGAGTTGTACTTCATAATGAAAATATCAAAAAATGCAACATGAGCCAATATGTTCACATCTTTTTCCTTCACTATGTCAAGGTACAAAGGAAGAAAACAATTTTCCCCCATGAGTCATTGTTTTATTCTTGTATCGAAATAATGCTAAAATTTGGAGGAGAAAAGGAGAGAGAAAGTGGGAGAAATAGAAAAAAAATAAAGTGTAAAAACAAAAAAAATGCATTGGGAAAAGGGGAGAGAAGGAGCAATGAGGAACAACAAAGAGAAACGCAAGAGGTAGAAGAAAACATAAAAGAAGAAAAAGAAGAAAAAAAAAAGTTCAAGGCGAAATGGAGGAAGTACAAGAGAGAAATAAAGAAATTTGTTAGAAAAAGGTAGGAGAGAAATAAAGAGAAAGAAAGACAAAAGAGGGAGAAAGTGGAGACGAAGGTAAAGTGAAAGGGCAAAGGAAAAGAACGGATGAGGAAAAGCAAAGGGTAGCAATTGAAAGGAGAGTAAAGAGGATGACAACAATGCTAGGAGGAAAATGGCAAGGGTAGGGAAGGAATAAGTGGTTGCAATAGTAACCCCACCAAAAAGGAAAAGGGAGACGAAGATTACAATGATCTACATGAATAAGGCCAAGAAATGGTTGAATTCTGATGACATGTTTTGGGCAAGACTGGTGGGTTTACAAGGTTTGATGAAAATCCATTAAGGGAAAATCTAGAAGGATTTGGTGCAGGATTTTCTACAAGGATTAAAGGAGGTGGAAGATCACAAGATCACTTCAGAGGTTAGGGTGACGAAGGTAATAATCACTAAGGAAGTAATCACAAGGCAAATGTGATTATTGCTCTCCAAGGAAGAGATGGTATGGCTTGATCCTCCCAAGCATAAAATCAAAGATTTGATGGAATGCATGGCTCCCCCATAGCCTGCGTTCTAAATGAAGGATGGGCGATATCACACATGAACAATAAGTATCCAATAAGGATGGGGTTTATAGACCATTTAACTCAAGAATTGACAAACCTATTATAGTACCGAAATGACCTTACTGATATTTCAAGTTGAATTGGTGGCGGAAATTAATTGGCCCCAACTAGTTTTCTAGGGTTTAAAATTGGATATGGAGAAGTGGTGTGGACCAAAACCTCCTAACAAACTGAAAATTGTGCAGGTGCTAAACATTATTCTACACCAACAATTCCCATTGGAAGGGAAAAACCCAAAGGGGTGGGCTGAGTCACAAGTGGACTCATAGGAAGAACCTAAAGTATAAGAGTTACCATGCCCTGTCCCTTTTGTTCATCATGCAAATATGTATCAACCCATCTTTCTCATGTCATTGCAAGTGATAAAAATACTAATTGTGACTCAAAATTTGAAGAACAATTTCTATTCAATAAATGTTTTGCCCCCAAGGTTCGAAAAACTTTCGGGAAAGAGGGAGCAATGAAAAAGATGTGGCGAGATCCAACAATACAAATTACCACTTCAACCTCCAAGCTTTTGAGGGACCTCGCCAAGGACGGGCGAAAGGTAATCAAATTGGGCACAAATTGGTGACAAATATTTTTTTACCCTTATACATGATTTAATGTATATAAATGAAGGTATTACAAAATTGTTTGCATTGATGGTAGGAAGGTTTAAACTCAAATTGGTCACAAATATTTGTTCACCCTATAATATGATTTTGAGATTTAAAGATGAATAGTACAAGTAAATGATAGTATTGTTAAATGGCATGTTTTGAAAAAAGTTGTGAACTTTGACTACAAATTTGCATCTTTATGTGATAATTTCTTAAAAGCAAACCAAATATTACACTTGGACATTGAATTCATTTTTCATGTGTTTGGCCACACATTGAAAGTCAAATATAAAAATTTGGCATTACTTATTTATTAGTAATTTTCCCCAATTGTAGCAATTGAAATGTCAACTTGTTGTTGAGGCTAGACTTGTTATTGTGCACCATGGATCATTGAAAACCCACAAAATTCTATTGCAATTCATAGATTCAAGCATTATAGGTTTGGAGTTAAATCTACACAAAACTTTTTTATCACAATTCTGAAATAGATTTGTAATTCTTACAACTTTTACAAGTGTGGATATATTTTGGAATCTTAAAAGAAGTTCTCACAACAATAACAACACTCTGATGAACTTTAGAAGTTCAACTTTTTACTTTTATGTTGAGACCTTGTGTTTAGAACTTCATGAGAGATGAGTTAGTGGTTTAGTTAGTGGTATGTATGGCTTTCACTAATTTTCCAAAACCCCAAAGTTTCATTTCAAGTATTAGTTCTATGTATTTTCTCATTTTTTATTGAAAGTAAAACATGTGTAATTTTTTTTTGAATAAATGAATGGTTACTTATTATTCAAAAGATATAAATGGTATATAAACTATCAATTTTTAATTTAAAAAATAGTTTAATTGAAGTTTGAAATATAAGTTACTAATATTATGTAAGTTTAATCCCTATAAATGAATTTATGTAAATTTTAGTTTACAATGTATTAAATAATGATATACTTAGTTAATTAATGTGTGAAACAATATACATTTTTCATTTCTAGAGATATAATATTTGCATAATTATTTTAATTTGGTAGAAATTTTAATTAAACATTAAATATAATTGAATTTTTTTTCCAAACTCATGAACAACGAGATTATTTAATGGACCAATTGAAAATGGTTAATATATGTAAATAAAAGTGTTGCAAAATTAGCCACATTGTTGTTGTAAGGTAAGCATGAATGAAATTTAGGAGTTTAATTACAACACCTTAAGTATGTTGTGATAATGTCATTAACAATGAAATAAATGAGTTTTTTAACATACTTATTCCATGTTCAATATTTCATGCCATGTCCATATTATATAATAAGTAAATAAAGGTATTGCAAAATTGGTCACAATGATGGTATTGAACAAAACCTTAAAGTGTAATTACAATATCCTGATCGTATTCTAATAATTCCACTAAACATGAAACATGAGAATAAGTTTTTAAAAATTTCAACTACATGAGAATAAAGTTTTTAAAAAATCAATTAACTTTTTAAAAATTCAATTAAAATTTGATATTTATACATCGTTTTTATTTTTTTAACCACAAGTAATCATCCATTTATTCAAAGAAACTTTACATGTATTTTATTTTAATAAAAGACTAAGAAAACTTCAACTTGAATATATTTTAATATAAAAGGGTATGGACATCAAACTATCAAAAAATTATTGATCATATATGGCATTATTTGATGTGCTATAATCTAAATTTCAATTTACATCAAAATAATATTCAATTACATGCATTAATAAAATATACAATATTAATAACTTATCATTTGGAAATTTTTAATTCCTTTAAAAAATAAAAACCATCAAAACAAATTACACTATACATAACAATGGGTTTATATATATTAAACTTCCATTTAATATAATTTAACTTAATTAATATGGTATTTAAAATAATATTAAAATAATATATGTATTAAAATTTTTAATTTTTAATTTTTAACAATATTAATTTCATATATATATATATGAAATTAATATCATATATATATTATACATCATAGAAAATACATAAATACTTGTGTTACATATTTATAAAATATAAAATATTAATGATCTACTATATAATTACTTTAGGTGAGAAATTAATTATTATATATATAACTATAAAATAAAATTTCAATCATACATAGGATTAATATATGGGAGAGGTATCAATTTTTATTAGTAATAGAACCATTAAATAAAGGTGATATCATGTGTTGGAATCGTTTTTGTAAACGTCCATTAAATTTTTATTAAATAATAAAATTTAAGTTTTTGTTTTCTTAAAATGAGTTTGTAACTTTAAAAAGGAAAAAACATAAATATGTACATCATTGGGAAAAAAATCAAAATGAACTTGTAATTTTTTTATTTTGAAAAAAATTGAATTATAACATTAAGTTATAAATTAGACATCAAACCCTAAACCCTTTTACCATCAATGTGACCAATTTTGTAATACCCTCATTTACTTGAATCAATATGTATGGCATGATATAATGAGTGTGGAATAAGTATTTAAAAAAAAAATCTTTTGTTTCATGGTTTATAATATTATCGCAAAATGATGCGGGTATTGCTTTCCTTCAAAGTTTTGCTAAGGCTATGCAATACCCCTACAAATTCCAAAAGATATGTCATGGAGCCTAAAGGATTTATGGGATACCTTAAAAGGGGTATTACATATGAATTGAGTAATTATGGGCATTAATAATATCCCAATGATAGCCCAAACCAAAATAAGTAAGCCCATAGTGTTTGTAAAGTACCTTAGTGAGGGTATTGCCTTCCTTTTAGGTTGTGGTATGATTATGCAATATCCTTTCACATTTCAACAAATATGGTATGGAGCCCAAAGGATTTTTAATATGCTCTAAAAGGGGTATTACACATGCATCAATTAATTGTAAGCAATACCCTTCCAATAGCTTAGACCAAAATAATTTAGCCCATGGTGTTTATGGAATACCCCCATGAAGGTATCGCTTTCTATATAAGTTCTGGAATGGCTATGAAATTCCCCTCTAGGTTTTGATAAATATTATGTTATGGAGCTCAAAGGATTTTTGATATACCTTTAAAGGGGTATTGCATATACATTGAGTAGTAAATCTAGACATGAGCAATACCCCTCTAATAGCTAAAACCAAATTAATTTAGTTGTTTACAAAATGTCCTCATGAGGGTATTACTTTCTTTCAATGTTTGAACTTTGCATTTTTGGGAGTAAAAAAAGGTTTTTTTGTTTCAGTGCAAGACTAGAATTTTTTTTTTGATAATTTCATCAAGCATACATATAGGAATATGTAAGAATATATTTCTAACCATTAACATAGGATGGTGCCAAAAAAAAGTAAAATGCCTTAAATAAAAAATATAGGAGTGACATGTGTTACAAAAATGCACAAATATAATTGAAACCCACTATAAAATGGGGAACATGTCATAATGGCAAATATGTGGTTACCTCAAGGATAAATTGCTACCTTAACATTTTAATGTCCAAAACAACACCCTAATCAAAATGGGGATAATCTATAGGCAATATGTGTCACTATTACAAGGGGATGGGATCCAATTGGCCTTCATGTATCTCGCTAATGCAACCTTTGCATCTTGGGCATGCTGATGTGTAAATATTTCACAATTGGCCAATGTTGCCTCCACAACATCATCCACAAACACCTCCCTAGTGGTGCCTCGAAGTTTAAAACAAACAACACAATATAATAGGTATTGCATATGAACTTAATACCTAAAATTCAAATAAAATTGAATATGGCATTGTTAGAACTTACCAACCATGAATCATTTCTGATTCATGGTATTGTGTAAGAAGGCCAATCTCCCTATGCCACATTGTTTTATTAGATGTAGACTTATGATTACATTCCATCCAAGGTCCTTTGAACCCCTTTGCATATTTGGTTCAAGTTGCTTGAATCACAACTGTAAGGTTCTCATCACATTACACCTTGGTTTGCACGTTGAGAAGGATCGACCCCACACCCCATGTGGTCATGCCAAGAAATACAAGAATGTGACTAGAAGTTCATTTGATAAGTGCAAGCTTAAGAACCTCATGTGTGTCCGATAAAATAACTTAGGGTTTATCCCATTTCAAGTTTGTGTGCCTCCTAGCCTTGACAATTGCCTAGAGGGGATGGATGAGGTAATTAATTATAATAAGTAAAATTTAATATGTCACCTCAATCAATATCAACAACCTCATTTGTGTTCTTTTGTTCTAGCATTGGAACATGAATTATAGTTTCTTATTCCACTATGTTCAAATTTTTTTTCACCAAATCCACCTCAATTCTAACAACATTTGTTATAAATGTTTCCACAACATCAACACCCACTTACACTTGTTCATCATTAATTGTGCTTGGAGCCAATGCACCTTCAACATTTGTTTGCACTTGCTATCCTCCATCCCCTAGTTTCAAATCTCCTTCATTCTTCAAACCCCACTTGCCATCCACATCATTAATTGATGTTTGTTGATCAGAAGCATCAATACTTTATTTTCATGTGTTTACAACTACAAAAACAAAAGCCAAAAAGCAAAATAAGGACCAGCACCACCACCAGTTAGTTCATTTTTTAATTTTGAAAACCAAAAAAAAAAACCATCATTAGTTGTGCTACTATAACGCTAATTGGTTCATTGTTGCAGGCAACAACAAAGAACAACCAAAAAAATGAGTGCCTACTTTCCTACAAGCAAATAACAAACACATGAAAAAATGGCCAACAACCTACAACTCTAAAAAGAAAATGCCAAAAAGTGAAATCTTGTTGGTGAGTTCCGTAAACAAAAGAGCAAATTCAAAAGAAAACATGGCCAACAATCCGAACGCTAGACAAACCAGCAAGCTCAAAAAAAATTGTTGACAAGCTTGCGTTTGTCGGCATCCCCCCTAGACAAACCAACAAATTCCAAAAAAATGGTTGATGAAACTTCAGTTCATCAACATCCCTCGTTGCTAAAGAAAAAATACTTCCCCAAAAAAAAACAAATGGAGAAGGAAACTTACTTCTAAGCTCTTGGGCTCTTCACGTTTTGCAAGCTCCTGCCTTTTTCCACACTTTAAGTTGTCCCCCCTTCAAACTCTTGAAGCTAATCCCTTCTTCATGTTCCTTAAGCTCTAAAAGCCCTAAACCCAAATGCCCATGTTGTCCATGTTCTTCAAGCGTGGGTGATGGAGGGGAGTGCAAAGGAAGGATGGGCATAATGAGGTTGGAGGGGGGTTGTAGAAGTTCCCTAAAATAAAATTGTTGTCAAGAGTGGCTAGAAGAAAAAAAAAAAAAA
>Ga0116226_10003097_pt1 | contig 14640 bp, 11 predicted proteins | sample S1TSphfallax_FD_89692 | JGI IMG/M metagenome (GOLD analysis project Ga0116226, IMG submission 89692) | Host-associated microbial communities from peat moss isolated from Minnesota, USA - S1T2_Fa - Sphagnum fallax MG | ecosystem: Host-associated > Plants > Peat moss > Unclassified | place: USA...
CGCCCGGGCGACACTATCAATATCGGCATGATGGCCAAGTCGCAAGGCTGGCTGCAAAAGCTGGCCGACTTGCCAGTCGAAATGGAAGTGCTGGATGCGCGTGGCCTAGTCGTACGTCGCGACAAGCTCAAGCTCGGCGCTGGCGGCATGGCGGAATATTCGTACACGACGCAGGACACGTCGCCGACCGGCAACATGACCTTCAACCTGAATCTCGCTCGCGATACCGGCAGTGCGGCTCCGGGCGCGACTGAAACACCGCCGCTGCAACTCGGTACGGTATCGGTGAAGGTACAGGAATTCATGCCGGATCGGATGAAAGTCGCGGCGCATCTTTCGACCGAAACGCCAGAAGGCTGGGTATCGCCGAAGGACTTGAAAGCGAATGTCGATGTGCAAAACCTGTTCGGCACAGCTGCGCCCAAGCGCCGCGTTGAATCGCATCTGACCTTGTCGCCTGCATTGCCGGTATTCCATAGCTATCCTGACTACCAGTTCTTCGACCCATCGCATGCGAAAGACAGCTTCAGCGACGATCTGGCTGGCACCGAGACTGATGATAAAGGCCAGGCTGCTATCGATCTCGGCCTGCAACGTTATGCGCAAGCGACTTACCAGATGCGACTGACGATCAACGCCTTCGAGCCGGAAGGCGGGCGCAGCGTCACGGCAGAAGTCGGCTCGTTGGTGTCGGATCGGCCTTTCCTGATCGGCTACAAGGCGGATGGCGATCTCGGTTACGTCAATCGCAACAGCGTACGCAATGTGTCCTTCATCGCCATCGATCCGAAAGCGAAGAAGACTGCTGCTGGCGGTTTGAAGCTGGTGCGACTTGAGCGCCGCGTAGTATCGGTGCTGGTGAAGCAGCCGAACGGTTTGTACAAGTACGAATCCAAGCCGAAGGAAAGCGTGTTGAATGAAGACGCGTTCTCGGTCGCCGCGAACGGTGCGAAGGTAACGCTGGCAACACAAACACCGGGCAACTTCGCCTATGCGGTGCGTGATGCGAACGATCTGGAACTGGCGCGCGTTGAGTATAGCGTCGCCGGTAACGGCAACGTTTCGCGCTCGCTGGATCGCAATGCAGAGTTGCAACTGGCACTGGATCGCAAGGATTACAATCCGGGCGACGATATCGAGGTCAGCATCCGTGCGCCATACGCTGGTGCTGGCCTGATCACGATTGAGCGCGATCACGTGGTTACGCACAAGTGGTTCAAGACTACCGATACGGCATCGACACAGAAGATCACGCTGCCCAAGGAGTTTGAGGGCAATGGTTATGTGTCGGTACAGTTCGCGCGCGACATCGCGTCTGACGAAATCTACATGAGCCCGATGAGCTATGGCGTCGTGCCTTTCGTCACCAGCCAGACACGTCGTACGAATCCCATCGTGCTGCATGCGCCTGACCTCGTGAAACCGGGTCAGAACGTGAAGATTTCGCTGGAATCGAAGACGCCGACGCGCGCTGTCGTGTTTGCGGTCGATGAAGGCATCTTGCAGGTAGCGCGTTACAAGAATCCTGATCCGCTGAAGTTCTTCTTCCAGAAGCGTGCATTGGAAGTGACGACGCAGCAGACCATGGATTTGGTGCTGCCGGAATTCTCTAAGTTGATGCATGGCGCAGCGCCGGGTGGTGATGGCGAAGGTGCTGTCGGCAAGAACCTGAATCCGTTCAAGCGCAAGCGCGACAAGCCGGTGGTGTTCTGGTCTGGTGTTGTTGATGTGAATGGTTCAGCTGAATTCAACTATACCGTACCGGAAAGCTTCAACGGCGCGCTGCGCATCATCGCAGTGGCGGTCAATGACGATACCGCAGGTACGGCAACCACGACGACGACAGTACGTGGCGACTTGGTATTGCTGCCGAATGTACCGGTCGCGATCACACCGGGCGATGAAGTCGAAATCGGCGTCGGCGTATCGAACAATGCGCGAGGCTCTGGCAAGGATGCGCCGATCAATCTGGCCTTGAGTGTAACTGGCGGGCTGGAAGTTGTCGGCAGTCCACAGCAGACACTGAAAATCAGCGAAAACTCGGAAGGCTCGACCAAGTTCACGGTACGCGCGAAACCGGGGGCGCAGGCCCAGTTGGGTTCTGCCAGCGTGGTCTTTACTGCGCAGGCAAAGGACGCCAAGGCGCATCTGTCAACAGACGTCAGCGTGCGTCCGGCATCGGCTTATGTGACCCTGGTACAATCGGGTCTGTTCAAGGGCAACGGCGAACTCAATGCGCAGGGCGATATGTACCCGAACCTGCAACGCAGCGAAGCGGCGATTTCATCGTCGCCGTGGGCGTTCACCAGTGGCTTGATCCAGTATCTGGATGCCTATCCATTCGGCTGCACCGAACAGATCACGAGCCAAACCATGCCTGCCGTCATCATCGGTGGTCAGCAAGGTCTGGCTGAGCAATTGCTCAAGCATGCACGTACGATGACCGGAGCCGACAATTCCGTCGATGCGACCTTGCCTGATCCGAACAAGGTGTTGGCGCGATACCTTGGTCTGGTACGGGCACGCCAGCAATCCGACGGTGGCTTTACGATGTGGCCGGGCGGGCAGTCTGATCTGTTCGCGACGTCCTACGTAGTGAATCTGTTGATCGAAGCACGCGAACGCAAACTCAACGTGCCGAACGACATGCTGCAACGAGCGAACGTATATCTGCAAAATCGCCTGGGTCAGGGACTGACGCAGGATACCGATTGGCGCACGGGCACCTATGCTGCTTATTTGCTGACGCGTGAAGGCATCGTCACGACAGCAGCCTTGACCAATCTGCGTGAAGGTTTGCGCACACGTATCCAGAATGCGCACAATAATGATGAGCGTAACTTCTGGAAGCACGATCTGGGTGCTGCATTTCTTGCGTCAAGCTATCAGATGCTGAAGCAAGATGGCGTCGCCAATGAACTGATGCAGCCGGTGTTTGATGACATCAAGCTCAATCGCGATTTTGTGCAGCACTGGTACTGGAATTATTATTACGACCCGCTGGTGTATAACGGCTTTGCGATGGAATTGATCGCCAGACATTTCCCGAAGATGCTGGCTGACGTTCCTGCTGCTTATTGGGAGCACATGTCGAAGGCGATCTCTGATGGCTACTACGAAAGTCATTCGGCAGCAATCGTCGTCATGGCGGTCGATGCTTACGCGAATGCTGCTGCGCAATCGGCGGCTGGTAAGGTCAGCGTTGATGCGGTGGATCGCAAGGGCGTGCAGAAGGCGCTGGAGTTGCCTGCGCAATTCGTGGTTGCCAAGATGTCGGTGCCAACGGATACAGCGAAGCTGAAGCTTGGCAATGGCGGCGATTTCCCGCTGTTCTATTCGTGGTCGCAATCCGGCTTCGAGCGTAATCTGCCGACCGATGCAAAATCGCAAGGTATGGAAATCATCCACGAATTCCTCGATGCCAAGGGTAATGCGATTAGCGAAGCTGAAGTTGGCGATGAAATCACCGTGCGTGTGCGTGTGCGTTCGACCGAACGTCCGCAAATACAGCAAGTCGCTCTGGTCGATGTGCTGCCGGGCGGCATGGAGCCGGTGCTGACTTCGCCATCGGATTCCGATGATCCCGATGCACCGTTGTGGAAGCAGCGCTTGGGTGGCAAGGGTACATGGGCGATCAACTACGCTGACATCCGCGAAGACCGTGTGATCTTCTTCGGTGACGTCAATAACAATCTGACTGAAGTGACGTATAAGGTCAAGGCGACCAACGTCGGCACCTTCGTGGTTCCGGCTGCGTATGGTGAAGCGATGTATGAGCGCCGCGTGTTTGGTCGTTCGGCTGGGGCGACGTTCAAGATCAAGCCTGCGACGAAGTAAGGTAAAAGTAGAGCAGTGCGGTAGAGGTGAGTTGGATGAAAGCAGGTGTTTCGCGTGTCGCTGCCATGATTGTTGCGGCGACACGTTCCAGAATGCACGCGTGGCAAGCGATGTCGCCGCGTGCGCGCAAGTTCGGCAAGATCGTGTTCATATTGGTCTTGCTGGTAGCCTTGCCGCGCCTGCTGCCAAAGGCACCGTTATCGGAAGCTTTCCCGTCATCGCGCAGCGTCACCGCCAGCGGCGGCGAATTGCTGCGTCTGACCTTGGCGTCTGACGATCAATATCGCCTGTGGACGCCGCTGCCACAAATCGCCAAGCCCTTGCAGGAAGCAGCGATGCTGTACGAAGACCGCTGGTTCTATTGGCATTTCGGCGTCAATCCATGGGCGCTGGCGCGCGCATCTGCAGCAACTGCAACCGGCAAGCGCCGTATCGGTGGTTCGACTATCACCATGCAACTGGCACGTCGCCTGTATCACATCGATAGCCGCAACGTTTCGGGCAAGCTGTGGCAAGCGGCATGTGCGATCTGGCTGGAACTGCGCTACAGCAAGCGCGATATCCTCGAAGCCTATCTGAACTCTGCACCCTATGGCGGCAATGTCGAAGGTGTGGGCGCGGCGAGCCTGGTCTATTGGCGCAAACCGGTGCGTGACCTGAATGTGCCGGAGGCCTTGAATCTGGCAGTGATCCCGCAAAATCCGAAGAAGCGCCTGCCGGAATTTTCCGGCAAGGCTGAATCGCCTGCATTGAGATCGGCGCGTCAGCGTCTGGCACAGTTGTGGTTGGTACGGCATCCTGAAGACAAGCGCTTTGCCGATGAGGCTGTGCTGAAGCTGAGCTTCCAGAACCGCAGTAGCATGCCTTTTCTCGCCCCGCATGCGGTTGATTTCCTGTTGCGTGCGAATCCCGGGCGCGAGATCAAGTCTTCGCTGGATTTGAAGACGCAAGCGTTGGTCGAGCGCATTCTCACCGAATACGTCAAATCGCGTGCCGATGTCGGCATCGCCAATGCCTCGGCAATGCTGGTTGATACCTCGGACATGCGCGTGAAAGCGATGGTCGGCTCGGCTGACTATCGCAATGCGGAGATTGATGGTCAAGTCAATGGCGCATTCAGCAAGCGCTCGCCTGGATCGACCCTGAAGCCCTTCATCTATGCGCTGGCGCTAGATCAGGGCTTGATCCATTCGGCGACGATCCTGAAGGATGCGCCGAGCAAGTTCGGCGCTTATGCACCGGAAAATTTCGATGGTCGGTTCACAGGCCCGATACCGGCACAAGAAGCCTTGATCCGCAGCCGAAATGTGCCAGCAGTGATTCTGGCCTCGCACCTGAACAAGCCGGATTTATATGACTTTCTGAAGATGGCTGGTGTGCAAAAGATGGCGCCAGAAGCGCATTACGGATTGGCGTTGGTGCTGGGCGGCGGCGAAGTGACGATGGAAGAACTCGCGCAGATGTATGCGACGCTTGCCAATCACGGTCAATGGCAAGGAGTGAATTATCTGCAGGATGCGACTTCATCGTTGAACCGGCCACTGACGCTGCTGAGCCCGGAAGCGTCTTTCATCACGCTCGATATGTTGAAGCACACACCACGCCCGGATACTTTCGCTCCTGCGCATCCGGCGATTGCTTGGAAGACCGGCACCTCGTGGGGTTTCCACGATGCGTGGACGGCAGGTGTGTTCGGGCGCTACGTGCTGGTGGTGTGGGTCGGTAATTTCGACGGTCAGGCGAATCCCGCCTTTGTCGGTATCGAAGCAGCTGCGCCGTTGTTCATGCGTATCGTCGATGCGATGCGTGCGGAAAAGCTGGAACGCGGCGAGATTATCACCGCGCAACCGCCAGATTTGCGGCGTGTCGATGTCTGTGCTGCAAGTGGCGATTTGCCGAATGCAGAATGCCCGGTACTCGCGCCGGCCTGGTTCATTGCTGGAAAATCGCCGATCAAGAAAAGCACTTTGCATCGCACGGTGTTGGTCGATACCCGTACCGGCAAGCTGGCGTGCGAGGCTGGGCCTTATACCAAATCGGAAGTATTCGAGTACTGGTCGTCAGACATGCTGAGCCTGTTCAAGCGTGCTGGCATGCCTTTGCGTACACCACCAGAAGGAAGTTGCCCTAACGGCGCGGGTGCCGACACGGGCGAGATGGTGGGGGCAAGTCTCGGAAGTGATAGCGGCAGCGATACCGGGCCGCATATCGTCTCGCCATCGCGCGGTGTGTCGCAGATTCAGCGCGTGGGTAAACAGGAGCCTATCCTGCTGCAAGCGGAAGTTGGTTCCAGCGGTGGCACCTTACATTGGTTTGCAGACGATGCGCTGCTGGGTGCGACCAAGGGCGGGGAATCCCTGCCATGGAAGCCGCCGCAGGCAGGTCACTATCTGCTGCGCGTGGTTGATGCCGAAGGGCGGGCAGACAGTCGCGAATTGAATATCGAGCTGGAACAATAAGCGACTATTTCGATCCGTGGCCTGTGATCGCATTCCACGCCGATTCCAGTGGCACATCGCTACGGAAAGTCGCGCCAACCAGCAAGGCTGGATAGTCCATGCCGCTTTGCGGTATCGTGTGACCGCCACCCTCGATGGTAATCAAGCGTACCCTCGTGGTCGTATTACCCCAGTCCTGCCAGCTTGCAGTCATGCTGCCGACTTGCAGAGACGAGGGCGCATCGTTGCGCTCACTCAGGCTATGGCGCTTGGCAAACCATAATGCGCTATCCTGTGCCGACATCACTGCACCACGGCTTTCCATGCCGTATAGCGTTACTTCGCCGCCGTGGTAGGGATTGATCTTGTCTTTTGTGCCTTCGATCAACGCGACCGATACCGGGCGACCATCCTTGATTTCACAGTCGTTATTCTCAGGCACCGGCAAATTCGCGCTGATGGCAATCACGCCTGCGATTGCATCCGGCGCTTGCAAAGCAAGGCGCAACACCATCTGCCCACCATTGGAGTAACCGAGCGCATAGACACGGTTGCGATCTATCTTATGTTTATTTGCCACGTCATCAATCACCGCACGCGTAAGGCCGACATCGTCGATGTTCCTGGTGCGCGCGCTGTATGTAGCTGCACGGCGGCAATCGTTGAAGTGACCTTCGACACCGTTGGTATAGGCGACGGCAAAACCGTATTTGCGTGCCAGACCTTCCAGCGCGCCACCACTCATGTTACGCATCTTCGCCGCGCTCGACGATGATGGATGAAATGCGATCAGCAGTGGCGATCCTTCGGCCAGATTCGGCGGCACGTACAGAATATAGTGGCGCGTCATAGGGCCGACCGTGATCGTCACGTTGTCCGCATCTTGTTGCGGTGGAATTTCTCCCCAACTATCGGGCGTAAAGAATGACATCAACATAATCAGCGTCGCGACGAAGAAAGGTTTCATAGAAATTCAATAGTGGCTGAAAAATTCACCACGCATCACATCACCGCACGCAGTCTTTCGTGACCTGCGCGACTGACGGGAACCTGACTGCCATCCTGCATCAGTGCGACAACGGCATCCTTGGAGATACGCTCAATGCCCTTGACGAATGCAATGTTGACCAGATGTGAGCGATGCACGCGGATGAATTTCGCCGGATCAAGCTGTGCTTCCAGGTCAGACAGGCTTTGCGTCTTCATCCATGCTTTGCCTTGTGTGTGTATTTGAATGTAATCGTCCTGCGCTTCGACGTATTCGATCTGCTCGACGGTGATCACATGTGTTTGCCCACGATCACGGATCAGGATGCGTGTTGTGCGGGTGGTGTCGATCAGTTGTGCCACTGCCTTCGGTTCGCGTCCTAGTTGCAGCCGCGCCTGCTCCAATGCTTCGTCGAAACGCTGTTGCGAATAAGGTTTCAGCAGGTAGTCAACTGCGTGCAGATCGAAAGCCTTCAGTGCATATTCATCGTAAGCGGTGGTAAAGATTACTCCAGCGCGACGACCGGTTTCTGTTAGCACTTCCAGCCCGTTCATCTTCGGCATCTGGATATCGAGAAAGATCAAGTCTGGATTGCTATGTGTGATTTCTTCGACGGCTTGCAAGCCGTTTTCGCATTCGCCGATGATTTGTATGTCCCTGTGTTTGCCTAGAAACTCGCGTATCAACCTGCGCGCCAATTCTTCGTCATCCACAATCAATGCTGTGTGCATCATGTTCCCATCTCAAAAGGTATTGTCAGTTCCACCGTGAATCGATTATTGTCGGTCTGCTTCCACGTGACGCGCGCACGTTCGTTGTAGAGATTCACGCAGCGGCGTCGGATGTTTTGCAAGCCCATGCCATTGCCCGATGCCTGTGGCGCATCCGGTTCGACCGGATTCTCGACCACGATATGCAACCATGCATCGCGTTGTGTGACGTTCACCTCGATGATGCCGCCTTCGGCAATATTGCGTATGCCGTGCTTGATGGCGTTTTCCAATAACGGTTGCAATACCAATGGTGGAATCAGGCTACGTTGCAGGTCGGTGTCAGCAACAATCTTGGCGTCAAGCTTTTTGCCGAAGCGGATTTTTTCTACTGTTAGGAAGCTTTCGCACAATGCCAGTTCGGAAGATAGTGGGATTTTTTCGAAATTCGCCATTGCCAGCGTTTGCCTGAAAAACTGCGCCAATGCAATCGTCATATCGCGCGCTGCTGCTGCGTCGATGGAAGTCAGCGCGCTGATTGAATTCAAGCTGTTGAACAGGAAATGCGGATTGACCTGTGTGCGCAGCATCTGCAATTCCGCTTCCCGTGCCAGCATCTGCAATTCGCTTTCGCGTCGTTCGGCCTTACGCAGATTCTCGAATGCGATCAAGACATCATGCCCAAAAATTGACAGCAGGTACAGGACAACGCCGATGCCGAAGATTGCTGCCTGTAAATGATGCGTGAATTCAAACTGGCTCCATGGTGTTGCGATCACCGCAATGGTACTCATCCAGGCTGCGGCTGCTTCGGTCAGCAGCGCGCCGGAGGCCAGCGATGTCGCCCCGAAGGTCAGCGCAAGTTGCGGCAAGCGCCTTTCTTTCAATGGCAGTGATCGACATACGTAGTAGGCAGACAACGCGACGAAGCCATACAACAGGAACACAGGCAACGAAAACAGTAGCGCGCTGGCCCATGGGCAATAGTCGCCAACTACCAGTAATGCGGCAGCGAGGCAGCCGATCACCAGCCACACGCTGAGATAGCCGAACAGGCGTCGGTTTTCGGAGAAGATCGGATGCATCGCTATGCGCCAATCATTGGTGAGGCTGCGGATAGTTGCGCCATCAATTCTTGATCTCTAGCCCGCCCATGATGACTTGCCCGGTTACTACCAGCCGCTTGCTTGTGATTGGTGGCGAAATAGTACGATCTTCTGCGCCGCCCAAGATGGGGATCACGTCGCTGACCACCGTCCAGTCGTGCGGTACCCGTAGTTCGATACTGCCCCACATCACGAACACATTCAGTACAGCTTCGCCTTGTATTGATGCTTGCGTTAAGTCGAGTTCTGCCCCGCCCATGATTGCAGTCAAGTCGCCGCCGCGGAAATTTTGTGCGTCGCTGCGGCGCTTGTTGCCGCCGAGGATGGACGCAAGGTTGATATGCACGGGGGCAGCAGCACCTTGTGCGACATTGTCCGATGGCGTTGCAAAATTGCCGGTGTCAAAGCCGTCGTTGGCGCCTTCCTGGCGCTGGGCGTTCATGCTGTCATTGCGATGATTGATGCGACGGCGGATGTCTTCTTCCACGCCGTTTTTTGACAGCACCAGTATGCCCGCGCCGATCAGGAATAGTGGCCACCAGTCGTGTATATGGAAGTAGAACAGCCCGAGATGTTCCAGCGTCAGGAACAGGCCGAGCCCCAGAAATAATGCACCATACACGTAACCGCTGCGTTGCTTCGCTTGCAGCAACTTGACCAGACCAATGATGATGAAGACCGTAGGCCAGAAGGTCAGGACATGCAACGATGCGAAAATCTGCATGTTGTCGATCAACGCGAGCAGTCCGAGGAAGACGATCACTGCGCCAGCGATGATACGGTTTTGGCTGTTATGCTGATTCATTCTGTTTATCCCAATTACGATTGCTTGTTGCGATCGGCCACACCTGTCATGAACACATTTGCGCCAAAGGCGATGACCAGGATCGGCCAACTGTTGCCGAAGTCCAGTCCCCAAAGACCCTCGATGCAGGCATACATCCAGACACCAACCACTATATTCATGGTGCCGCGCGTGACGTCGCGCATGCTGCGGGCGGACAGAATCTCGATCAAACCGGCCAGCGAAATCACTATAGGCCAATAACGCCAGATGTCGCTGACTTCATAGATATCCATGCGATCCAGCAGAAACAGACAACCCGCTACGATCAGGACGATACCCCACAACATGCGTTTGCGGGAGTGTCCGTCGCCGCTATTTAAATGATTGTTCATTGCCCTCTCCGATTCGTTGTTGCCGCAGATGCTGTCTTGCGGCATTTCCTTGTGTGCAGCGTAAAGTTAAACGATGGAGAATGTAAAGTCTTGCGCTATTCGGCGAATGGCGGATGTTGCTCGGTAAATGACGAAAGCCGCAATATTGCGGCTTTCAGAGGGGGAGCGGGGAGGTGGCTTAAACGTCTTCCAGCGCTAATAGCTCTGTGATTGTCTGACGACGGCGGATCAGCCGGGTGGTATCGCCATCAATGAGCACTTCGGCAATCAGCGGGCGGCTATTGTAGTTCGATGACATCGATGCGCCATAGGCGCCGGTATCGTGGAATACCATCAAATCGCCAACCTGCGGGCTAGGCAGCTTGCGATGGGTGACTACGCCGTTGTCGCGTTGTGTGAATACGTCGCCTGATTCGCACAATGGCCCGGCGACCACCAGATCGCGCTGTGGACGTTCAACCTGTTCGCTGCCGACCGCAGGAATAACGCTCATGCCGTGGTAGGCGCCATACATCGCCGGGCGCATCAGGTCGCTGAATCCGGCATCGACCAGCACAAAATGATTCTTGCCCATGTCCTTGACCGAACGCACTTCCGAAACCAGCATGCCGGATTGCGCCGTCAGGTAACGGCCCGGCTCAATCTCCAGCTTCACGGCATGGCCCAGATGCGCGGCGACTTTCCGCCGCGCCGCATCCCATAGGCTGAAGTAATGTGCGGTATTGATGGATTCCTCGCCGATGCGGTAGGGAACCGACAAGCCACCGCCAGCGGAGATGGCGCTGATATCGTGATCCATGTCGATGACCAGCTTGACCATTGCATCGCACACGCTCGCCAGATGCTCATAATCGACGCCGGAGCCGATGTGCATGTGTACGCCGATCAGATGCAGGCCATATTGCTTGATGCATGCCAGCGCGGCAGGCAGGTCGCTATGCCAGATGCCGTGCTTGCTCTGCTCGCCACCGGTATTGGTCTTGTTGCTATGCCCATGGCCGAAGCCCGGGTTGATGCGCAACCATACCGAGTGTCCCGGTGATTGCGCGCCAAGCTGGTGCAACATGTCGATGGAACCGGCATTGACCGGAATGCGATGCTCAATCACTTTCGCCAGCGTCGCACGGTCGAGCACATCGGCGGTGAAGACGATGGCTTCATTCTCGGTCGTATAACCAGCATGCTCCGCCCGCTCGATTTCACCTAGCGAAACCGCATCCACAGCCACGCCTTGCTCGCGCATCAGGCGCAGGATATGCGTGTTGGAGCAAGCCTTTTGCGCAAAGCGGATGGTATCGAACTGGCGCAATTCACCAATACGTTGCCGTATCGTCTGCGCGTCGTAGAGCCAGAATGGGGTGCCGTATTCCGCTGCCAGTGCGCTGATGCGCTTGTTATCGATTTGCATGAGGTCGAATGATGATTGGAAGAAAGTGATGTGTATTGTGCATGATCCCATTCATTCAATATAATGCTAATTTATGCAATATCTATTCAATATTGATATGGATAAAGTGGCAATATGAATATCACCTTGCGTCATATCGAAGTGTTCCGTGCATTGATGACGGCGGGCAGCGTAACTTCCGCCGCGCAAATCCTGTTCACCTCGCAACCGACGGTCAGCCGTGAACTGGCGAGGCTGGAGAGTCTGCTTGGCATTCCCTTGTTCGACCGCGTGCGTGGTCGCCTTCAACCGAATGCACAGGCACATGCCTTGTATGAGGAAGTGCAGCGCTCCTATGTCGGACTGGAGCGGGTGATGAGCGTTGCTGGTCGCTTGAAGCAGTTTGCGCAGGGGCAGATTTCGGTGATCTGCCTGCCGGTGTTTGCGCAATCGTTGCTGCCACGTGTGTGTGCGCGTTTTCTCGCACAGCACGATGGTGTTGGTGTCGCGATTACGCCGCAGGACTCGCCGTTTCTGGAAGAATGGCTGGCGGCGCAAAGCTACGATCTCGGCTTGACCGAGCAAGACAGCGCACCAGCTGGAACCGAACAAAGCCTGCTGCTGGAAGTCAACGAAGTCTGTGTGATACCCGAGGGGCATCCGCTGTTGGTGCGTCCCGTGTTGGATGTGCATGATTTTGCTGGGCAGCGCTTCATCAGCCTCGCGCCGAATGACCCCTATCGCCTGATCATCGATGAAACCTTCCGTCGTCATAACGTCGAGCGGCAAATGATTGTCGAGACGCATAGCGCCTTGTCGGTCTGTGCGATGGTGCGGCAAGGCATCGGCATCGGCATCGTCAATCCGCTGGCGGCGTCTGAATATGCGGGGCAGGGCTTGCAGGTGCGTACCTTGTCCATAGCGATTCCATTTCGCGTACACATGGTGCGACCTCTGCATCGCCCCGGTAATCTGCTGGTTGAGCGCTTTGCCGATGCGTTGCGTGCGGAGGCGAAGCGTTTTATGAGCGCACGGTGAGGGCTGTGCGATAACGACCCGGTGTCATGCCGACCTGCTGTGCAAACGCCTTGCCGAATGCGGCTTCCGATTGATAACCGATTTCCATGCCGATGTCGGCAGCGGTGCGCGTGGTTTCCCGTAGCAGCTTGCTGGCGATTGTCATGCGTATTTGCAGCAGGAATTCGCCGACTGTTATCCCGGCCCTGCTCTGGAAATGGCGGGCATAGGTGGCACGCGACATCGCCGCCAGATCGCCCAGTTCCGCTATCGTCCATGCATGTCCAGGCTCATTGAGCATTGCGTTGACTGATATTCGCAGACGTGCATCGGTCAGCAAACTCAACAGGTTCGCTGCACCATCTTGTTTTTCGCCATAAGTGCGTAGCGCCAGAGCGAGTAGTGCATGACTCAGCGCAGTCACAATTGCCAACGCACCTGGTTGCCGTCTTTCCGCCTCGTCGCGCATCAGCGCAACCAGCGTCTGCAAGGCTGGCGCTTGCGTATCAGCCAGCGATACGTGCAGCGGATCGGGCAACGCATGCAGTAGCAAGGATGTTGGCCCCGATTGATAATCGAAACGTCCGCACAGCAGATCGACATCAGCGCGTTCGGTGTTGCCGATTTGCCGCAGCGGCAGCATGCCATTGTGCCCCAGTTCGACAGATGCGTTTTGCGCGTGCTTGCCAATGGCGTTAATGCGATGTTCGCCACCACGCGGGAATAATACAAAATCGCCAGCTTGCAAGGTTAGTGCTGCGCCACGCTTCGGTTTGACCACGCAATTGCCTGCGAGCACCAGATGAAACGGTGCGTCGCCGGATGGGCGTCGTTCATGATCAATGGAAAATCCACCCTCGAACAAACAGCGCAATTCCAGGTTTGCTTGCGGATGGGCCAGTTGAATCAAATGCGTAAGTGCATCCATTGAGACGATTGCGCTAAATGTTGAGACTATCCAGTGTTCACTGAGCGGCTTGCATGCACGATACTGATCTCGAAGCAATGCAGTAAACAACCGCCACCATCACTAGGAGATTATCATGCTTGACTGGAACAATTATCGCAAGGAATTGGCAGGCCGTATCGGTGAAATCGCTGCAATCTCGCCGGAGACCGTCAAGGGATATCAAGCCTTGACCGGATCGGCCAAGAAAGGCGGTCGGCTCGATGCGAAAACCATCGAACTGATTTCACTTGCCGTAGCAGTGACACTGCGCTGCGATGGCTGTATCGCAGTGCACACGGCAGAGGCAACCAAGCTCGGTGCTAGCAAGGAAGAAATCGGCGGCGCCTTGAGCGTAGCGATTGCCTTGAATGCAGGGGCCACAATGGTCTATTCGGCACGGGTCATGGATGCCTATGCTGCAAGCAACAATCCTGCACAAGTGGCCTGATCGTGGATACCGGCAAAGTGACGGAGCTAGCCAGTGGTTATCCGTATGCTGAAACCATGCAGCGCCTGCGTTTAGCTATAGAAGACGCAGGCATGCATGTGTTTGCCGAAATTGATCACGCAGCGGCGGCTTCATCGGTCGGGTTGACGATGAAGCCGACGGCAGTGCTGATATACGGCAATCCACGTGGTGGCACGCCTTTGATGCAGGCTGCACCTTTGATCGCGCTTGATTTGCCTTTGCGTGTTCTGGTTAGGGAGGATACGGACGGCAGCGTAATGGTTGCGTTTCATCAAGCGCTGTCCATTACACGCCCTGCGGGGTTGCCAGATGACATGGCGAGCAATTTGCAGAAGGCTGAGGTAATCATTACGAAAGCAATCGCTTGCGATAATCCTGTTCAATGATACCGCTGCTCAATGATACTTCTGCATCAGTGCATCCATCACGGGCCGTGCCTTGCCTTCGCAGAGCGCTTTTAATTGCTCCAGCATAGTGGGATCATTGGCGATGGGTGAATGTCGCGACAGGTACACAACCACAGGAGAATCTTCGATTTCCAGCCAGCCATAATCGCTATC
>Ga0116226_10003098_pt1 | contig 14639 bp, 14 predicted proteins | sample S1TSphfallax_FD_89692 | JGI IMG/M metagenome (GOLD analysis project Ga0116226, IMG submission 89692) | Host-associated microbial communities from peat moss isolated from Minnesota, USA - S1T2_Fa - Sphagnum fallax MG | ecosystem: Host-associated > Plants > Peat moss > Unclassified | place: USA...
AGTGGGACACCGCATGCCGGGCAAGACGACTCGCGCCCGCCCCGCAGATCATCCCTTGAGAATCTTCCGCGCCCTCTCGATCTGCTTTTTCTGTTCGGACGTAAGCTCCGGCACCGTCAGGCCCAGGGAATCGAGCGCCTCAATGATCGCGCCTGCCACCACCAGGTGCGTGAACCATTTTTCGTCGGCCGGCACCACGTACCAGGGCGCTTCCGGGCTCGCCGTCCCTTGGATCACATGCTCGTAAGCCTCCTGGTATTCATCCCAAAATTGGCGCTCGCGCAAATCCGCATCGGAAAACTTCCAGTGCTTCTTCGGGTCATTCAAGCGCGCGAGGAAACGCCGCTTCTGTTCGCCCTTGGAGAGGTGCAGGAAAAATTTGCGGATGACCACGCCGTTGCGCGTCAGGTAGCGCTCGTAGGCCCGCACATCCTCAAAGCGGTGCTTCCAGATTTTCTTGGTCACCAACGCATCGGGCAGGCGTTGCGCGTGCAGCATGTCCTTATGCACGCGCACCACCAGCATCTCCTCGTAATAGCTGCGGTTGAAGATGCCGATGCGCCCGCGCTCCGGCAGTGCGACGTTCGAGCGCCACAAAAAATCGTGGTCCAGCTCCAGCGCCGACGGTGCCTTGAACGAATGCACGCTGCACCCCTGCGGATTGATGCCCGACATCACATGCTTGATCGTCCCATCCTTGCCCGCCGCATCCATCGCCTGGAAAATCAGGAGCAGCGACCAGCGCCCCTGCGCGTAAAGCAGCTCCTGCAAATCGCTCATGTGCCGGATGCCGGCCGCCAGCAGCGCTTCGGCTTCCTCGTCACCCTTATCCTTGCTCCCGCCCAAGTGCGCCTGGTCATCCGGCGCGAAATCCTTGAGCCGAAATTTCTTTCCCCTGGCTACGCGGTAAGCGTGAGCAAACTCGATCAGTTTTTTGCGATCTGTGTTATGCATATCGGGCGACGCCCTCCTCAATTCGAGACCAGCTTGTCGCAGTGGTCACGCCGCACCGAAGTCGCGTCCGGCACCTCCGCCACCTCGGCCAGCAACTCATACATATGGCCACGCGCCAGCCGCATGGTCAGCACCACACTCCCCTGCCCGGAGGATTCCTCATTCCACTTCGCGACCACGCCGACCGGTTCATAATCGATCAAGATCCGCTCCAGTCTTACCCGCGTCAATCCGTTCTTCGGCGCATACTCCACGGTGAAACAAGCGTCGTGCAGGTCGGGATGCCAGCGCGTCTCGAAGAGTGTCGCCACTTTCAGCAGGCGGTTGACCATGAAGCTAAGCGTCAAACCCGCGATGGGAAACCCCGCGCCGATGGTCATGCCGATGCCCGCCGCCACCCAGATCACCGCCGCGGTCGTCACGCCGGTGACAAAACGCCGCCCGTGCAGGATCACCCCCGCGCCAAGGAACCCAATGCCCGTGACGATCTGCGCCGCGACGCGCCCCGAATCACCCGTTGAGCTGGTGAAGGCGTACCCCGCCATGGTGAAGATGGCCGCCCCCAGGCAAACCAGCACCAGCGTGCGCAGACCCGCCGGCTTCTCGCGCCGCTGCCGCTCATCGCCGAGAAACGCGCCGCACAACACCGCGAATATCACCAGCGTGATTCCGACCACCGGACTTGGCAGCCGTCCCCAGAGGCTTTGCCACAACCAGGAAATGTGTGTCATGTCCACCTCCTGCTTAGACTCGATCTCGCGGGACGGCAAGCTGGCTTACGACGACGCACTGCCATACCGCCGCAATCCCGCGCGAAAAACCGCCGTGCTCACCACCAGCAGCAGCACCGTGACGCCGAGCATGCCCGCCACATCAACCGCATTGAGCCCATACAGCAGCGTGCGCGCCGGTACATTGGCAATCAGCAGCAGCGGCAGACCCCAGGTAAAAATCAGCTTCGTGACGCCGTGAAACGCCTCCCGCGGCAGCCGCGCGATCTGGAAAACATTATAGTACGCGTTGATGAACCCCTGCGCGCGCGTCATCCAGAACGCCAGCGACATGAGCATCAACAACAGCGCGTAATGGATCATCACCCCGCACAAGACCAGGCAGGGAAATGCCAGCAGACTCACGGCGCTCAGGCTCACGTTCAGATGCGCGATGGCGATGCCACAGACAATCATCGCCATTACCGAGGTAAAAACCGATCCCGGCTCGAACCCGCGCGTGCTGACGATGAACTGCGCCGAGGCCGGTTGCGCCATCAGGAAATCCAGCCGGCCCGTGCGGATCAGCTCCGGCAGCTTGGTCAGGTTAATCATCAGAAACGTCTGGAAAATCTGCTGCACCAGATAATTCGTGCTCACTAATAGCACCATCTGCCATCGGTCCCAGCCCGCCACCGTGTTCACCTGGAGATAGAGAAATTGAACGAAGCACAGGCTCAGCGCGAACCAGCATAGATCGACAATAATCCAGAGGATGAAATTCGCCTTGAACATCATCTCCCGCACCGTCGAGTAGCGGATCTGCGCCAGCCAGATGCCGGCATAACGCGCGAGACCGGTCATGACTCGCCAATCCCCGCTGAGGCAACCCCATCGGGGTTGCAGTCCATTAGCCCAGGGTTGGCGCGCCAGCGCCTACCCTGGGTTTGCGTATGAAGGCGAACCAGCCCTGAAGGGGTTGCAGCAATTCTCATCATGGAAGTTAAGTCGCCGCCGATTCCGAGCGGCGCGTCAGCCGCGTCAGCCCGCGCAGCGCGCCCACCACCGCCAATACCAGCAGTGAGAAAAGAATGAAGGCCGCCAGCACCCAGCCCGCGCAAGCGCAGACCGCGCCGATCGCCGCCAGCAAAAACGACACCACCATCTCGCCACAATTCCACACCAGACCGAAGACACCAACCGAGGCCACATTCGCCGGGGCCGTCGCCACGCGCGCGCCGGTCACGCCCAGGTTTGTCAGCGTCGCCGCGCCGCCGCCCACCACGGCCGACAGCGTCCATTGGTACATCGGGTTATGGTCGCCCAGCGGCACCGCCATCAGCAGCGTGCCGGCCACAAACGACAGCGGCGTCGCCAGCGCCTTGAGATGCGTTCCCACCGCCGGCACGAAATGAATCACCGTCTCCGCCACGAAGGCCACGCCGAGCAACATCAGCGACGAGTCCGAGCCGAGCCACGCCAGGTTTTGCGGCAGAGTGATCTCGTGCCCGTGCGCGAGCAAACTCACCGCCAGCAGCGGCAGCGTCACGCGCACGCCCGCCGACAGCGCCAGCAGCAACCCGACCATCACTGCGACAATGGACTCGTTCATCATTGGCAGCTTAGACGAAATCGCGTGAACTTCAATTCAACGTGATTCCCATCCTCGCCGAAACCAACGACTTCCTCATTGTCGACAAGCCGCCACATTTACTCTCGCACCCCACGCGGCCGGACGGCGCGCCCACCCTCCTCGGCTGGCTGCAGGAGCGCCACCCCGGCGAGTTCGTCGCGCTGGTCAACCGCCTTGATCGCGAGACCAGCGGCACCGTGCTCATCGCGCGCTCGCCCGAGGTCGCATCGAAACTCGGCGCCATGACCATGAAGCGCGAGATCGACAAGCACTACCTCGCGCTGGTCTCCGGCCGCATCGCCACGGTGCACGGGCTCATTGACGCGCCCATCGGCCGACTTGGCATCTCAGCGGAAAACCCGATCTGGCTGCGCCGCGGCGTCATCCCGCACGACGATCCGCAAGGCCGCAAAACCTACGACGCGCAGACCGAATATTGGACGCTGGCCGCCAGCGACTCATGCTCGCTTCTGCGACTGCGCGCGCATACCGGACGCCTCCACCAGCTTCGCGTCCACCTCGCGCACATCGGCCATCCCGTCATCGGTGACAAAATCTACGGGCCCGATCCCCTCCTCTACCTCAAGTTCATCGCCGAGGGCTGGACCGACGAGCACCAGCGCGTTCTCGGCCTGCGCCGTCACGCCCTCCACGCGCACGAAATCAGCTTCCCCTGGAACGCCGAGAACCTCACTTTCACCGCCCCGCTGCCGGAGGATATGCGAAGTTACACAGCCAGCAACGCCCTGATCTAATAGCAAAGGGCTCGCGCTCACTCATTCCGTTTCCCGATCTTGACGTTCTTATTAAGAACGAAAGAGCCAAGGCATTAACTAAAGATTCCCATTAAACAAACGCGGCGCGTTCTCCTCCCCGAAAACCAGCGACTCGCCGCGCCCGCGCCGCCGCTCGAAAACCAGCTTGTCCAGCTCCGCATTCACCGCCACGGGATACTTCTGGTTGAAGCACGCCAGGCAGAATTTATTCTCCGGGCGGCCCGTGGCGCGCACCATCCCCGCCTCGTCAAGGTAGCCGAGCGAGTCGGCCTGGAGATACTTGACGATCTCCGCGTGCGATTTCTGGTTCGCGATCAGGTCCGCGGGGTCGGGAAAATCAATGCCGTAGTGGCAGGGAAAGCGATGCGGCGGACAACTGATGCGGATGTGCACTTCCTTCGCGCCGGCGTTGCGCAGGTTCATCACGCGCGACCGCGCCGTGGTGCCGCGCACGATGGAATCATCCACCACCACCACCCGCTTGCCCGCCACGCGTTCCTTGATGATGTTCAGCTTCACCTTCACGCCGAACTCGCGCCCGATCTGCGAGGGATTCAGGAACGTGCGCCCGACGTAGTGATTACGCACAAACGCCGCGTCATACGGAATGCCCGACTCCATGCTGAAGCCCAGCGCCGCGTAGTTGCCCGAGTCCGGCACGGGAATGACGATGTCCGCATCCACCGGGTGCAGCCGCGCCAGTTCGCGCCCCATGTTCGTGCGCACCTTGCTCACGTTCACACCCTCCAGCGTGCTATCGGGCCGCGCGAAGTAGACATATTCGAAGATGCAGAAGCCCAGCCGGTCCCGCTTCAGGAACGGCTTGTGCGAGCGCAACCCGTTTTCGTCGATGACCACGATCTCGCCCGGCTCGACATCGCGCACGAACTTCGCCCCCGGCATCATCTCAAAGGCACAGCTCTCGCTCGAAAGCATCCACGCGCCGTCCACCTTGCCGATGCAGAGCGGTCGGAAGCCCAGCGAATCGCGCACGCCGACAATCTCCCGCTCGCTCATCACCACCAGCGAGAACGCACCGGTCACTTTGCTCAGCGCCTCGACCAGGCTGCTCACGCCCTGGCTGCCCGAGGGTTGCGCCATGAGATGCAGGATTACCTCGCTGTCGACCGTCGTCTTGAAAATCGCCCCGCGCGCCTCCAGTTCGTGCCGCAGCACATTCGCGTTCACCAGGTTTCCGTTGTGGCCAATGGCGATCTGCCCGCGCGCGCAATCGACCATGATCGGCTGCGCATTCTCCAGCGTGCTCGAGCCCGTCGTCGAGTAGCGCACATGCCCGATGGCACGCGTGCCGGCCAGCTTCGACAGATTCGTATCGTTGAAAATCTGCGGCACCAGGCCCATGCCATGATGGCTCTTGAATTTTCGCGTCTTGCCGTCGTGCGAGACGATGCCCGCGCTCTCCTGGCCGCGATGTTGCAGCGCGTAGAGCCCGTAAAAAGTGATCTCCGCCGCCTGCGGATGACCATACACGGCAAACACGCCGCACTCATCCTTGGGGCGGTGTTGTATAACGGCGCTCTCCGCCGACGAATGCTTCATGTCCGGCTTAGTTATACATCATCCGGGCCGAAGGGAAAGAATTTGGGAACTTTTCGTAAACACGGCTCAATTTTCACAAGGCGATCATCGATTTCTGCGGTGTTGGCCAATGAGTCGCTCGTACTCGACGTGCGGACCGATCCAGAACCAAAAGACGCGATCATCCACAACTTTGGCCAGGGCGCGAAAGTTATCATCGACCCGTGCACTCCAAACCTTCCCGACCTTCTTATAATGCAGGGAAGGATGCCTTGGGTTGGCGCTCCAAAGACGATAAGCCTTCCTCACTCGCCCCCGCACCTCGGGCGAGAGAGCCGCGAACATCGTCCTAAATCTGGCGGTCGTCGAGGAGTTCATCCGCCGGGCGAGTCTTGCCTTGGGCGATGTCTTCGTCGACTTCCTTCAATAGAAAATCGAGCGCGCCGGAGGCCGAGTCGGCTTCCAACTGGCGGTCCCACTCGCGGTTACGCAAGTCGTCAAACCACTGTCCCAACTCCGCAAACTCGCCTGGAGACAGCTTGGCAATAGCCTGTTCGATTTCAGCCACGGAGCTCATGCACCAACCTATATCAGAGCTTTGGTCCCTTCACAAGCCGGCCCCTCCCATTTCTCCTACCCGCTTCCGATTGCGCTGTGCTAATACTCGACATCTCGGTCCGCATGAAACCCGACGTCATCCTCACCCTGCCGGCGCAGCCCACGCCCTATGCCGTGGTGGGCAGCCCCATCAACCACTCGCTCTCGCCCGGCATGCAGCAGGCGGCGTTCGACCACGAGGCCATCGAGGCCCGCTACTATCGCATCGAAGCCGACGACGTCGCGCTGGAGCAGGCCGTCGCCCGCATGCGCCAGGTCCCGTTCGGCGGCTGGAATTGCACCATCCCCAACAAAGTCCGCATGTACCAGCTCTGCGACCGACGCGCCGAGTCCGCCGAGCAATTCCGCGCCGTCAACACCGTCGTCAATGAAGCCGGCCGGCTCATCGGCCACAACACCGACGGCGTCGGCTGGACCCGCGCGCTCAAGGACGCCTTCGGCAGGCATCCCAGCGAGCTGCGCATCCTGCTCCTCGGCACGGGCGGCGCCGGCCGCGCCCTCGCCACCCAGGCCCTCCTCGACCGATGCCCCGAGCTCATCATCGCCAACCGCGACCCCGGTCGCGCCCAGGAGGTGCTCGACCACCTCAACGCCCAGTTCGCCTCCGGCCCGCTCGCGCGCACGCGGGCGAACCTCCGCACCGTGCGCTGGTTTGAGAAGGAACTCGCCGCCGCGCTCGGCGAAGTCGACCTCGTCCTCAACGCCACCTCGGCCGGCCTCGATCCCAAGGCCCCCGCCGTCCTGCCCGCGCGCATCATCCCCGCCGGCATCCTGGTCTTCGACACCGTCTACGGCGCGGCCAGCGACAAGCTTCGCGCCGAGGTCGAAGCCGCCGGGGCGCGCTGGAGCGACGGCCTCGGCATGCTCCTGCACCAGGGCGCGGAAGCCTTCTCCCTCTGGACCGGCCGCACCGCGCCGCTCGACGTCATGCGCCAGGCTCTCACCGGCACGGCAGGGAGAGATTCCTGATAATGATTATAATGATCACGGAATTGGGCTGATTGGGGATCTGCGTGCAGCCCCTTCTTCTTACTCAATCATTATCAAATGCAATGGCCCCTCGGCCAAGAGAGCCTTCGTCAATTTCCGCGAATTAGGCCGTGCGTCGTGCCTGCCAGTTGATATCGTCTCCGCTTCCCGCCATGGATACTTCCGCCATCCGCCAGATCATCTTTGAAATCGCGGCCTTCGTCATCGGTGCCTGCATCGGCTCCTTTATCAACGTCTGCGTCTACCGCATCCCGCTAAACCGCTCCATCGCTCACCCCGGCTCCCACTGCTCCGCCTGCGGCGCGCCGATTCCGTGGTATTACAACATCCCCATTCTCAGTTGGTGGGCGCTGGATGGCCGCGCCGCCTGCTGCGGCACCAAAATTGATAGGCGCTATTGGATCGTCGAGGCCGGCATGGCCCTCCTCTTCCTCGCCATCTGGACGAAGTTCGGTGCCAACGACCTCCTCACCACCTTCCTCTACCTCATCTTCGTCAGCGGCCTCACCGCCGCCTGCCTCATCGACCTCGACCACTACATCATCCCCGACCGCTTCAGCCTCGGCGGCTGCGTCGCCGGCTGCATCGCCTGCACCATCGACCCGGCGCTCATGGGCCAGACCACCGCGCTGCACGGCTTTTCCTGGAGCCTCGCCAGCGCCATCCTCGGCGGCCTCACCCTCGCCGGCGTCGCCTGGCTCGGCACCATCCTCTTCCGCAAGGAGGCGATGGGCATGGGCGACGTCAAGCTCCTCGCCGCCATGTGCGCCTTCCTCGGTGGCAAATCCATTCTCTGGATCCTGCCCATCTCCTCCCTCGTCGGCTCCTTCCTCGGCCTCGCGCTCATCATTTGGCAACGCGGGGCCTGGGGCACTCGCATTCCCTACGGCCCCTTCCTCGGCATGGCCGCGGTGCTCTGGCTCTTCGGCGGGCACGACCTCATCAACTGGTACATCCAATACGTCCGGCACAACTGGAGCGTCTCCATGGGCCCGATGGTACCCGAAAACATGGCCAACCCGGGCCAGTGACGCAAAACGAATCTCAATCAACAGGGAGAATGCCAAAGACGGAGCATACGCTTGGTGATTTTTGTGCCCCTTGTGGTTCATCTGTCCGCAGGCCGCAATTCCTGTCTTGCGCTTTGCCGCGCGATTCTGGAAGGTAACTCGTGCTCCGGGCCATCGGTTATTTGCTCCTCACCCTGGTCTTTCTTGCCGTGGCGGGAGCCACCGCCTACCTCTACTGGAAAAGCCAGCAGCCGCAGGAAAGCATCTTCGATCCCATCATCGCCAACGTCGCCCGCAACGACGGCGTCGATCCCTTCCTCATCCGCGCGCTCATCTGGCGCGAGAGCCGCTTCGATCCCCTCACCCACGGCTCGGCCGACGAGCACGGTCTCATGCAGGTGACGCCCGAGGTTGGCCGCATCTGGGCCATCGCCAACAAGGTCGAAGACTTCGACTCCGACAAGCTCTACGACCCCGAGACCAACATCCGCGTCGGCACCTGGTACCTCAACAAATCCCTTAAGCGCTGGAGCCAGACCGACGACCCCGTCACCTTCGCCCTGGCCGAGTACAACGCCGGCCACAGCAACGCCATCAAGTGGGTCGACCCGCTCGACCCGCTCAGCCATACCGCCTTCCTCGCTCGCATCACCTTCCCCACCACGCGCAAATACGTCGAAGTCATCCTCGCCAAGCGCGAGGAATACAGCCGCGATTTCGCCAACAACCGCTGGTACAAGTCCGACTCGGACGCTCCGTCCACCGCTGCCTCCGCTGCCACGAATGGGCCCTAAGCCGCCTCGACCGCGGGCCGTTTAGAAATCCGACCCATAACCCGCGCGGCTCTTCTCATCGAGCACCTTCACCTGCAGCGGTACCTGCGCGCGCGACCCACGGTGCGCCGTCACAAAGTCACTCGGCCCGAGCCTGTCCGACGCATTCGGCTGGTAGCCCGCTCCCAGCCCCAAACCCACCGTCTGCCGAACCTCCCAGCGCAGCGACGCCCCACTCCCACCCTTGGCCAGCGAGTACATCCCATCCCCATCGCCCACCGTGCCGATCTTCTGCCCGCGCTTCACGTAATCGCCCGCCTTCACGTCAATCGAATCCAACTCCGCGTACATCACCTCCACATACGGCGGCCAGCGCCCCGCCGGCAGCCGGTAGCAAATGAAAACCACCTTGCCAAAAGCGTTCTGAAAATCCTGCGCCACCGACACCCAGCCATCCGCCACGCTGTAAACCGGCTCGCCCTTGGCCGCATCACCTTTCGCCGTCGTCCAGCTCTCGCCCAGGTCGCCGTTCTCCTGGAACGAATGCGAGGCAAACGCGCCCGCTCCATCCGGCGGACGCAACGGCGCATCAAACTCCTCCGCCACCGGCAGCGAGGGCAACACGTACGCCTCGAAAAATGGCACCCAATCCACCTGTTTCGTCGGGACGGCCTGCGCCGGCTGCTTCTTGCGCGCCGCAAAATCCAGCCCAAACCACAGCGCCGCGATCCACGCCGCCAGCACCACCAGGTAAACAATGCGCGAAGCCATGGCGCCAGCAGATTTAGCCGCAAAGGAACGCAAAGAACACAAAAGAAAAACGGGGCAAGCCCGTCCGAAATTTTTGCGCTCTCTGCGTTCTCTTGCGGCTATTTTTTGAAGAGGCCTTTGAGCCCCTCCTCACTCGCTGCGCAAACGCCCTTCTCGGTGATCAGCGCCGTCACCAACCGCGCGGGCGTCACGTCGAAACCGTAGTTGCACGCGGGCGAGCCATCCGGCGTCACTTGAATCTCCGCCAGCGCGCCCGTTGCCGTCTTCCCGCGCAGATGCGTCACCTCCGTTGCCGCGCGCTCCTCAATCGGAATCTCCTTCAAGCCATCGCGGATCGTCCAGTCAATCGTCGAGCTCGGCAACGCCACGTAAAACGGCACGCCATTATCGCGCGCCGCCAGCGCCTTCAAATAGGTGCCGATCTTATTGCACACATCGCCCTGCGCCGTCGTGCGGTCCGTCCCCACGATGCACAAATCGACCAGACCGTGCTGCATCAGGTGACCGCCCGCGTTGTCCACGATGACTGTGTGCGGCACGCCGTGCTGATTCAGCTCCCACGCCGTCAACGACGCGCCCTGGTTCCGCGGCCGCGTCTCATCCACCCACACATGCACCGGCAGCCCCGCATCGTGCGTCATGAAAATAGGCGCGAGTGCCGTGCCCCAATCGACGCAGGCCAGCCAGCCCGCGTTGCAATGCGTCAACACGTTGAGCTTCGCACCGGCCGGTTTCCTCGCCAGCGCCTCGCGAAAGAGCGCCAGCCCGTTGCGCCCGATCGCCTCATTCACCGCGACATCCTCGTCGCACAATTCCGCCGCGCGCTGCCACGCCGCCTCAAGCCGCTTCCCCGGCGGCAACTGCGTCACCGCCGCCTGCATCTGGTCCAGCGCCCACTTCAAATTGATCGCCGTCGGCCGCGTCTTGTGCAGCACTTGATAGGCGGAGGAAAACGCCGCATCGCTCGCGTCAGCGCGCAGCGCAAACACGATCCCATACGCCGCCGTCGCGCCAATCAGCGGCGCGCCGCGCACCGTCATGTTGCGGATCGCCTCGGCGCAATCCTCCATCGTGCGCAGCGTCAGCGTCTTGAACTCATGCGGCAGCAGCCGCTGGTCAATCACGCCGACCGTGTCATCCGCATGGCGCCAGATCGTGCGCCATCGCTTCCCTTGGTAATTCATCGCATGAGTATAGCCGCCCTGACGCGAAGAACAAATCTTCCGCGCCAAGCCCAAGGGCGATTTAAGCCGACGTTTCAGAACCAGGCGAAGTGCCCATTGCCGCCATCGACTTTAGTATGGCGTCGCATCCCAGGCAAATTCGCCAGGCAGAAACGGACTGGGGCGCTGCGGTTGCGGCGAACCGGGCACGCCGTCGCGCGGATAGGTGATGAGCAACTGCCTGCGCGCGCGCGTGACCGCGACGTACATCAGCCGCCGCTCCTCTTCCATGCTCTCCGGGTCGGTTGACTTGGGATGCGGCATCTGCGCGCTGCCCGCGCCACAGAGCACGACGCAATCGTACTCCAGGCCCTTGCTGGCGTGGATGGTCGCGACGGTCAGCTCCGAATCGAGATGATCTTTCTCGGTCGATTTCTCGAGCGAGAACGCGTCGAGGAAATCGGCCATGGAGAGCGAAGTTTCCTGCATTGAGGCGACCAGGTTCTTGAGCACGGCCATGCGCTCGCCGCTGTTCTGCGGATAATTGCGTTCCATGAGCGGGAAGATGACGTGGAGCAGATACTCGCCGCGCGCGCCGAGGCCGTGCGTGGCGCGCAGCGTGGCCAGCCACTCGTTGAGGTTGCCTGCGCCGCGCGGGAGCGAGCGCTCGACGGCAAAAAGTTCGTCGACGGGCTCGTCATCGCCGGCCGCGTATTTTTCCGCGGAGGCCTCGCCCACGCCGGGGAAAAGCGTGAGGCAGCGCACCATGGCCACACGATCGTGGGGATTGAACGCGAGGCGCAGGAAGGCGATGAAGTCCTTGACCTCGGCGGAGTCGCCGAGGGTAAGTCCGCCATATTTGCGGTAGGGAATTTTCTGGAACTTGAGCGCGAGCTCGACTGACTCGATGGAGCGCGAGGAACGCGAGAGCACGGCGATTTCCGAGGGCTTGGTGCCGCGCTCGATGCGCTTGCGGATCCAGTCCATGATGAAGGCCGACTCGGCCACGGGCGTGGGCAGCGCGACCAGCTCCGTGCGGCTGTCATGGCCGCGGGCGCTGGTGAGCGTGAGCGCGCGCGGGCACATCGCGACGACGGCGTTGGCGAGATCGAGGACTTTCTGGCCGGAGCGGTAATTTTTCTCGAGCCGGATGACGCGCGCCTGCGGATGTTCCTTGAGAAAGAGATCGACCAGGCCGCACGACGCGCCGCGAAAACCGAAGATCGACTGGTTGACGTCGCCGACGACGGTGAGGTGATCAGGATTGAGGCGCGAGAGGATTTCGTAGTTGAGCGCGTTATTGTCCTGGAACTCGTCGCAGATGACGTGCCGGTAGCTTTGGCGCAGCTTCGCGGCATAGGCGGAGTCCTCCTCCAGTCGCCGCGCCCAGAGGACGAGCAGGTCGTCGTAGTCGAGACCGTTGGCGGCCTGCTTGAGCCGGCGGTAGCACTTGGCGAGCAGGAGCGCGCGGTCGGAAAACTCCTGGAAGGCGTCGCGGAAATGCTCCTCCATCGGGATGCGCTTGTTGAGCGCGTAGGAGAGCGCCGAGCGCACGCGCGCGGGCGTAACCGAGTCGCCCGGCTTGATGTCGCACTCGCGAAAAGCCGACTTCATCAGGCTGCCCGCGTCGTCCTCGTCGAGCGTGGTGAAGTTGGCGCCGCCGAGGCCGAAGTCCTTCGCCTCGCGCCGCAGCAGCAGGCTGGCGATGGCGTGGTAGGTACCGACGAGCATGGTGTCGTCCTTGCCGTGCTTCGGGATGTCCTGAATGAGCGTGGCGACGCGCTTCTGCATCTCGCTGGCCGCGCGGCGGGTGAAGGTGATCATCATCACGCTGCGGCGCGGCGCGCCCCCGCGAATGAGGTGCGCGACCTTGTGGGTGATCGCGGCGGTCTTGCCCGTGCCCGCGCCGGCCAGCACGACGACATGCTTCTCCGATGAGAGAGCGACTTCCTGCTGGCTGGCGTTGAGGCTGACGCCGTGATTTTTCACGCGATGGTCCGACACGAGCGCACAGGTTGCGCAGCTTCGTGCGCAGGCGCAATCTCGCACTGCCGCTTCGAGGAAACTTTTTCGCTTGCGGATTGGCGGGCAAAAATTCCAGCAAGGAATGTCACTTCCGCCGCTTATGACTCGGCAGGCTGCCGGGCTCGCCCAGCACGTCCTGGATGTAAAGCATGTTCACCAGCACCAGCCCCGCGGCCACGAGCGGCGTGGCAAAGGCCAGGCCGGCACCGCCGAGCAACAGCCCCATGAGCAACTCCGAGCCGAGCACAAACGCCGGCGGCAGCGAGATCGCCTTGCGCTGCACCAGCGGCGTGACCACGTTGGCCTCGACGAGTTGCACGCCGAGGTAAAGCAGCGCGACCCAAAGGCCCATGGACGGGCTGATCGTGAGCCCCAGCATGATCGCCGGGGTGACCGCGATGATCATCCCAAGACTTGGGATGAAGGACAGGATGGCCGCGATGAGCCCGAGCGTGCCCGCCAGCGGCACGCCGAGAATCGCCAGGCCCGTGCCGATAAAAATGCCCATCGTCGCCATGGTGACCAACTGTCCCATGAGCCACCACCAGAGGGTGAAACCCAGTTCATCCAGCAGTTCGCCCAGACGCTTGCGCCGCGCCTTCGGAAAGAGGGAGAGAAAGCCGCCGCGATAAAGCTCGGGCTCGAAGGCCAGGAAGACGCCAATGACAACGGCGAAGACAAGCCCACCCAGGCCATGCAGCGTCAGCCCGGCGAACTTCATGATGCCCTGCCAGTTGCTGTCCTTCGATGCGTCCATCGCGCGCTGAGTCACGGCGTAGAGATGACTGCCCCATTGCGAGCTCTTCACCTGGTTGAGCAGTTGGTCGTAGGCTTTCGGCAGGGCGTCGGAAAGATTGGTCGACTGGTTTGCCACCGCGGGCCCCACGATCAAGCCAGCCAGCACGATGAGCAGAAGCAGGCCAATCAGCGCAAAGGCGACGCAGGCCTGGTAACCGAAGCGCGTATGCTTCTGCAAAAATCGACCGAGTCCCGAAAAGAAGACGGCGATGAATACGGCCGCGAAGAACAAAAGCAGGACCTGCGAGGTGTACCAAAGAAGTATTGCGCCCGCGACGATGGCCGCGAGACCGAGGCCGATCTCCAGGGCCAGCCGCACAGTGGGATCGAGACGCAGGCCGCTTTTCGATGCGCCACGCGTACTGGCCGGCGCAGAATCGGGCACGGAATGAGGTGAAGACATGGGGGACGTGGGCGGGAGGAACAAAGGGACAAAGTTACTAGAATTCAACCCGCGCCCTTGTGCAATCTGCAAATTCACGAAATATCTTTGAGGCTTGCCCGCCTCCGCCGGCAAGGCAATGATGGCGGCCGCGCGGAGTTAGCTTAGCGGTAGAGCAGGTCCTTTACACGGACAAGGTCGGGGGTTCGATCCCCTCACTCCGCATGCGCCGCCACCGCAACTCTCCCCCGTAAAAGGGTTTGGTATTGTCGCCTACATGCGGCGATGATATGGGCAGAATGATGCGGTGTTTATTCCTGGGTTTAGGGGCGCTGGCCCTGCTGTTGGCCTCGCTGGCGCGCGGACAGGCTGTCGTTCAGGAATTCAGCGGCAGCGGCGCGACCACGACCGGTTTCTTCACCGTGGGTGATCGCTGGGAGGTGCGCTGGAACGCGCGGCAGGCGATCAGTGTGGCGGCGCTTTCGTCCAATGGCACG
>Ga0116226_10003099_pt1 | contig 14634 bp, 9 predicted proteins | sample S1TSphfallax_FD_89692 | JGI IMG/M metagenome (GOLD analysis project Ga0116226, IMG submission 89692) | Host-associated microbial communities from peat moss isolated from Minnesota, USA - S1T2_Fa - Sphagnum fallax MG | ecosystem: Host-associated > Plants > Peat moss > Unclassified | place: USA...
CGCTCGCCGACCGCATCCTGATCGCCGGCCGGCTATTGCCGCTGCTGCCCGGTGTTTCGAACAGCCAGCCGCGGGAGCATGCACTGCGGCGTGTTCTCGACGTCAAGCGCTTCCCCGCCGCCGGCGATCTGTCGACGGTGCTGATTTATCTCGCGATGATGATTGCCGGGGAATGGATATTCGCGACTTATGCGATGACACCGCCGGTCGACGTTGCCGCCGTCAGGAGCGCCGTGGCGACACCGGCCGCAAGCGCGACCACGGAAGGGGCGCCGCGCTAGCAGGCGTTCCCCGAATCCACACTCGATCCGCGGTAATATTTTTCTTGCTTTCGCGCTATCCCCGATCGCGGGGGATAACCCTGTGCATAACTTCGATTTGTCATCAATCCACGCCTACAAATCAGCCACTTGGACTTTCTGGCTAAATTTTGACCAGGTGACGGGTGTCAGCCTTAAGCGGCGGATTTCATTGACGAATTACCGCTCGAGTCAAGGTTTGACTCACAGTCGTCGCGCCGGGGGGAATGCCTTACAGACATGAAATATCATGATGCTCACCAACGCGAGCACGATCCGGATCCACACGGTCGTGGGCTCGAACCAGGCGGGATCATCCAACGAGGCATGGGAGCCCGCCAGCTGCGCGAGGCCCAGCATGCCGGGAATTTGGCCCGCCCGGCGTAGCGCTTCGAGCCAGTGACCGAACGGTGTGGCCTCCGCCGAGTTGGCGGCGACGAATCCGGACAGCAGTCCGATGATTGCGAAGAACACCCAAGTGCTGACCATACCATCCATAGCGGGTGACATCCTACCGCCAGCCCGCGGCCGGTGTTGTGACCGATTTGTATCAGCGTGTATCCATTTGTGAGGATTGGCGGAATGAGACTTGGTGGGCGTACAGTCTTTGAACAAAGTGCTACAAAAAGCCAACAAGGCGGGGAGACGTCTTTGCCATCATGGCCTTCCCGCGTCCCTACGAGCGTCGAGTTCATGTCGAGATCTAGCGCAGGCATCGTCCTGTGGGCGCTCGTGCTGGCGCCGTTACAAAACGTCTGGTCGAAGGACGACTGCGGCGCGGCAGCGCAGGACTGTGTCGCCGTCGGGCATTGGAATTTCAGCATCGAATTGGGCTTGGGCGAGCGAACCGATCCGCTCGTCAATGCCAAATCGATCCCACTCGTCGTCATTCCGCAATTCAGCTACTACGGTAAACGCTTCTTCCTCGATGACCTCGACTTGGGGTTCACGGTCGCCGAGACCGACAGCAACAGTTTCAATCTGATCGCAAGTCCGGGTTATGACCGGGTTTATTTCTATCGGAGCGATCTTCAGAACGTGTTCGTCAGCGGTCTGCCGTTCTCGAGCGACGCCGTGAGCGTCGGCGGCATCCCCGCGAATCACCCACCCACCCTGGCTGCACCGAACGCGCCCGCGGCAGGGTCGCCCAGCGCGTTTCCGCCGCGCTCCCGGCGGATCACGTATCTGGCCGGTCCGGAATGGACGTTCAAGTACGCTGGCGTCACCGGGCAGCTCGACGTTCTGCATGAAATCACGGACCAGAACCAGGGCAACGAGGTGCGCGCCGCCGTCAGAGCCCCGCTGCTGCGCGCCGACGGGGGGCTCACCGCAACGCTCGGTTTTACCTGGAACAGTGCCGCTATCGTCAATTATTATTACGGCGCCGCCAATGTCTACACGGGCGGGTCTGCATTCGACCCTTTCGTGAAACTGGCATACTCGCGGCCGTTCGCCAAGCGGTGGCGCTTCAACGCCTTTGCCGAGTACGAACGTCTGGCCGGCGCCATTGCCGATAGTCCAATCGTTGCGGAGCATCACGTTGCCACTGTTTTCGTCGGGTGCGCCTACACGTTCTAGGGCGGTTTCGCGCCGGGCGGTGCTGGCTGTCGCCTGGATCGTCGCGGGGCACTGCGGTCTTGCCCGGGCGATGGCCACGCCGGCCGTGCCCACCGATCCGATTCGCCTCGAGTTGAGCCCGCGCCTGTGCACCATCGGCAGCAAGGAGGCGCAGTGCGAAATCCGGGTGCGCGCGAGCTGGCATGCGCCTCATGACGAGTCGCTGTGTCTCGTGATCGTGGACCGACCCGACATCCGGCGCTGTTGGGAGCACTACTCCGAGGGTACCTTCACCATCGATCTGACCTTCAGCGACGATGTCAGGTTCCAGCTCAAGGATCCGGCGTTGCGTGAAGTGCTCGCGTCCGAGACCTTACGGCTGATCAGAGAGGCGGTGCGTTACCGTCACAAGCGCTGGCAGCCCTGGAATGTGTTCGACTGACATGCGCCTCTTCGTATGAACCGCCCCGCTGCCACCTCGGTCGTGCTGGTGGAAGACGATCCGCGGCTCGGCGAACTCATCACCCGCTATCTGGAGGGGCATGGCTTTCGGGTCGCCGGTATTCACCGCGGTGATGCGGTCGTCGAGCAGGTGGTGCGCGAGCCGCCCGATATCGTCATCTTGGATCTCGGTCTGCCCGGGCAGGATGGATTTTCCGTCTGCCGTCAGCTGCGCCAGGTTTATGACAACCCCATTTTGATGCTCACCGCACGCGACAGCGACGGCGACCAGGTGCTCGGCCTCGAACTCGGCGCCGATGACTACGTCGTCAAGCCGGTCGAACCCCGCGTGCTGATGGCGCGGATCAACGCATTGCTACGCCGCGGAACTCTGCGCAAGGCCGCGGACGGCAAGCGCCTCGAATTCGGCAGCCTGACGATTCAGCTGCGCTCGCGATCGGTGCTCATTGGCGGCCGCGCGGTCGCGTTGTCGCGCAACGAATTCGATCTGCTCGTGCATCTGGCGACCCACGCCGGCGAGGTGTTGTCGCGCGAAAGCATATTCCAGCAGCTCTACCGGCGCGAGTACGATGGTGTGGATCGGATGTTGGACGTGCGTATCTCGCATTTGCGCAAGAAACTCGGCGACGTGGCGGAATCGTCGGAACGCATCAAGACGATCTGGGGTCAGGGATATCTGTTCGTCGCGGACGCCTGGTGACCCGCCACTTCCTCGGACTCTATGCGCTCATCATCCTGACACTGGCGGCGGTGAGCTGGGGTGAGGACCGCTTGCTGCAACTCTACGGGACCCGCGATCCGCTCGACGATCGGGCTCAGGCGGTGGCGTTGAAGGCGGTCGCGAGCCGGCTTGCGGGCGAGCCCGTCGACACATGGCGCAACCTCGTGATGCGAATCGCCGCCGATTCCGGAGTCCACATGGAGTTGTTCGCGACCGCCGACATCGCGGGACGCGAGACGCTCGAGCGGCTGGGCAAGGGGGAGGTCGCCTATCTGCGAGGCGCGAACGGCGCACCCTGGGCGCTGCGAGCGGTCGATTCCGGCCATGTCCTCGCTCTCGAGTCGCTGGAATCGGAAGCGCGGCGCGGACCGCTCGAATGGGCATTGACGTCGTTCTTCTATGCCGCCATCGGCCTCGTCATCATGCTGTGGATATGGCCGCTGCGGCGCGACTTGCGCGCGCTCGAGCAAGCCGTGGAGCGCTTCGGCGACAACAACTGGCTGTTCGATGCGACGGTCAAGCCGCGCTCGCAGATCTACCCGCTGGCCGATACGTTCCGCCGCATGGCGGCGCGAATCGACGCCTTGATCGCCTCGCACAAGGACATGTCGAATGCGGTATCGCATGAAATCAAGACTCCGCTCGCCCGCATGCAGTTCGAAATAGAGCTGGCCCAGCAAAGTCCGGACTTGCAGGAGGTCCATCGGTCGTTGGTAAATATAAAATCCGACATCACCGAGATCAATGACCTCGTCACCGCGACATTGAGCTATGCGATCCTCGAACGGGCCGGCATGGCCTTGAGACTCGAGGCGCACGATTTCACGGCGCTGATACCCGCGATCGCGGACTACGTGCGACGCGACTCGCGGCCGGAATTGCGGCTGACGGCCGAGGTGGCGGCGGATGCCGGCGCCGTTCTGTGCGATGGACATCTGTTTGAAACGGCGCTGCGCAATCTCCTCTATAACGCCGCACGCTTCGCACGCGCGCAGGTGCGCGTGGCTTTCGACGTGCATGACGGGTTCAACCGGCTCATCGTGGACGATGATGGTCCCGGCATCCCCGAGGCCGACCGACAGCGCATATTCGATTCCTTCGTGCAGCTCGAGCCGAATCGCGGCCGCAAGCAGGGCTTCGGTTTGGGTTTGGCGATCGTCAAGCGCGCCATCGAGTGGCATGGCGGCGCCGCCACGGCGATGAGCTCTCCGCTCGGAGGCGCGCGGTTCTGCGCGCTCTGGCCCGTGGCTCCACGGACTCGCTAGGGGCGTCGGATGCCGGGAATTCCCCGCCGGATATCCGCCGAGAAACAGTCACGCCGTGTCGATTGCCGCGCTCGATCGCTGACGTATCCCCGGGTGCGCAGTTCCTCGAGCGACCAGCGTCGATCGAAGCCTCCCACCGCGTAGACATAGTCCGGCATGTAGCCGGAGAACAGCAGGCGATGACTCAAGGGCAGCCCACCTAAGATGCGTGACATCATTTGGTACACGAGCGTGGTGCAATTGACCGTCACGGTGTTGTAGAAGCGGGGCTCGATCGCGAGCTGGTTGGCCTCGCTGACGTAGCTCAAGAAGAGTGCGCGCATGATGGCGCGCGCCAGGCGGAGCCGATACAGGTAGACCCGTTCACCGCGCACATGGGTGCGCAAGCGCACCACGTCGAGTTCATCGGCGGCAATGATGCAAAGTTCGAATTGCTTGAAGAACCCGCCGATCTCGGAGAATTCCTGGGACTTCTTGCGGCGCACTTCAACGGAGAACGCCACATAGGTCGAGGCGGCGGTGCCGACGCGAGGGGCGGCGAAGCCGAAGGACATCAGCAGGTGCGCGATCGACGGGCCGCGCCAGTAGGACAGAATCATGTCCACCGAGCGTAGCCGGTCGAGATCATAGAGCCTGGTCTCCCACCGCGCGGTATAGTCGGTGGGAGTACGCCAGTCGAAGTTTCGGACCTGCCGCAGCGTCACGAGATTGCCGTCGATCTCGCCCACCGTCATACCGGCGACATCGTCGAGCCAGTCGGCTGCGGCGGTGGGCTCGAGCTGCCGCCACCAGAGGAGCAAGGCGGCAAATGCGCCGGCAAATGCGCTCAAGAACACGGCGCAGAAGGCTCCCGAGAATGCCACCGAGAGGACCAGCATCGCGGTCGCGAAGCCGCTCCAGCCGACGACCCAGACGGCTTTGGCGCGCCGCGTTCCCTCGATGCGGTACCACAGAGCCAGGCCTCCCCAGAGCGCGGCCAGTAGGCAGCAGCACCGACTAATCGGCTGCCACATGCAGATGCTCGGGCGGCAGACCGGCGGCGTGGCGCGCATGCAGCGCGCCGTAAGCGCTCTCCAGGTGACGGGTGAAACGGATGCTGTCGAAGAGCGGTGCCGAGCGCAGCTTCGAGGCGAGTTTTTGTTTGAGAGCCGACAGGTCCGCCGGGTTCTGCGCGAGGTCCACCGCTCGACGCTCATAGTCGACCGGGTTGTCGGCAATGAGTTCCGGCAGCTCGAGTGCCTGCAGCAGACTCGCCGCCATGCGACTGGCAAAGGCTTCGCCCGCGCAGGTCAGCACCGGCAGCCCCACCCACAGCGCATCGCTCGCGGTGGTGCCGGCGTTGTAGGGCAGCGTATCGAGGAACAGATCAGCGCAGCGGAAGCGGGCGCGATAATCCGCACCGGCGAGCCCACCGCCGAACACCAGCCGTGCCGGATCGATGCCGTGGCGAATGGCCGCCTCGGTCAGATTCGCCTGCGCCAGCGCATGGCCCGAGTACAGAAACAGCACACTGCCGTCGGTTCGTTCGAGGATGCGCATCCAGCCCGCGAATACCGACGGGGTGATCTTGTAATTGGCGTTGAAGCAGCAGAACACGCAGCCGTCCGCGGGCAGGCCAAGGTCGGCGCGGGTGAAGATGCGGTCGGACACGAGGCGCTTCGAATCGTTGGCCTGGTAGCTCGGCAGGTAGATGATCTTTTCGGCGTAGTGAAGCCGATTGTCCGGCGGAATGAGGGTCTCATCCGCGATCAGGTAATCCATGTGGTCCGTGCCCAGCGTGCCCAAGTAGCCGAGATAGGAGATCTGAATGGGCGCCGCGCGCTGCGCAAAGATCGCAGGCCGGCTCGCCTCGGTAAAACCTCCCAGATCGATGGCGATGTCGAGCCCTGTGCTGCGCGCCAGGGCGGCGATGTCACGGTCGGTGTGCGCGCGCACGTCGATGAATGAGTCGAATGCCGCCATCAGCCGGCGCTGCAATCCGTCGTCCGTACGCGGCCCGAACGAGAAGGCGATCACTTCAAAGCGTGATCGGTCATGCAACTCGATCACCTCCGCCAGCAGCGCCGCCACGGGATGCTCGCGAAAGTCGGCGGAGAAGTAGCCCAGGCGGATTTTCGAGCGACCGGCGGTGGCGGTGGGCGCGGCCGGGGCGGCCGCGGGGGCGGTTGCGCTCCATCCCTGGCTTCGGACCCAACTCTCGGCCGCCAGGCGTTGTAGTCGCGCCGAGCCGGACAAGGCCAACAGGCAGAGCGGCGTGGTGGCCACTTCCCGCCGTTCGACGGCGGCGAGCAGCGCGGCAAGGTCGGCGTCGTGATTGCTCCAGTCGCAGATCTGCAACTTGGCGTGCAAGCGCATGCCCTGGAGCGGACCCACCCCGCCGGCGGCGCGTCCCCCCGCGGCGAGCGTCAACTCGATGGCCCGGTCGAAGCTCTCGACCGCTTCCGCATAGCGCCGCAGTGAGCGCAGCACGATCGCGCGATTCGCAAGCGCCATGCGGTGCGCGGCATCGATGCCAAGCGCCGCGTCGACGCTCGCCAGAGCCGCCTCATGGCGGCCGAGTTCGAACAGCGCCGTGCCGCGGTTGACGTGAGCATCCGCCCATGCCGGCCGGCGTGCGAGGGCGGCGTCGTAATCGACGATGGCCGCCGTGTGACGCCGCAACGCCTGAAGCGTGTTGCCGCGGTTGAACAACAGATCGGCCCGCAGAGGCTCGAGCTCGATGGCGCGGTCCAAGCTCGCCAGCGCGGCCGCCGCGTCGCCCTGGCCCAAGCAGGCAAGCGCGCGATTATTGTGGGCATCGACGCAGCGGGCATCCACGGCGAGCACCTGATCGAAGCTCGCGATGGCCTCCGCATGGCGCCCCATCGTCAGCAGCGCGACACCCAAGTGGTGCCAGGGTTCAGGGTTATGGGGATCGGCCGCGGCCGCTCGCGCGAACGCCCGGGCGGCGCTTGCCGGATCGTTGCTCTGCATGGCGAGTATGCCGAGCAGATTCAGCGCATCGACGTGCGTCGGAGCAAGCTCGAGCGTCCGATGACACTCGCTACGCGCTTCCTCCCATTGCTGCCGTTGATAGGCTGCCAAGGCTCGCTGGAACGCGCCGGCGGCCTCCGGCGCCATCAGGCGATGCCGCGAGTGGCGAGAAACTCGCCCAAGAAGCGGCCTGTATGACTCTTGGCCTGCTTGCTCGCGATGAGTTCGGGTGATCCTTCAGCGACGATGCGACCGCCGCCGGTACCACCCTCCGGCCCCAGATCGACGATCCAATCGGCCTCGGCCATGATGTCGAGGTTGTGCTCGACCACCACCAACGTATTGCCGGCATCCACGAGCCGTTGCAGCACGACCACGAGCTTTTCCACATCGGCCATGTGCAAACCCACGGTCGGTTCGTCGAGCACATAAAGGGTGTGCTGACGTTCGCGCCGTGCGATGTCCATGCCGAGTTCATCGGTGCGCACCTTGGCGAGTTCCGCGACCAGTTTGATGCGTTGACTCTCACCGCCCGACAACGTGGGACTCGGCTGGCCCAGGCTCAAATAGCCCAAGCCCACGTCGGCCAAGAGTTGCAGCGGATGGTGAATGCTGCGCTGGGCGGCGAAGAAGTCCAGCGCATCTTCGACGCTCATGGCGAGCACGTCGCCGATGCTGCGATCCTTGAACAGGATCGACAGCGTCTCGTGATTGAAGCGCCTGCCACCGCAGACGTCGCAGAGTATCTGCACATCGGGCAGGAAACTCATCTCGATGCGGCGCATCCCCTGACCTTCGCAGGCCTCGCAGCGTCCGCCTGACGTGTTGAAGGAAAACCGGCTGGCGGTAAAGCCGCGGATGCGGGCATCGGTGGTTTCCGCGTACAGGCGCCGGATCGAATCCCAGAAGCCGATGTAGGTGGCCGGGCAGGATCGCGGCGTCTTGCCGATCGGCGTCTGGTCCACCTCGAGCACGCGGCTGACCCGCTCCCAACCGGTGATGGTCTCGCAGCCCATGACCGCCCGTGCGCGCTTCTGCGCGCGTTCCGCCTTCGTGGGGCGGGTGGTCAGGCGCCGCAGGTTGTCGAGCAGCACATCGCGCGCGAGCGATGACTTACCCGATCCCGATACGCCGGTGATGACGCTGAGTCTTCCGAGCGGAATGCGGGCATTCACGCCGCGCAGATTGTGCAAGGTGGCACCGCGGACTTCGATCGATGGCGTGTTGCGGTCGACCCTGCGGCGGCGCGAGCGGGAGTGTTGGTACGGCGCCGCCAGACAGCGGCCGGTCGGCGAGTCGCTGCGCTGCGAGAGTTCGAGCGCGGTGCCTTGGGCCACCAACCGACCGCCGCGTTGTCCCGCACCCGGCCCCAGGTCGATGACCTGATCGGCGCGGCGGATCGTATCTTCATCGTGTTCGACCACCACCAACGTGTTGCCCTTCGCACGCAGCCGGTCGAGGGTGGTCAGCAGCGCGACGTTGTCGCGTGGATGCAGCCCGATGGTCGGCTCGTCGAGAACGTAACAGACTCCTTGAAGATTCGAGCCCAATTGAGCGGCGAGCCGGATCCGCTGGGCTTCGCCGCCCGACAGCGTCGGCGCGGCCCGGTTCAATTGCAGATAACCCAAGCCGACGTCGCTCAAGAATCGGGTCCGGCTCTGTAATTCCGCCAACAGGTCGCGGGCAATCTCCCGTTCGCGACCCTGCGGCTCGAACGCCGCCATCTTGAGTTCGAACTCGTTGACCGGCAGCGCCGTCAGCGCCGCGATGGATTGGCCGCGAAACAAGACCTCTCGTGCCACCGGATTCAAACGATCACCGGCGCAGTCCGGGCAGGGCGGCTCGTTGCCTTCCGGCGCCTCGCTCCAGCGCGATTCCTCGCCGGTCTGTTCGGCATCGAAGTCGGGGAGTTGCAAGCCCGTGCCGAAGCACGACGGACACCAGCCGTGGCGCGAGTTGAACGAGAACAGACGCGGATCGAGTTCCGGGAAACCGGTGCCGCAGTTGGGGCAGGCGCGCTTGGTGGAGAACACCGCCGGTCGCGCACCCTCGTCGGAGGGTCGGGCGCCACCCCGGGTGGCCGCCGCGGCGGGCCCTGCCGTCTCCACACGCACCACGCCCTTACCATGGTCGAGCGCGACGGCGAGACCCGCGCGCAACTCGGTTTCATGCGACGGGCCGACCGTGAGCGTGGCCACCGGCAGCTCGATGTCGTGTTCGACGAAGCGATCGAGCCGCGGCCATTTCCCGGTGGGCAGGCGTTTGCCGTCGACGTTGAGCTCCGTATGACCCTTGCCGCGTGCCCATTTCGCGAGCGCGGTATAAAGGCCCTTGCGGGCGACGATCAGCGGCGCCAACAGCGTGATCGTCTGGCCGCGATACTCGGTCTGGATGCGCGCCGCGATGGCGTCCGCCGATTGCGGCTCGATCGCGGCATGACACGCCGGGCAGTACTGCACGCCGAGTTTGACGTACAGCAGCCGGAGATAGTGATAGATCTCCGTGAGCGTCGCGACCGTGCTCTTATGGCCGCCGCGGCTGGTGCGCTGTTCGATCGCCACGGTCGGTGGTATGCCGAAGATGGCGTCGACCTCCGGGCGCGATGCGGGTTGCACGAATTGCCGGGCATAGGCGTTCAGCGATTCGAGGTAGCGCCGCTGTCCTTCCGCGAACAGGATGTCGAAAGCCAGGCTGCTCTTGCCGCTGCCCGACACCCCGGTGATCACCGTGAAGCGATCGCGGCCCAGATCGACATCCACATTCTTGAGATTGTGTTCGCGGGCGCCGCGGATCTCGATGGCGGCGTGTCGCGCCGCGTGCCGCCGCGGCTGCTCCTGATCCGCGACGTGACTTGCGATGAGCGCAGGGTTCTCGGCCTCGAGCAGCGCGCGTCCGGTGTGCGAGGCGGCGACCGCCATGACCTCCTGCGGCGTGCCGACACAGACCACGGCACCGCCGGCGGTCCCACCCTCCAACCCCAGGTCGATGATCCAGTCGGCCGCCCGCACGACGTCGAGATTGTGCTCGATGACCAATAGCGAATGTCCCGCGGCAATGAGCCGGCGGAACGAGCGCAGCAATTTGGCCACATCGTCGAAATGCAATCCCGTGGTGGGTTCATCGAACAGAAACAGTGAGCCTTTCTCGACATGCTCGTCCCGCGTCGCATGCAAGGCCAAGTGTCCCGCGAGCTTCAGACGCTGCGCTTCTCCTCCCGACAGCGTCGGCACCGGTTGACCCAAGCGCAGGTAATCGAGACCGACATCGGCGAGCGCGCCCAAACGCTTGCACACCTCGAGGTCGCCCGCGAAGAACGCCAGCGCTTCGGACACCGTGAGATCGAGGACATCGGCAATGCTGCGCGGTGGGAAGCCGGGGCGCGTCAGCAGACACTCGAGGATTTCCGGCCGATAACGCCGACCCTTGCAGTCGGGACAGCGCAGGTACACATCGGAGAGGAATTGCATCTCGACATGCTCGAAGCCGTTCCCGCCACAGGCCGGGCAGCGGCCATTACCGGCATTGAAACTGAACGTGCCGGCCGTGTACTTGCGCTCGCGGGCCTGTGGCAGCTTGGCGAACAGGGTGCGGATGGCGTCGAAGGCACCCACATAGCTGGCCGGATTCGAGCGGGTGGTGCGACCGATGCGGCTTTGGTCCACCATGATGACCTCGCCCACGTGTTCCACACCGAACAGTTCGCGGTAGCGGCCTGGGTTGTCGGTGGGCTTGCCTTGAGCGCGCTTGAGCGCCGGCAGCAGCACATCGTGCACGAGAGTGGACTTGCCCGAACCACTGACGCCGGTGACGCACACCAGGCGCCCTAAGGGGATTTCGACGTCGATGTTCTTGAGGTTGTGTTCGGCGGCGCCGGTCAGGCGCAGCGTGGGGGTGTCGGCGCCGGGCGCGGGGGCGCTGGGCGCTGCCCGGTCGATGTCGACGCGTCGCCGATGAAACAGATAGTCGGCGGTGAGCGAGCCTGTGGCGGTGGCGAGTTGGCTCATGGGGCCGTAGAAAACGATCTCGCCGCCATGCTCGCCGGGGCCGGGTCCGATGTCGAGAATCCGGTCGGCGGCTTGCATGACCTTGGGGTCGTGCTCGACCACCACCAGCGTGTTGCCGGCATCGGTGAGCCTCCTCATCACGCCGACGATGCGCCCGACATCGCGCGCGTGCAAACCGATCGACGGTTCATCGAGCACGAACAGCGTGCTCACCAATGACGTGCCCAAGGCCGTGGTCAGGTTGATCCGTTGGACTTCGCCGCCGGACAGCGTGCGCGACTGACGATCGAGAGCAAGATATCCTAAGCCCACGTCGGTGAGATAGGACAGGCGCGCCCGAATCTCGCGCAGCAGCAGCTCGACGGTGGCATCGATCGCGGCCGGTAACGTGAGTGTGGCGAAGAAGCGCCGGCACTCATCGATGGGCAGCAGAGTCAGGTCACGGATATTGAGACCGGGTTCGCCGATTCGCCACAGCAGCGCGTCGGGCTTCAGGCGGGCACCGTGACAGGCGGGACATTCGCTATAGGAGCGATAGCGCGACAGCAGCACCCGGATGTGCATCTTGTAGGCCTTGGTCTCGAGCCAGGCGAAGAAGCGCTTGACCCCATACCAGACGTTCTTGGTCCACTCACCCTCGCCTTCGAGCACCCAGCTGCGCTCGGTGTCGGTGAGTTCGCGCCACGGCGTCTCCAAGCGAATGCCGCGCTTGCGCGCGAACTTGATGAGGTCGGCCTGGCATTCCTCGTTCGATTTCGTCTGCCAGGGCTTGATCGCGCCCGCGCGCAGCGACAGCGAGCCGTCCGGAATGACCAAGTCATAATCGACGCCGATGATGCGACCGAAGCCGCGGCAGGTGTCGCACGCCCCGAGCGGTGAGTTGAAGCTGAACGTGCTGGGGCTCGGGTCCCGGACCGTGATGTCGCAGTCCGGGCAGTGCAGATCGGTGGAGAAGCGCCACGGCGGTAGGGCGGGGGCGGATGGCGTATCGGCCTGTGGGTAGACATCGAGCCGGCCATGGCCCACCTTGAGCGCCGCCTCGATGGCATCGCCGGCTCGACCCGCATCGACACTGGACCAGCGGAACCTATCCTGCACCACGTGCAGCGTGTCGCCGACGCGGTCATGAAGGCGTGAATAGCCCTGCGCGGTCAGCAGCGTCTCGACCTCGGTCTGACTGAAGTTCTTCGGCACCGTGACGGGGAAGGTGAGCACCAGGCGCGGATCGCCGAGCTCGCGTGACCGCTGCGCGAGTGCCGTGCGGATCGTCTCGGCGGTATCGCGCCGCACCGGCAGACCACAGCCGCGGCAGAACGGCACGGCGGCCCGAGCGAACAGCAGCTTCAGATGATCATTGAGCTCGGTCATCGTGCCGACGGTGGAGCGCGACGTGCGCACGGGATTGGTCTGGTCGATGGCGATCGAGGGCGGAATGCCGTCGATGCGCTCCACCGCCGGCTTGTCCATGCGGTCCAGGAACTGGCGCGCGTAAGGCGAGAAGGTCTCGACGTAGCGCCGTTGGCCTTCGGCGTAGAGGGTGTCGAAGACCAGCGACGACTTACCTGACCCGCTCACGCCGGTGACGACGATGAGTTCGTTCAGCGGCAAATCCAGGTCGAGGTTCTTGAGGTTGTTCTGACGGGCGCCGCGGATGCGGATGGCATCCGGCGCTTTGGGATCTGGTGGCGGCATTGGCGCCAGTTTAGCGCGAGCGGGCGCGTTTTACAGAATGCGGCCGGCGGTCAGCGGTGGGGACCGGCGAGCGCGGTGCGGTCGACCGGGGATCAGCGGCCCGCGAATTGCTCCATCATCAGGCCGGTACCGCCGCGCGTGACGTGCGCGACGATGGCGGTGCGGCGATGAATCTTGGTGACCAGCCCCAGGTTGATCGCAAAGGCCAAGTGCACCTGTTGGCCCTTACGCAGCCCCAGATTTTCGGTCTCGACGAACACGCCGTTGGCGCTCAAGTTCTTCGCCTTGCAGATCCGACTCTTCTTCCCCGACATCACCACGTATACCGTGGTCCTCGCTCGGTGGCGGGTGTGCAAGCGACGCTCCATCAGATTCTGCCTCTCGAGTTGAAGAGTGGGATCGAATCGTCATTATGCACATCACGATGTGATTAGCGAAGCGCTTCATGCAAGCGTCGGAGGTTATGTAGCATCGACGCGAACTCGTCTTGGTTGCAGGAGAATCCCGAGCGGTTTCAACGCATTATGAATCGCAGTGGCGTCGCCAGGCAGCGCGGAACGCCGCCTCGACATGACGCGCAAAACGCGCGCCATCCATCAATGGCGAACGTTCCATGCGGGGGCGCAGGTGCTGTCGCAGCGCCGCGAGCCGTGGCAGGTCGTTGCCGAGCGCGACGGCGGTGTCGATGAAGCTGGCATCGCTGGTCGCGGCGAGGGCGTCGAGCCCGAGTTGTGTCAATTGGCTCAAGCCCGCGCGCCCGACACAGGTCGTGCCGATCCGGGTGACGGTGGGAACCCCCATCCACAGCGCATCGAGACTGGTGGTGTGACCGTTGTAGGGAATGGTGTCGAGACCGAGATCGATCTGACGGTAGCAGCGCAGGTACTCCGAGCGGCTTTGGTAGGGTACGAACTCGACGCGCTCGGCGCCGATGCCGCTGCGCGCCAGACGCCCGGCCAGCCGCGCGCGCTGTCGGCCGGGAGGCGCGAGCAGCATCAGTCGCGCATCCGGCATCGCCCGCATGACGCCGCCCCACAGCGTGAGCGTCGCGTCGGTCAACTTGCACGGATTGTTCAGGCACCCGACGGTGAGCGCACCGCGCCGCAGCGCTGGCAGCGGACCCACGTCGATCGAGCGTTCGAGCGGGTCGTAGCACCAGAAAGAATCCGGCAGGCGAAGGCTGAGTTCCCGGTAGTACCGGTCGAATTCCGGCGGATCGAGTCGCGGGTCGGTGAGGCGGTAATCCATCGCGGCGGAGCCGGTGGTGCCGGGATAGGCAAGCCAGGCGATCTGAACCGGTGCGGGCTTGCGCGCAAACAACAGCGGCCGCCCGCCCGCCATGTGCATGGTCAAGTCGACCAGCACATCGATCCGGTCGTTACGTATCCGTTCGGCGAGCGCCCAGTCGCTCTGTGCACGCACGTCGCGCCAATGCTCCACCAGCGTCTCGATCTGACGGGTGCGCGCATCGGGGCGCAGCACGCTCGAGTAACAGAAGACTTCGACCGCGTTGCGATCGTGCGCGGTCAGTAAGGGGATGGTGAACAGCGATTGGCAATGGTCGCGAAAATCAGGCGAGACGTAACCCACCTTGAGGCGGCGCTGCGGCTGTAGATCGTTCGCGAACACCGGCCGGGCGGGCAGGAGCGCGGCGCCAAAGC
>Ga0116226_10003100_pt1 | contig 14633 bp, 14 predicted proteins | sample S1TSphfallax_FD_89692 | JGI IMG/M metagenome (GOLD analysis project Ga0116226, IMG submission 89692) | Host-associated microbial communities from peat moss isolated from Minnesota, USA - S1T2_Fa - Sphagnum fallax MG | ecosystem: Host-associated > Plants > Peat moss > Unclassified | place: USA...
CGGCGTCGGGCGTCGGATCGAACACGCTGAATTCGCTCTTGTCCGGCGGCGGATCATCCGCACGGGCGGAGGGAGCCAGAAACATCCAAGAGACGGCAAGAAAATATCCTGACATTGCTGCGGTCTTGATAGTCATGATCGCGGATCCACTCCCTGTGATTTGGCACACGTTACAGCGCGATGCTGCCGAAGCAGCTCTATCGGTCGCCCCGCACTCGGCTTCAGGAAATGGTCCGCTTGAACGGCTGAAGTGCGGTTTGCCTCACGAATCTCGTACCGTATATCAAGTATCGCGTTGCGGTGCCGTCATTCCGCTCTGTTCCAAATGATGTCCAAAATTCCCTTTGACAGCCGGGACATGGATGTCGCCCTTTCGAAAACACAAGGAGTGCCCCCCATGAAACTAAAAGTAAGAACCAAACTGTTCCTTCTGGCCGCCGCGGCAATCATCGGAATCGCCGCACTCGCGATCACCTCGGAGGTCGAATCAGGGCGGGTCTACGATGCCGCATCGTTTGCCACCGTCAACACCGTGCCGTCCATGCTCAAATTGGACGAAGCAAAAGCGGCGAACCAGGAAGGCATCAAGGACTTCTGGAAGGCCCTTGGTCATCCCGACGCCGCGGATCGCAAACCCATTCTCGAAAAACTGGCTGCGAACAGGGCGACTCTCGCGAAGGCATTGGACGAGTACGAGAAGAACGGTTTGGTGGGTGACGCCAAAGATGGCGCAATGCTGGTCGAGGATCGAAAAGCGGCGGAGGCAGTCGCGCCGGTCATGGACGAAGCGATTGCGCTCATCAAAGACAACAAGCTGCCGGCCGCCCGCGACGCAATGATTCAGAAACAACCGCTCATCGACACGCTGAACTCGGCACTCGATGCCCACATTCTCTACAACACCGACGAGGGTACGGCGGGCGCGGCGTTGGCGGTGAAGACCCGCAGTAACGCCCGCCTGATCGAGATCACCATCGGACTCGGCGTGGCGCTGGCCACCATCGTGATCGCGGTCCTCATCACACGCAACATCACCGGTCAGTTGGGCGGAGAGCCTGACTACGCCGGAGACGTCATGAAGAAGGTCGCGGCGGGGGACTTTACGGTCAATATCGTCACCCGTGCAGGCGACCAGCAAAGTCTGCTGTACGAGATCAAGAACACAGTGGCCAAACTGTCGGCCGTGGTCACCGAGGTCAACAGCAGCGCCGATGGCCTGGCTGGCGCCTCAGGACAGGTGAGTGCCACGGCGCAGTCCCTGTCACAGGCCTCCAGTGAGCAGGCGGCGAGCATCGAGGAGACCAGCGCCTCGATGGAACAGATGACGGCCTCGATCACACAGACCAGCGAAAACGCGAAAGTGACCGACGGAATGGCCACCAAAGCGGCCGGAGAGGCCGTCGAGGGGGGTACAGCGGTGCGTGAGACGGTGAGCGCGATGAAACAGATCGCGCAGAAGATTGGCATCATCGACGACATCGCCTATCAGACCAATTTGCTGGCGCTGAATGCGGCGATCGAGGCCGCGCGGGCCGGTGAGCATGGCAAGGGTTTCGCGGTGGTGGCGGCCGAGGTGCGCAAGCTCGCCGAGCGCAGCCAGGTGGCGGCGCAGGAGATCGGCACGGTAGCGACGTCCAGCGTGGAACTGGCGGAGCGGGCCGGACGCCTCCTCGACACCATCGTCCCCAACATCAAGAAGACGTCGGATCTCGTCCAAGAGATCAGTTCGGCCGCGGCGGAACAAACGTCAGGTGTCGCGCAGATCAACGCGGCAATTACCCAACTCAGCACGACCACCCAGCAGAACTCGGCGAGTTCCGAGGAACTGGCCGCGACCGCCGAGGAAATGAGTGGCCAGGCCGAGCAACTGACCCGCACCATGGCGTTCTTCAAGGTCGCTGGCGGCGCGACGGTGACGTCGACGGTGACGCCGATCGCGCGGCGGCCGGGCTCTTCAGCGCCTCGCTCCAGACCAGCGACGGGCGCCGTCCCGGCCCCCATCAACCCAAGCCCCGTCAGCCGTCCGCCGCTGGACTCGGAGGCGGCCGCCGTCACCGATGAAGAGGCGCTCTCGGTGCTCGCACCGACCGCCAATTTCGCTCGTTTCTGAGGGGTTCGCCATGGCAACGGGCGTCGCGAAATCCACCGGGCAATATCTGACATTCCGTCTCGGCGATGAAACCTTCGCCGTAGGAATCCTATCCATCAAGGAGATTCTCGAGTACCAGAGCATGACGGATGTGCCCATGATGGCCTCCCATGTGCGCGGGGTCATCAACCTACGTGGCGCCGCAGTTCCCGTGATGGATCTCATGGGACGATTCGGTAAGACGCCGCGTCCCGTCGATAAACGCACGTGCATCGTCATCGTCGAGGTGGCCTCCACCGCCGCGCACCACGTCATCGGTATCGTGGTCGATGCGGTCTACGAGGTGCTCGACCTTGCGGCCTCCGACATCGAGCCGCCACCGGCGATCGGGAACCCGATGCGCCGGGAATTCATCGAGGGGATTGGCAAAGTCAACGGGAAGTTCGTGATCCTGCTCGATCTCGGCGCGGTCTTCTCGTTGGAAGAATGGGAGGCCGTCGCGCCGGCGGCGTAGCTGCATGGGCCGCTACCTTTCGGCCTAGCAACTTCTTAGGCTGTGGGTGGGCGGCTCTCAGGGGCCGCCCGCGCCCCAATTCATGAGAGCCTGCGCGATATGTCCCAATGGCATGACCCGGTCGGCGGCCGAAAGTCGGATCGCCTCCTTCGGCATGCCGAAGACGACGCAACTGGCCTCGTCCTGCGCGACCGTGGGTGCGCCTGACTGGCGCATTTCGAGGAGGCCCCGAGCGCCATCGTCGCCCATCCCGGTCATGATGACGCCAAGGGCATTTGGTCCGGCACATTTTGCCACCGACCGAAACAGCACGTCCACCGAGGGTCGGTGCCGGTTCACCAGCGGTCCGTCCACCACCTCCGCATAGTAGTAGGCCCCGCCTCGGCGCAGCATGAAGTGCTTGCCGCCCGGTGCGATGAACACCTGTCCCGGCAGCAAGCGGTCGCCATGCACGGCCTCGCGAACTTCGACATCACAGATGCTGTTCAAGCGGCTCGCAAAGGCGGCGGTGAATTTTTCCGGCATGTGCTGGACGACAGCGATCCCGGGGCAATCCCGCGGCAGCGCCGTCAACACCCGCTCCAAGGCCTGGGTACCCCCGGTGGAAGTCCCCACGGCGACGATTCGTTCGGTGGTTTGTTTCATCGCCGTCAGCGGCGGCGGTGCGGTGACGGCATCGGCGTTGAGCTTGCGGGCGACGACGGCCGCCGGCATGTCGCGCGCGCGCGCGGATCCCCGCACCGCGCCGACTTGGGCGCCGCCAGCACCGGCGAGCGACGACTTCAGATTGCCGACGTTGACCTCCCGCGCGGATTTCACCGCGCTGATGAGATCAGCCGTCGCATCCTCCAGGAATCGTTTCAGGCCCACTTTGGGTTTGGTGACGATTCCGACCGCCCCAGCGGCAAGCGCCTCCAGTGTCGTGACCGCATTGCGTTCGGTGAGGGTGGAACAGATCACGACCGGCGTGGGACGCTCGGCCATGATCTTGCGCAGAAACGTGAGTCCGTCCATTCTCGGCATCTCGACATCGAGCACGATGACATCGGGCCACTGAGTCTTCATGCGCGCCATCGCGAACAGCGGATCAGCAACGGCAGCGATCACGTGAATGGCGGGATCGGATTGCAGCTGTTCGGTCACGACCTGTCTGACGACGGCCGAGTCGTCCACGATCAAGACTTGAATGGGCTTCATGGGACTTCCTGTGTCATGGCTATTGGAGTTGCATCGCCGCGCCGCGCTTGATCCAGACATGGCCGGAACTCAAATCGAGAATGACGGTACGGCTTCCGGGTCCGCCGACGTGCTCGGTTGGCGGTTTGAACCCGTGAGCCTCGAGGAGTTTGCGGGCGGAACGAATATTGACGCAGCCGATGCTGGTACACAGACGCCGTCGTTCCTCGACGCAGATGCCCGCTCGACACTCCGCGGCCGTCATCTGACCGGGAAACATATTACCCCCACCGGCGACCTTCACCGAGTACTCGTGGGCGGGGGTGCCCGCCTGTTCGAGCGAATCGGCGAACAATTCCAACGCGTCGTCGGCATACAGCCCGCTCTGCGGGAGTCCGGTTGCCCGCCGATTGTTGCGGGTGGGCAGCAAGAAGTGGCACATACCGCCGATCCGCCTCACGGGATGCCACAGCGTGATCGCGATACAGGTACCGAGCAAGGTGCGGACTCGAACGTTGCCGCTGCCGAAGTAGTATTCGCCGACGTTGATATGGACGTCGCGGTGGACGAGCTGACCCATGTCATGGTTTCCGGTACACCGAGGGACAACACGGAACGAGGGCATGCCCGACCCCGGCCAAGGCATCACAATGGCCGATGATGAAGTACCCGCCGGATTTGAGCGCCGGCAACAGATGCCGGAGAACTCTTTCCTTCGTCGCAACATCGAAGTAGATCAGCACGTTGCGCAGGAATATGACGTCGAACTGCCCGAACTTGGGCAACGGTTCGTTGAGATTGGCAGGTTCAAACGTCACCCGCTCACGCAGGTTTCGAGCGATCATGAATTTACCGGCCTGGGGACCCTTTCCCTTGAGACAAAACCGCTGAAGATACCCAGTCGGTATGTTCTCGGTGCGACTGAGGTCGTAGAGCCCGGCGCGGGCGGTCTTGAGCACTCGCGCGCTGATGTCGGTGCCGAGCACGCTCCACGGCGCATCGGGCATTTCGGCGGCCAGCAGCATGGCCAGACTGTACGCCTCCTCGCCGCTCGACGACGCCGCGCTCCAGACGCGAAACGGGCTGCCGCGCGCGGCGCGGGGTAACACCTCGGTTCGGAGGAATTCGAAATGTTTCGGCTCACGAAAGAAGTAGGTTTCATTGGTGGTCAGCAAATCGAGCGCTATTTGCAGTTCCTCACCATCGCGCTGTGCCGCCAGCAGGTCCAGATACTCCTGGAAATTCGACAGACCATGATGCGTGAGTCGCCGGCCCCAGCGGCCGACGATCAGCGCCTTCTTGGAAGGCGCAATGCTGATGCCGGTCAGTTTGTGGGCCAGCGCTCGAACCTGCGCGAATTCGGCATCGCTGATGCGAAACGGCTCGACCGGCGAAACGGCATGACCGTCGTCGTTGAGATGTTCCGGACCCGCTGCCAGTTCGAGTTTGAGTTTGCTCCGTGGCGGCACTTAGGCGAGCACGAGTTTCGACACCGCATCCAACAAGGTCTGCGGCTGAAACGGTTTGGTGATCCATGCCTTCGCGCCCGCGCTGCGACCCTGGTTCTTCATGTCATCGCCGGCTTCCGTGGTCAACATGATGACCGGCGTGAATTTGTAGCCGGGGTGTGCTTTGACCGCTTTAAGAAAGCCGATGCCATCCAGGCGCGGCATGTTCACATCGCTGATGATGAGATGAAGTTTGCCGTTCAACTTATCCACGCCATCCTGGCCGTCCACCGCCTCCACCACGTCGTAGCCCGCCCGGCTCAGCGCCATGCCGGCAACCTGGCGCACCGACGCTGAGTCGTCCACGATCAAGATACGCTTACCCATCGCAAAGCTCCTTCAAAAAAAGTCCGCGGCCTGCGGCGCGACCGCCGTCGCGGTGCCACCTAAATGGATTCGACGCTGTTCGTCGGTGGTGTAGCTGTCGGCCATCCGGTCGAGATAGTCACGCACCGAATTCTCTGATTCCTCTGCGCTCGAGGCGCTGCCCGCGCTCCTGACGACGGAGCCCAGTTCGTCGATGCTTTGCACGACGTGACTCAGGATCTGCCCCACCCGGTCCTGGAACTGGAGCTGTACCATCGACTCCATCACCTGATCCTTGATGACCTCACCCTCGTTGCGGAATTGTTCCGCGGAACTGAGCAGCCGCTCCGTCATGCCGCCGAACCCGGCGAGCACCGCCCCGATGCGGGCCTCCGAATCGCTGACCGCCGTGGCTTCCCGTTTCACGGCCGCCTCGTTGGCACCGACGATCGAGGTCAGCGTCTCGTTGATCAGATTGATCTTGGCGCCGATCGTCTTGCCGGTATCGCGCGAAGCGATCGACAACTGCCTGACCTCGTTCGCGACCACCGCGAAACCTCGACCGACTTCGCCGCTCGCGTGGGCCGCCTCGATGGCGGCATTGAGCGCGAGCATGTTGGTCTTGAATGCGATCATCTCGACGTCCTTGGCCATCTCGGCCAATTCGATGGTGTACGTATTGAGAGACCGGATCTCATGGACGAGTGCGGCGCGGCTGTCGCGGACGGTGGTCAACGCCTCGATCACCTTGAGCAATTGTTGCTTGCCGTCATCCATCGCGGTTTGGAGGTCGCGGCCACCATCGCCAGAGCCCTTTTCCGAGGCGGCCATGGCCTTGTCCAGACTCGACACGATGCCGCGAAAGCGCGTACTCAGGGCGAGGATGGCCTCCTCGGATTGCTGCCGCGCATTGTCGATCTGCTTTGCCAAAATCGGCAATGCGCTCACGCACGCGGTGTCACCCGGATTCATTGCAGCGTCAACGCACTGGCGACGGAGGCCATTTCATCGATAGACAGCGCGACATCGACACAGAGGATGACGACGAAGCGGTTGTTGACCTTGCCCATGCCGAGAATGAAATCGGTGCGTACGGTGGTTCCGAACGTCGGCGGCGGTTCGATGTCGGTTGGCGGGACTTCGAGCACCTCGTTCACCGCATCGACCACGATGCCGAAGACATGCGGCTCGTCGTTGACCCGGGTTTCGACGATCACGATGCAGGTTCGCTTGGTGGTGGCGGCCGGTGCCCGACCGAAGCGCTGCGCCAGATCGATCACCGGCACCACCGCACCGCGCAGGTTCACGATGCCGCGGACGAACTCGGGCATCATCGGCACCTCGGTCGGCGCCGCGTATTCCAAGATTTCCCGGATGCAAAGTATGGGTAGCGCGAAGGTCTCGCGTCCCAGCATGAACATCAGGTATTGATTCTGATCATGCCGCTCGGCGGTCGCGACCGGTCTTGTCTGAGCTTCGAGTGCCACAGCCATCTCCTAGGTTACCGAGGTTGCCATTCCGTGCTCCGCGGCCTCACGCAGCTTCGGCTCCTGCGCCGTGACGCCGCGAGTCAGTGCATGCGTACGTTCGACGAGACCGGGAATGTCGAGGATCAAGGCGACCTTGCCATTGCCGAGTATGGTCGAACCGCCGATGCCTTGGAGCTGGCTGAAGAGCTTGGAAAGCGGCTTGATGACCGCTTGCAGCTCGCCCAACAGATCGTCCACGACGATGCCGACCCGCTTGCCGGCGCTGCGGACGACGACCACGCTCTGCCGCCGACCGCGCTTCTGCTTGATGTCGAACATGTCCCGGAGACGGATCAACGGCAGCACCGCGCCATGGAGATTCACGTGCCCTTGCGCTTCGCCACCCTCGCCATCGTTGATTTCGACGCATTCCTCGACGAGATCGAGCGGGATGACGAAGTGCGATGACCCCACGCCCACCTGGAAACCATCGATGATCGCCAGGGTAAGCGGCAGCCGGATGCGCACACGAGTGCCCCGGCCCTCCTCGCTTTGAATCTCCACGGTGCCTCGCAAAGCCGTGATATTGCGCTTGACGACGTCCATGCCAACGCCACGCCCAGAGAGGTTCGTGACCTGTTCCGCCGTGGAAAAACCGGGCTCAAAGATGAGTGCGTAGATCTGCTCATCGGTGAGTGTCTGGCCAGCGCTGATGATGCCTCGATCGACAGCCTTCTCGACGATCCGCTCCTTCTTGAGTCCGCCGCCATCGTCGGAAACCTCGATGACGACCGAGCCCGCATCATGATAGGCATGCAGCCGTACGAGTCCGGCCGCCGGTTTGCCGCGCGCCTGACGAACGTCGGGTTTCTCGATGCCGTGATCGACGGCGTTGCGTACCAGGTGGGTCAGCGGATCGGCGATTCCCTCGACCAGGGTGCGGTCCAGCTCGGTTTCTGAGCCGGTGACCTCGAGACCAATATCCTTGCCGATCTCGCGGGCCACGTCGCGGACCACCCGCTGGAACCGGGAAAACGTCGAGCCGATCTGTACCATGCGCAGCTTCAACGCCTGGTCGCGAATCTCTCCGACGATGTGAGCGAGCTGCTGCGCGGATTCTTGGAGCGCGGGCAGGCCCGCCTGCCGCGCAATCGAGCCGGTGGCCGCACCGGCGATGATGAGTTCGCCGATCCAATCGATCAACGTGTCGAGCTTGTCACCATCGACGCGGATGGAGCGGCTCTCCGACTTGGTGTCGCGGGCCGTCCGCGCCTCGACGCTGCGAGTCGTGTCGGTGTTCGCCGCGGCGGCCGCCGCGGCGGTCGGCGCAGCGGCGGGCGCGACGCCCGTGGCGACAGCCGCCGGCGGCGGTGCGCTCACCACCGGCACGACCTCGAGCGTGCAATCCTCGCGCACGAAATCGAAGGCGGCTTCGATCTGCGCCTGAGTCGCCGCCGACTGATAGTCGATCTCAGCGCCGAGATAGCAATTCTCGGCATCGAAGCTTTCCATCGTTGGTAGGGCGTCGTCGACCAGCTGTAAACCCACGATCGATCCGAAGGTCGTCAGATAGCGGATGAACGACAACGGATCCATGCCATTCTTGAGCACGCCTTCGTTGAACCGAACCGAGATGTGCCAACCGGGCACGGTCGCCAGCGGCGCTTCGACGGGAGTGGAGGCGGCCCGCGTCAGCGCGGACCCCGCAGGCAGGGGTGTCGCGGGTTTCGCGACCATTTCCTTGGGGACGAAGCCGGTCTCGGTGGTCAATCGCTCGAGCACCCGGGAGCCGGCCGCCAGTAAAGCGGTATCGTTGGCTTCACCGCCACCGGCGATCGACTCGACCATCTTGCCGATGTGATCGACGCAGTCCAATAGAATCGCGGCAACGGCCGGCGAGACCGGCGTACGACCGGCGCGCGCGCGGTCGAGCACGCTCTCCACGACATGGGTGAAGGCGACGATCGAATCGAGACCAAACAACCCAGAGGATCCCTTGATGGTGTGCGCGGCTCGAAACAGCTCATTGACGGCATCATCGCCGCCGTTACCCTCTTCGCAGCGCAGCAGCACGCTCTCCATCGCGGCGAGCAGCTCGGTGCTTTCCGCCAGGAATGTTTCCAACGCGGGATCTTTGCTCAAGGTGCGGCGCTCCTCGTGATGACGGGTAGAGCGGACAAGCGCAGCAACGCGAGCGTTTCACGCACCACGCTGCTGGGGTTGGCGAGCGTAAATTTGACCCCGCGCGCCACGCAGTCGCGCTGCGCCATCAGCAGCAGTTGCACGCCGGTGGTGTCGAACTCCGATACCTCATCGAGATCGATGGTGCACGCCTTGGATTCATGGCGCACGGCTGAGAAGAGCGGCTCCTTGAGCAGGGCGGCTCCATAAATCGTCATCTCGCCTCGAATCGAGAGAGTGCCTTTTTTCTTGCGGACTTCACAGTTCATTCTTGAGTTCCTGGGTCAGAGTCGACAACGAGCACACTGCTTGTAGCGGCACGACGTGCAGAAACTGAGCGTGCTGTGTCACAAATCGTTCGCTCGTACTTGTCATAACGCTTGCCACGCCTCGTGCCCCGCCGCGGCCGCGCGAGTCGCCTTCGGAGCGGGCGCCGCGGCAGGCTTCTTGCCGTTGAACGGTCGGTTCGATCCACGTCGCTCGACGCCCGTGGTGGCCTTTACGCCGTCCGTCTCCAAAGTGCGGTAACGCCCGATCAGGCTCGCGAGGCGTCCGGCCTGTTCGGTCAAGGTTTCGGCGGCGGCTGAGGCCTGCTCGACCAGGGCCGCGTTCTGTTGTGTGACGCCATCCATGGACGTCACCGCTTTGTTGACTTGCTCGATACCGGACGCCTGCTCCATGCTGGAAGCGGCGATCTCGGCCATTACATCGGTGACCTTCTTGACGCCCATGACGATCTCGCCCAGTACATTGCCGGACTCATCCACGAGTCGCGTGCCTTCCGAGACCTTGGCGACGGAGTCCTGGATCAGCGCCTTGATCTCTTTCGCGGCGGCGGCGCTGCGCGACGCCAGACTACGCACCTCCGACGCCACCACCGCGAAGCCCCGACCCTGCTCGCCCGCACGCGCCGCTTCGACGGCGGCGTTCAACGCCAGGAGATTGGTTTGAAAGGCGATTTCGTCGATGACGCCGATGATGTCGGCGATTTTCCTGCTCGCATCGTTGATGCCGCTCATCGCCACCACGGCCGCACCCACGACCCGGCCACCGCGTTCGGCCTGTTCCCGGGCGGCGCTTGCCAGTTGATTGGCTGCCGCGGCGTTGTCGGCGTTGCTCTTGACCCTCGACGTCATCTGTTCCATCGATGCCGCGGTCTCGGCGAGACTGGAAGCCTGCTGCTCGGTTCGCTGGCTCAAATCCATGTTGCCACGCGAGATTTCGTCCGCTCCGGTGCGCACTTCGCCGGCGGCCTGGCTCATTCCGGCAATCATCTCGCCCAAGGAGCCCAGTAATTGGTTGAGGCCGGTCGCCAATTTGAGGAAGAAACCGTGTTTATCAGCTTCAGATAGCCGCACGGTCAGATCGCCCTCGAGGGCTCGCGTAACGGCCGTTGCCACCTCCTCTTCGATCCCCGCCTCCTCGGTGCGATCGATCCATTGCACGGCCGACCCTAAGCGAGTCCCTTTCGCGTCGAGAATCGCAGTCGCCGTCAGGCGCAGCTTCGCCGCACCGAACTCGAGGTCGGTCGTGCGCGCGCCGCTCGTGCCGTGCAGTAATTCGCGCACTCTGGCGGCATCGTCCGCGCCGGCGGCGCCGGCATTGAAGAGCTCGAACGCAGCGCCCACCAGATTGCCAGGATTCAAAGCCGGCGCCAGCCGGGTGATCACCTCGGCGTGCTTGGCCATCAAGTCCCGCATCGATGTGTTGGCATAAATGATGCGACCCTGGGTATCGACCAGGGTCACCGGCAACGACACGCCATCGAGCGCCGACCGGATCCGCGAATTCTCGAGCGCGGCGTCGAGTTCTTGCTGAAGCCGGCGATGCTCCGCATCGGCACGGGCCTGCTCGCTCGCCGTGCGCCGCTCCAGATCGCCGCGCATCTTCGCCACCGTCGCCATCAGGCTGGTCGTATCACCGTGGCGCAGTTCGATGCGGCTCGAAAAATCGCCGAGCGCCACCCGGTTGGCCACGTCCGCGACTTCGGTCGGTTCACCGCCCAGCTGCCGCGTGACCTGGCGGAATATCATCGTGCCGAGCAATGCCACGCCCACCAGCGTGGCGCTCATCAGTATGAGGCCCCAGAGGATGGCGGAGCGGCGGGTTGCGTCCGCCGCGCCATGCGCCCTGCGCGCCACATCGACGATGTACGCAATATGTTCATCCAGCGTGGCGCTTGCCTTGGCGAGCTTGCTCTTCTCGGTCATCAACAAGCCGATCGCTTCGCTCTTGCGCCCGGCCCGCGACAGAGCCAGCACCTTGTCCTTGAATGCGTCGTAGTAAACGATGGCCTCGCGATCCGTTGCGAGCATCTTCCGATCCGCAGCGTCGATCGCCAGCGCCCCGTAGGCATCGAGCGCCTCTTGCGCCTTGGCGCGCCGCCCGGCCATTTGCTGCTCGGCCGCTGCCATTCCGGCCGCATCCGGGGTGGCCACGTGCTGCCAGACGTTGAGCCGCACACCGATGAAGTTGGCATTCATCTTCTGTAGGACGACGAGCCCTGGCACGGTATCGTCCATCGCGAAACTTGCGGATTTAAAGACCGAACCGATGTCATGCAGCAACAGTCCGGAAACCAGCAGAATACCCACGAGGGCGGCGGCCGGCAGCGCAGCGAGCCTTTTGGCGATCGTCATCGCATCATTCTCATCATTATTAGGTCCCATTCCTGGGGAGGCAAAAATTGCTCCGTCACAGTCGTTATCGGCACGCGGCGCCAGAACTTGAGCTGCAACTTTCGGTTGTCCGCGGTGTTCTGCTTCTAAACGACACCACCCCGTGCAAGACCAACCCTCCGAACCGAGCTCGGCAGAATTCATGGCGTTCATGCGTGCATACCAGGACATGGTTTTCTCGACCGCCATGAGGCTAACGGGCAACGCCGCGGTTGCCGAGGACATCGCGCAGGAGGTGTTCATCAAGGCCCACGCGCAGTTTCGAGAGGTGCGATCGGGTTCACCGGGGGGCTGGTTGAAAACCGTCACGACGAACCTGGCGCTCAATCATTTGACCCGCTACCGCCGCCGCTGGCGCCTGTTCTCCGAGATCTGGCCCGATGCGGATGCCGACTGGGCGGTCGATGACACGCTGCTGGCCGATCTCGGCGCCGAGCAGCGCCGGCGCCTCATCGACGACGCGTTGCAGCGGCTGCCGGCGCATCAACGCGTGCCGCTCGTGCTCTACCACTTCGAAGAGATGCCTTACCAGGAGATTGCGATGCAACTGCGGATTTCGCTACCCAAGGTGAAAACCGACATCCGGCGGGGTCGAGCGGCCTTGCTGAACCTGCTCAAGGCCAGCGGGATCGTGCGGGAGAGCTTATGACCGATCGACCCCATCGAACCGAAAAGACTCTGCGCCGCGTGCTCCGCGACCTGCCGCCGCGGCGGGCACCGGCCACGCTCGAATCCCGCGTGCTGCGATCGCTGCGAAATGCCGACCGCGAGCGCTGCGCAGGACAGGGATTCGGCTACTGGCCGCTGCTCGGCCGGTTGACCTGCATCGCCGTTTGCGGCGCCCTCGCCATCCTCACCCTCATGGGCGAAGCATGGCTCGAGTCCCCCACGACGCTGATACCCGCGGGTTGGTGGTATGCCGGGCTGGCCGCAGCGAGCTATCTCTATGCCGCATTCTTCGGTCTTGCCGCACTGGGCTACCACACCCTCTATCTATCACCTTCGCGCACAGGTTCCCCGTCATGAACACGTATTTCCCCTGCGTCACGTTGTTACTGGCCGCCATGACAGGCATGGCGGCCGCCGAGCCGCCGCATGACGCGGATCCGCATGGCCATTCGAGCGAATTGGTCGGCGTCGGGCACGACACGACGCTCGCCGCCGGGCATGACGCGGATTCCGTCGTCTCGATCGTCGGCACGACCCGCATCCTTGGTCACGACCGCGGCGATGCGGTCGCCATCATCGGCGACACCCTCGTCGAGGGCCCGGTCGACGGGGATGTGGTGGCGCTGGCGGGCGACGTCGACTTGAAGTCAACGGCGCAGGTCGGCGGCGATGTCGTGACGGTCTTTGGCGACGTGCGGCGCGATCCCGCAGCCTTCATTCATGGCGACGTCCACAGCATTTTCGATGGCGGGCATGGCGCGCTCGGTTGGCTCGGCGCCTGGATCAAGAATTGCCTGCTGTACGGTCGGCCGCTGGCGTTTGCGCCGCAGCTCACCTGGGCTTGGATCACGGCGCTGGTATTCCTGGGGATTTACGCACTGCTGGCGCTGCTGGCACCGGACGCGGTGCGGCGCTGTGTGCGGACCTTCGACGCCCATCCCGGCCGTTCGCTGCTGGCGGCGTTCATCGGGATATTGCTGATTCCGGTGCTCTTCGTGTTGCTCGCCATCACGGTGGTGGGCATTCCCGCGATACCGTTCGTTGGGACGGGTTTGCTGTGTACCGGACTTTTTGGCAGGGCGGTCATGCTGGCCTGGATCGGCAGTCGACTCTTGAGCGGCCGAGGCCAGGAATCGGCGGCCAGCGTTCCGCTCTGCGTGCTTCTCGGGGGTGTGGTCGTGCTCGCACTGTATGTGGTGCCCGTGTTGGGGTTCCTCACGTTCCAGCTGCTCGGAATACTCGGAGTCGGGGCCGTCATTGACACCGTCGCGCACGCCTGGCGGGAGCACCGAAGCGCATTCCAGGCACCCGCGACACCCGCATCCGCCGCACCCGCGACGGAGACGCCAGCCGCCCCGGTCGCAGCGGCGACGCTACCGGACGCGGGCTTCTGGATTCGTATGGCGGCGTTGTTCCTCGACGCGGTGTTGATCGGCTTCATCACGGGGGTCCTGCATCATGCGTTCAACCTGGAGCTGATGCTGCTCGCCATCTACGGCGCCGTGATGTGGAAACTGCGCGGTGCCACGCTCGGCGGAATCATCTTCGATCTTCAGGTCGTGCGGCTCGATGGGCGGCCGATGGATTGGGAAACCGCGATCGTCCGCGCGTTGGGATGCTTCCTGTCGCTGGTCATCGCGGGCCTCGGGTTCATCTGGATCGCGTTCGATGCGTCAAAGCAGGCCTGGCACGACAAAATCGCCGGAACGGTCGTCGTGCGGGTGCGCAAGGCCGCCGCAACGGTCGCGGCGACCGGGCTCTGATGCGCACGGTGTGCGGACTGTTGGTTATGGTTGGACCTCGACGGGCTATGTCGGCTGCGCGCTGGCCCTAGGGGGACTTGTAACTGCGCTGGTCTCGAGCGCCACGGACGCGGCACCGACCAAACCCGCGGAGTCGCCCAGCGCGGCGGGAACCAACTGAGCCAGGCGGAAACCGCCGAGTAGCCGCTCTCGCATCACGTTCTCGATACGCGCCTGCATCAAAGGTAGCAAGGCCGCCACGCCGCCGCCCATTACGATCCGCTCGGGGGAGTAGACATGC
>Ga0116226_10003101_pt1 | contig 14632 bp, 12 predicted proteins | sample S1TSphfallax_FD_89692 | JGI IMG/M metagenome (GOLD analysis project Ga0116226, IMG submission 89692) | Host-associated microbial communities from peat moss isolated from Minnesota, USA - S1T2_Fa - Sphagnum fallax MG | ecosystem: Host-associated > Plants > Peat moss > Unclassified | place: USA...
AGAAAGATCATGACCGGATTGTGCCACTCCTTCGCCCCGTTCTTGAACAGAAAGGTCGAGAGCACAGGAGCGAGAAACATGGAGAAGGTCAAGGCGCCGAGCAGCGCGAAGGCCACGGTCCATGCCATCGGCCGGAAGAGTCTGCCTTCCACTTGCTGCAGCGTGAAGATGGGCAGATACGCGGTGATGATGATGCCAATGGCGTAGAAGACAGGCCGCTGCACCTCATGCGCGGCCTCGCGCACAACGTCGATCGTCGAACGCGGTTCATCGTGTTTGCGGTTCATGTGGCGCACGATGTTTTCCACCATCACCACCGCGCCATCGACCACCATACCGAAGTCCAGCGCGCCCAGCGAGAGCAGGTTCGCCGGAATGTGACGCAGGTCAAGGCAGATCGACGCAAACAGGAGTGAAAACGGAATTGTGAGCGCGACGATCAGCGCACCGCGCACATTGCCAAGGAAGAGAAAGAGGATGATCATCACCAGGATGATGCCCTCGGTCAGGTTGTGCAGCACCGTGTGCGTGGTGAGATGCACAAGGTCATCGCGATCCAGGAACGGAACGACCTTCACGCCGGGCGGCAGGAGCCCCGGCTTCCCTGCAACTGCCGGCTTCGCAGCTTCGTAGAATGGAAACTCCTTGATGAAGTGGCCCGGCACGGCGGGCTGCGCGTCGATGCCATTCAACTCTTCGACCTTCGCGTGAATGCCATCGAGGACTTCGTCAGAGTTCGCGCCCTTCTGCAGCAGCACGATGCCCTCGACCACGTCGGGATCGTCTACCACAACGCCATCGCTGCGGCGGATCGCCTTGCCGATCTGTCCCAGCCGGATCTTCGCGCCCTGCACCACGGTTGCAATGTCGCGAATGCGAAGCGCGGTGCCGCTCTGCGTCTTGATGACTGTGTTCGCGATGTCGTTCACGTTGGTAAAGAGTCCAACGGCGCGAACGTTGATCGCCTGCTGGCCCTCTTCGATGAAGCTGCCGCCGGCGTTCACGTTGTTGTTCGTCAACTGCTGCTCGACCTGCGCGATGGTCAGGCCATACGCGACCAGCTTGTCTGGATCGAGCTGGACTTGATACTCGCGGGTGATGCCGCCGAAGCTCGATACATCCACCACGCCGGGCACCGACTTGAACTGCTTTTCGAGCGTCCAGTCTTCAAGCGATTTCAGCGCCATGTTGTCGTACTGCGGGTTCTTGCTCGTGAGCGTGTACCAGTAGATCTGCCCGACAGGGCTCCAGTCCGTGCCAATCTGCGGCGTTAGGCCGGCGGGCAGCGTCACCTGTGCGATGCGCTCCAGCACCTTCTCGCGGTTCCAGTCGTTGGTCGATTCGTCGTCGAAGATCATCATCACGCTCGACAGGCCCGCAAGCGATGTGGACCGAAGATGCGTCAGGTGCGGGATGCCGTTCATCTGGATCTCAATCGGCACCGTTACCTGCTGCTCCACCTCTTCGGCCGCGCGGCCCGGCCACTGCGTGATGATCTGCACGTAGTTGTTCGCGACGTCGGGATACGCCTCCACCGGAAGCGCGCGAAACGAGATGATGCCCCAGGCGAAGAGCAGCACCGCCACAATGAGGACAAGAAATCGGTTCTTGAGCGCGAAGTCTACGAGCGATCCCATTATTGCGTCACCGTGCTCTGGAGTTCGAGGGCGTTGCTCGCGACCTGCGCGCCGCTCGGCAAGCCGGACTGAATCACCTGCAGGTTGCCCGGCAGGATGTCCCCACTTACGACTTTGGTGAGCGCGAAGCTGCCTTGCGCCTTCGCCACATACACAAAGTCCTGATCGTGCAGATGCACGATGGCCGTCGCCGGAACCACCACACGAGGCTCTTGCTTCTGCGATTGGAACGATGCCGTCACGAACATGCCGATCTTCATGAAGCCCGGGTTCTTCACCGCGACGCGCACCTTTGCCGTGCGGATGGTCGGGTCGAGAATCGGATCGATCTCGCTGATCTTGCCAGTCACAAGCTTGTCGGGATAGCCGTTGAAGTGGATCGTCGCGGTCTGGCCCACGGAGAGGTTCGGCAACTGGTTCTCATACACATCGCAGACGATCCAAACCTCGTCGATGTTCGCGATGGTGAAGAGGTTCGGCGCATTGTCCAGCGTCTTTACACCGGCCGACTGCACGATATTCTGCTCAATGATGACGCCGGTCGCGGGAGAGAAGATGTCGACCGCTCCGGTCGGCTGCTTCAAGTCCTTCGCACCCAGCAGCTTCAAGTGTTCTTCCGAGCTCTGCACATCGACGACTGCCTTGTCCTCCGTGTCCTGCGCGATCTCGAGCGCGCTCTGCGAGATCGCTCCCTTGCTGTACAGCAGCTTGGAGCGGTCGAGCTGCACCTTCGCCAGCGCCTCATCAGCGACGGCCTTGCGGTAGTCGGAGTATGCGCCCTCGATATCGTCGCTGCGCACCGTGAAGAGCTTTTGGCCCTTGTGCACAAAGTCACCGATATGCGCGTAGATCGCGATCACGCGGCCCGAGGCCAGCGAGATCACCGGGATCACGCGCGTCACATCCGGCTGCACCTGGCCCGTCACGTTCATCGTGAAGGCGGCCATCTGCGTCGAGGCCGCGACCAGAGGAAACTGCTCCGGGTGGTCGACATGCACGGTATTGACATCCGACGCCTGCTCCACCTTCAGCGGCGGCGGCGCCTCGTCCTTGGCGTCCGGTTTCTGTTCGCAGCCCGCCGTCATCATCAAGCACGCGCCAACCAAGGCTACGGCAAATATCTTCACGTTCACGGAAGCACCTCTTGTCCTACGGCCTCATTCATCTGCGCCGCGGCGGTCAGATACGCACCGACTAGATTGATGTATCCCAACTGCACGCCCCGGTAGTCGCTCTGTGCCTGGAGAAAATCGAGCAGCGACGCGCCCCCATGCTGGTACGAAAAGGAGATCGTCTCCCGCACGCGGAACGCCTGCTCGAGATACTTTTCCTTGTACGGCTTCAGCAGCTTCAACTGGCTGTCCACCGTCGCGTACGCCGCGTCCACATCGGCGAAGACCTGCGCCCGCGCCGCCTCCGCCTGCTGCTGCTGCAGGTCGATGTCGAGCAGCGTCCGCTGCTTCTCGCCCTGGTTGCGGTCGAAGATCCGCAGCGGCACACTCACGCTCACGCCAACGTAGGTATTCAGCGGATCGGCCTGGTGCGCCGCGTCGAATCCAAACGTTGGATCGGTCGAACCATTGGCAATGGCCAGCCGGTGGTCGATCTTCGCCTTCTCCACCGTCTGGATCGCCGCCTGCAGATCGGGCCTATCCGCAATCGCCATCTGGTGATACTGGTCGAGCGGCAGCATCGACTCCGAGAACTCGTAAGGTCCGGTCACATCGAACTGGTCCACCGGTGTCCGGTCGTTCAACAGTTGCAGCAGTTCGATCTTCGCGGTGCGCACATTCACGTCCGCGGTCTCGTAGTCGGACTCATACTGCACCCGGCCAAGCTCCAGCCGGTCGAGATCGACCTGAGCGATATCGCCTGCCTTATAGCGGTCGCGGCTTATTTCGAGCACATGGTCGTAGAACTTCAGGTTGTCGGCGGTCAACGCGAGCACGGCCTTCGCCTGTAGCGTCTGCACAAACGCCGAACGCAGCGTGTAGTTCAACGTGCGGAAGAGGTCGCTCTGGTTCGAGATGGCGATGGCCGTGCCCTGCTTCGCGCTGTCCGTGCGCAGCTCGCGCTTGTGGTCGCGCTCATGCAGGTACGTGAACGTGATGTTCGGATAGGCCTGCGCCAGCGGCTGAAACGGATTCGTGTGGAAGAGCGTCGCCTGGTCCAGCCCCGCATACAAAGATGGGTTGGGCCGCAGATGCGCCGTGATCTCCTGCGCGCGCGACTCGCCAATGCCGATCACACCCGCCTTCAGCGTCGGGTTCGTCGCCTTGAAGCGGTCCTGCACCTCAAGCCAGGTCAGCGCGTTCGGCGCGGCCGGAATTTGTGCGGCCGCCGCGGCAGGTGTTGGCGCAGCAGGTTGCTGTCCTATGGCTGCCACAGCGGAAACGGCGATGAGAGACGATGCCAGTCCCGTACGGAGACCGCGCATACGCCCCCACTCCGTCCGGCTTTTTCGATGGGACGGCCGATGCCAATCTAGAGATTCAATCGCCATTCTGATCTTTTAAGGATTGCATGAAACCCATCAATTTTCCGTAAAGGCGGCACTATCTTTCGGTCACTGAGTCGTCGCATCCACCCGCGCAACTGGCTGCCGCTCGCGAATTAGCCTCGCCCTGGATGTCGCTCTTCCATAACGGCTGTTAGTCTCTTAGACGTGTTCGCCCCCATCAAATCCGCGATGCATTGGTTCTTTCTCGATCAACATCGCGCCGCACTGATGGTCCGCTGCGGGGCCATCGTCGCCCTCATCTCGGTCGCCGACTGGAAGATCGCAGTCGAGGTTCCGCTCGGCTTCCTCTACCTCTTCCCCATCATCCTCGTCAGCCGTGTGTTGAAGCGCTACGAGATTCTTCTGCTGGCACTGCTGTGCATGGTCCTGTCGGAGTTATTCGACAACTACCACTGGAGCGTCACGGCCGGCCTGCCGCGCGACATACTTTACTTCACCGCCTTCGCCGGCATCGGCTCCTACGTGTTTGAAGCGCACCGCAGCCGTCGGGCATCCGCACTGCACCTGGCGCAGCTTGAGGCCGAGATGATTGTGCGCCGCGGCCTTGAAGAGCAGCTTGAACACCTCATCGAGACCAGCCCCGTCGCCATCGTCAGCGCGGACGGCGATGGCCGCATCCTGCTCGCGAACGAGGCCGCGCACCGGCTCTTCGCCACATCCGCCGAGCAGTTCGGAGGGACCACGATCAGCCGCCTGCTTCCCTCGTTCGACAACCTCCCCCGCGAACGCGACTCGGACCAGGGCTTCCGCACCATCATGCAGTGCAACGGCTATCGGCAGGACGGCAGCGCCTTTATCGCGGACGTCTGGTTCTCGACCTACAAGACCAGCCTCGGCCCGCGCATCTCCGCCATGATCGTCGACTCGTCGGAAGACTTTCGCGACCGCGAAGAAGAGGGCCTGCATCAACTGCTCTCGGGATCGCGCATCGTCGCGACTGCGATCTCGCATGAGATACGCAACGTCTGCGGAGCCATCGCGATGGTCCATCAGAACCTCGCCCGCTGCGAGGACATGGCGCACAACCGCGACTTCGAGGCGCTGGGCACGCTTGTCTTGGCGCTCGAAAAGATTGCATCTCTCGAACTGCGCGACGCGCCCGAGGTCGCCGTGAGTGTGCGCCTGAACTCCTTTATGGAAGAGCTTCGCATCGTCATCGAACCCGCGCTGCATGAGGCCGAGATCGATGTCCGCTGGGAGATTCCGCCGTCGCTGCCCGCGGTATGGGCCGACCGCCACAGCCTCATGCAGGTCTTCCTGAACCTCGTGCGTAACAGCGTCCGAGCACTGGCGACGAGATCCGACCCCAGACTTGTGCTGCGCGCAACCGAGGGTCCGCAATCGGTCGCAATCGCGGTCATCGACAATGGCGAAGGAGTCACGCAACCCGACCTGCTCTTCCGCCCGTTCCAGGCCAACTCCAAGGGCTCGGGCCTCGGTCTCTGCATCTCCCGCGCAATGATGCGTACGCTGCATGGCGATCTCAACTACCTGGCATCGGAGGCCGGAGCCACCTTCGTTGTCACCCTCGCCCGCTCCACCGCCGCATGAGTCCTATGGAATGCCGGAAACCCATCAGGCTGCTGCTGATCGACGACCACTCGCTTTTCCGCGAGAGCCTCGTGCGTCTGCTGCGCACGGAGCCGGACTTCGAGGTGGTGGGGGACTATGGATCGGCGACCGAATCGCTCGCCGCGCTCGGACGCATTGCAGCCGATGTGATCCTGCTCGATCATGACCTGGGACACGGTGCTGCACATGGCGCCGCCGAACACAATGGCCTGAGCTTTCTCGATGCCATATGTCGCTCGCGCTTCGCCGGCGGCGTCCTCTTCGTAACCGCCGGCATGAGCGATGAAGAGACGCGCGCCGCCTTCGAACGTGGCGCCTCGGGAATCTTCCTCAAGCACAGCTCGCCCGCCGACCTGCTCACCGCCATCCGCCGCGTCGCTGCCGGCGAGCGATGGCTCGATCCACGCGCCGTGCCGTCGCTTGTCTCGGCGACCGCGCCATCTCGATCAACGCACGAAACACCCGCATTCACCGCGCGCGAACAGAGCGTGCTCGATCAGATCTTCAGCGGCCTCACCAACAAAGAGATCGCCGTGAAGCTCAACATCTCCGAAGGCTACGTAAAGGCCGTGCTGCAACAACTCTTCGCCAAGACCGGCGTCCGCACACGCAGCCAGCTTGTGCGCATCGCGCTCGAAGCACAGTTCGCGCGACGCTCGGGCCAATAGAGTGTCCCTGCTTACTCCTCGCGCAGCACCTCGAGCGGCTTCTGCCCGAGGATGCGATGGCTCGCGGCCCATCCGGTCGCGACCGTCAACAACGCCGTGCCCAGCAGCGCGGCAAAGGTCCACGCCCACTCGAAGTGGTAAGCGATCTGCAGCCGCGTGATCAGCTTCCAGGCGATGAGGTTTGCAAAGAAGACCCCCACCAGTCCGGCGACAAGGCCCAGCACGGCGAACTCGATGGAGAATACCGTAGCTATGCGCGCGCGCGTCGCGCCCAGCGTCTTCATCACCACGACCTCGCGGATCCGGCGATAGCGCGTCCCCGCGATCGAACTCGCAAGTATCACCACCCCCGCGAAGATCGAAAACGCGGCGAGAAACTGGATGACATACGTGATCTGGATCACGACGTTCCGCACCGTCTCGAGCGCCGCCGCGACGTTGATGACGGTCACCGTTGGATAGGCCGCATAGAGCGCGCGCTGCAACGCCTCCACCCTCGCGGGATCGGCATGGACGCCGCCGTACCAGACCACGGGCAGCCCGGAGAGCACAGCCTCTGGCATGATGAACTCCGCGCGCGAGAAGGCATGTTGTCCATCGGCCTCGATCAGCGCAGCGACCGTCGCGACGATCTGCGTGTCCTGCGCGGCGAAGGTGATCGTCGATCCAACCTTAACGCCAAGGCGGTCGGCCTGCCGCTTCGCGACCGCCACCTGAGGCACGCTGGAGTCCGCGGCCCACCACTTCCCCGCCACGGTCTTCGTGCCGGGCGGCGGCGTTCCGGACCACGTCAGCGAGATCGTCTGCAACATGCGCCGGGGAAAGTTCTGCAGCTTCACCTCGCTCGCTGGAACGCCGTTGATCGCGATGATGCGCGAGGAGACCACCGGCAGCATCTCCGGCGCGACTGTCACGCTAGGCTGCGCCATCAGCAGCTTGCGAACACCGTCCACCTCCTCCGTCGTGATGTCGATCAGAAAGACATTCGGCAGGTCGGGCGCCGACGAGATGTGGAGTTCGGTGACCACAGCCTGCTGCACCAGGTAGACCGTCATGATCTGCATCACGCCCATGCCCACGGCCGCAAGCAGCGCCGCGCTGGGGTTGCCCGGCCGGTAGAGGTTCGCCAGACCATGCCGCAGCGATGAAGGCAGAGTGAGCCTGGTTCGGGAAAGAAAGTAGCGTAAGGCCGCGAGCAATCCGGAAGAGACTGCAAGCAGCACTGCCAGCGTAACGACGAGGCCAATCGAAAACTTCGTGCCCACCTCCGGAGAGTCGCTCAGCGTCATCGCGATCAGCGCGAGCCCGATGAGGATTAGCACCGCCGCGAAGATTTGCGCGATGTTCTTCGTGATCTTGCGCACGATGGCCGTGACAAAGGGATCGTCATTATCTTCCACCGCGCGGCGCAAAATCAGAATAGGTCGTACGCCGCGGATGTCGAGCAGCGGAGGCAGCGTGAAAAGCAGCGTCGTCAGCACACCCGCGCCGAGGCCCGTCAATACCGTGCGAAGCTGCACGTGCATCTCCGTGGGTACATTGATCAGTCGCGCCAACAGATATGGAAACGCAAGCTGTACCCCCGCGCCAAGCCCCACGCCGAGCAGACCCCCCAGCACACCGAGCAGCAGCGTCTGCAGCAGATAGATCCTGATGATCTGCCCCGAACCCGCGCCCAGCGACTTCATGATCGCGATGGTATCCAGCCGCTGCTGCAGGTGCGCGCGCATCGCCATTGCCACGCCGATCGCACCCAGCACCAGCGCCACAAGGCTCATCAGCGAGAGCAGGCTGGTCGCGCGGTCCAGCCCCTGGGTCAGCGCGGGATTGGTCTCGCGATAGTCCGTGACCTGCGCCTCGGGCAGCAGCTTTTCAAGCCGCATCTTGAGGTCCTGCACTCGGCTCTCGGAGATCGGCGCGCCGTTCTTCGGCCTCGGCACCTTGAAGAGATACCGCTGTCCCGCGTGGCTGCCCGGCGCAAGCAGGCCGCTCGCCTCAAGTCCCTTGCGCGAGATCAGCACACGCGGGCCCGCGGCGAAGTTGCCGGAGAGCCGGTCCGGCTCATTCGTCACCACGGACGCGATGCGGAAGTTCTTTGTGCCTACGGTCAGCTCATCTCCCACCTTCAGATGCAGCCGGATCAGCAGGTCGTCCGCGACAACCACGGTCTGATCGTCGAGCACCGCAGCGAGTTTGCCCGCGGGTTCCAGATCGACCGTGCCATAGAACGGATACTTCGCCGGATCGACCGCCTTGAGCGAGATCAGCAGCGGATCGAGCGTCTTCGGCGAACTCGCCATCGAAAGCAGCTCGGTGACCGGCGTGATCTCCACACCCGTCGCGGCAATCGCATCGAGACCCTGCTGCTGCCCCGGAGTCGGCTGCTGGAACATCCGCGCGGCCAGGTCGCCAGCCATGATGCTGCGCGCGCGCGTCAGCAGCGCTCCGCGAAACGACGAGCTAAAGCCGCGCACGCCGGTCAGAGCGGCCACGCCAATCGCGACCGAGAGCACAACGAAGAAGAACTTGCCGCGCGAAGACCGCATCTCGCGCGCTGCGATCTTCATTGCCGAGATGTATGAGAGGCCCGCCATCGCGCCCTCAGCCGGCCACGGCGTTCGTCTCGCCGGGCACGTTCAGAGTTGCGGGGTTGGGGTTCCTCTCATCGGCGACGACTAGCCCGTCACGCAGCACAATGCGCCGGTTCGCATACGTCGCCAGCACGGGATCGTGCGTCACCAGCACCAGTGTCGTTCCCTCAATGCGGTTCAGATGCAGCAGCAGCTCCAGCACATGCGCGCCGTTGGCGGTATCGAGGTTGCCTGTCGGCTCGTCGGCCAGCACGATCGGCGGCCGCAGCACGAATGCCCGCGCCAGCGCGACCCGCTGCTGCTCGCCACCCGAGAGTTGCACGGGATAGTGGTCCATGCGGTCGCCGAGGCCAACGCTGGCCAGCAACTCTCGCGCCCGCGCCATCCCCGCTGCGGCGTCCTTCGACTCCGTATTCAGCTCGTGCGGCAGAAGGACATTTTCAAGCGCCGTCAACGTGGGGATCAGTTGATAGGACTGAAAGACGAAGCCTATTGTTTTGCCGCGCACCTGCGCCAGCTTGTCCTCGGCCAGATAGCTGATCGCGGTGCCGTTCAGATGCACGTTGCCCGCGCTCGGTGTATCGAGCCCCGCCAGCAGCCCGAGCAGTGTCGACTTGCCCGAGCCGGACGCCCCCATGATGGCGACAAACTCACCCTTCGGCACGATGAAGTCGATTCCCTTCAGAATATCGACGGTGCGCGGCCCGTTGCGGATCGACTTGCGGAGCCCATCGACGACGATCATCGCACCTGCGGCGGAGGCTGTCTCACTCACCCTGGAATACTCCCGTTCTCGCGTCTCCGCCATCTTCAGCGCAGCCGGTTTGATAGATTGATAGCAATGCGCCGTTTTCCGTATTCCATTATTCTAGCCGGTACTTCGCTGCTTGCCGTTGGATGCAGGGTCGATTCCGCGACGCACCGCTCCGAACAGATGGACTCCCGCGCGTCTGACCCCGCACCCGCGCCGCCCGCCGTAAAGGACTCACGCCCGCTGCTGGTCTGCTTCGGCGACAGCCTGACCGCAGGTTACGGCACCGACCCCGGCGAGAGTTATCCGGACTACCTCCAGGCCGATCTTGATGCGCGCGGCTACAACTACCGCGTCGTGAACGCCGGTGTCAGCGGCAACACCACGAAGGACGGCATCAACCGGCTCGCCGGCATTATCGCCATGAAGCCCGCCGTGGTAGTGGTCGAGTTCGGCGGCAACGACGGCCTGCGCGGCCTGCCCATCGAAGACTCCCGCGCCAACCTCGACACGATCATCGCGAAGCTCAAGGCCAGCGGAGCGAAGGTCGCCATTGCGGGCATTACGCTTCCGCCCAACTACGGCGCGGGCTACATCCGGCAGTTCGACGCGACCTACACGCTGCTCGCGAAGAAGTACGACGTGCCGCTGCTGCCTGTGCTATTGAAGAACGTGTATTACGTCCCGGGCATGATGCAGGCCGACGAGACGCATGCCACGGCTGCGGGCAACAAGATCGTCGCCGGTGATGTATTGCCGCTGGTCGCGCCGTTGCTGAAAAAGTAGTCCTAACCGATCACGACAACCGGCTGCGTTAGCGTTCCCGCAATCCTCTTCGCAATTGCCAGCAGCTCTGTGGGGCTCGTAAATACCTTTACCAACGGCGCGTTTGAAAATTCCGGCAGATTGACCTGCATCCCGTTGCGCAGCCTGCCCGCAGCCTGGTCATCTACCGTCACCGAAGGCATCTCGGCCAGCAGCGAGCGCGGATGCGGCAGCAGCGCCTCGATCGCCGACTTGTCTCCAGCGAGCGCCTTCAACCTCTCCACGGTGATCGCCTGCGCCAGCGAGAACGCTCCCGCCCGCGTCCTCCGCAGGCTCGCAAGATGCGCCCCACATCCCGCAAGGTGCCCCAGTTCATGCGCTACGGAACGCACGTATCCGCCCGCCGAAATCGTCATCGCGAACGATGCCATGTCGCCTTCGAGGGCGGTCAGCAGAAAGCTGTGGATGCAGATACTCGCTGGTTTGACCGAAACCTCCTTGCCCGCGCGGGCAAGTTTGTGCGCCGGCACGCCGTTGATCTTCTTCGCCGAAAAGATCGGAGGCACTTGCTCCATCGCGCCGCGAAACCTCTTCGCCAACTCACGCAACTCATCGAGCGTCTGCATCAAGGGCTTCACCTCCGATAGTCGTTCACCGTCGGCGTCGAAGCTGTCTGTCGCGAAGCCGAAGCGGATCGTACCCTCGTAGCTCTTCTCCGCCTGCCCGAAAAACTGCGCCAGCCGTGTGTATCGCCCCAACAGCAGCGGCAGAACGCCAGTAGCCATGGGATCGAGCGTGCCAAGGTGCCCGATAGACTTTTCGCCAGTGGCCCGGCGAACGATTGCGACAACGTCGTGCGAGGTCATCCCCGAGGGTTTATCCAAAACAAGAAGTCCATTCATCTTGTTCTAGGATACGCGGCCCGACATGGACCCCTTGTTTGTCGTTCCCGGCGGGAATCTGCGTTTGCAATCTCCACACCGTCGAGAAGCCGCTCTACCCTGCTCTCCGCACCAGCGATAAAAACTCGTTCCGCGTCTGCAACTGCGACTTGAATACCCCCAGCATCGCGGAGGTCGTCGTCGAGGAGTGTTGCTTCTCGACGCCGCGCATCATCATGCAGAGGTGCTGCGCCTCGACGATGATCGCCACACCCTGAGGATGAATCGCATCGTCGATCGCATCGGCGATCTGCCGCGTCAGACGCTCCTGCACCTGCAGCCGCCGCGAGAACATGTCGACCAGCCGGGGAATCTTGCTGAGTCCGATCACCTTGCCATTCGGCACGTAAGCGATGTGCGCCTTGCCGAAGAACGGCAGCAGATGGTGCTCGCACATGGAGAAGAACTCGATGTCCTTCACGATCACCATCTCGTCGTAGTCCACATCGAAGAGCGCGTTATGCAGCACCTCGTCCGCGTCCATGGTGTAGCCGCGGGTCAGGAACTCCATCGACTTCGCCATGCGCTTCGGCGTGTCGATCAGGCCGTCGCGCGTCGGGTCTTCTCCGAGCCGCGTCAGCAGTTCGCGGTAGAGGTTCTCGGTCGAAAGCGATGCAAGGGTTATCTCTTCGAGTGCGTCGGGTGTGGTTGCCATTCAGGTGACCTTTCTAAGACATAAAGAACGCAGGCGGCTCGCAGCCGCACAGGTCGAACGAGTTATTGCCGGTCTCTTCGATATGGACACGCTCCAGCCGGGCGTGGGGAAACTTCGCGAAGATGCGATGGACTTCAATAGCTAGATTCTCTGTTGTCGAGACCACGTCCGCAAAGCATTTGAGCGTGTTCAGATTCGTGTGGTCAAAGGCTTCCAGAAGATTCGTGCGCGCGAACGCATCGAGGTCGCCAAGGTTGCAGACCATGCCCGTCTCGGCATCGACCGGCCCGCGCAGCGTAACCTGCACCACGTAGTTGTGGCCGTGGCCGTGCGGGTTGTTGCACTTGCCGTAGACGGCGCGGTTGCGATCGGCGTCGTAAGCATCGGTATGCAGTCGATGGGACGCACTGAAGTGATACCGCCGCGACAACAACGCGATGGGGCGAGCGTCACGCATGCGTGCTCTCCCCGTAGAAGTCCGCGAAGAGGTCCGGCATCTCGTACACCCGGACCCGGTGCAGCTTTGCATTGGGTATCTTGCCGTCCACCCGCCGCCAGATCGCGACCGCGATGTTCTCCGTCGTCGGAATCGCGGTCCCGAACTCCGGAACTTCGTAGTTCAGGTGGCGGTGATCAAAGACACTGACCACCTCGCGCTCAAGGATGTCTTTCAACTCCTTCAAATCGACGACGAAGCCACTAACCGGATCGATATCCCCGGCCACCGTGACCTCCAGCGTGTAGTTGTGGCCGTGCCCGTTGCGGTTCGCGCACTTCCCAAAGACCCGCTCATTCTCTTCCTGCGACCACGAATCGTTCCAATAGAAGTGCGCCGAGGAAAACTCGGCCTTGCGCGTGAGAAAGATCATCTCTGTCCTTGCTGTCTCTGTTCCGTTAGACGAACCGGCACGGCGGCGGGATTCAGCCTCTACCGTGTACCGGGGTACCGGCGGCCCTTCCAGGTGACGGTTTTTTTGATCCGGTGATCGACAACGCTTCGCACCAGCAGGTACACGAACAAGGGGATGCCCACGATCGAGACTGCACAATCCACAAAGGGAAAGTTCGACTTAGCCACCCGCCCGTAGAACCGCCACAGCGTCCGCAGCCATACCAGCAGCAGCAACCCCCGGCGCAGGTCGCCGATATACGGCAGGCTGTACGCAAGCCATGGAATCCCGAAGAAGAGCACCAGGTCGAAGACCCGCCACGCCGCCAGAGACAGCGGGCTGGGAAAGAGCAGCGCGAGGTTCTTCGTCCAGCCTTCGATCATCTCCGGCAGCGTCCGGTACATCCGCGCCGAGAGCGCATCCGGCGCATAGCGGAAGCGGAGGTTCCGCTTGCAGCGCTTGATTCTGCGCGCCAGGGCCACGTCTTCCAGGACCTCCAGACCGATGGCACGGTGCCCGCCAACCGCGAAGTACGCCTCCGCCTCAACCAGCAGATACTGCCCATTCGCCGCGGCGGTCCGCGAGCCGGGATCGTTCACCTGCTTCGGCGGATACACACTCGCCAGTTCTGAAAACACCAGCGGCATCACCGCGCGCTGCCAGAAACCCGTCACAATCTGGCGCGGCGAGTACGAGAGAAGCGATGCGTGATGCTTCTCCGCCTCGCGCATCGAACGTGAGAGATCGCCCGGCTCATGGATGGTGTCCGCATCGGTGAACAGCAGCCACTTGCCCTTCGCCGCCTGCGCCCCGGCCCAGCAGGCGTTGTTCTTGCCGGTGAATCCGCCGCGGTCGGAGAGGTCGAGCGGCGGGGGATGCAGCACCGAGACGCCCGCGTGAGCCGCCGCAACGTCAGCCGCGATCTCCCCCGTCCGGTCCGTCGATTCGTCATCGACCACCAGCAGCTCCCACTGCTGTCCCAGCGCGAAGCCGCGCTCGCTCTGCGCCACCAGCGAGGCGAGGCACTCCGGCAGAGACCGCTCCTCGTTCCGCGCGGGAACGATCACGCTCAGCTCAAAGGTCTTCTCGGGTTCGGCTTCGATCAAGGCAGTTTCGGGAATCGTCTCGGCAATCTCGCTCACAGCTTCGTATTATAGGAAGTGGAGGCCAACCGTGCCGCGCATGAACTTTCTGCCGCTTTTGACCCTCGCCCTGTCGCTCGCCGTCGGCTGCGAGCGCGGCGACCACCCTAGCAACATCGGCAAGCCCGCCCCGCTCTTCACCGTCTCGGACGGCGTCCAGAGCGCCGACCTCGCCAAACTCCGCGGCCGGACCGTCGTTTTGAACCTCTGGGCCACCTGGTGTGCGCCGTGCGTCGAAGAACTCCCCAGCCTGCTTGAAATGCAGCGCGAGAACCCGCAGATCGCCGTCGTCGCCATCAGCCTCGACCAGGACGACGACGCCTACCGCGCCTTCCTCGCCCGCAACCACGTCGACCTCGTCACCATCCGCGACGAAACCGGCCGCATCAACGCCCTTTACGGCACCGCCCAGATCCCCGAGACCTACGTCATCGACCGCAACGGCATCCTGCGCCGCAAGTTCGTCTCCGCCCAGAACTGGACCAGCCCCGAGATCGAG
>Ga0116226_10003102_pt1 | contig 14628 bp, 11 predicted proteins | sample S1TSphfallax_FD_89692 | JGI IMG/M metagenome (GOLD analysis project Ga0116226, IMG submission 89692) | Host-associated microbial communities from peat moss isolated from Minnesota, USA - S1T2_Fa - Sphagnum fallax MG | ecosystem: Host-associated > Plants > Peat moss > Unclassified | place: USA...
GGGGCAAGAATCATTGCCGAGACGATAGCACAGGCAGGCCCCGGGGTCAAACGCCGGGCGTCGCGGTCTGGGGGGCGCTATCGATGTGCGCGCCGTTCGTGCTGCCCTCGAACCGGATCGACTTCGAGAAGACAAGCGATTCGGGCGCGTTCGCGTGCATCCACGCGATCATGTTCTCGCGCACGTACGATTGCAGATCGGAGAGATCGCCCGACGAGCGGGCGCTCACGAGCGCGCGGATCTGCATCGCCTGCGCGGTTGCGTCCGTCACTTGCAGGTTGACGACGTCGCCATCCCAGAGCGGCGAACCCTTGACGATATCCGGCAACGCCTTGCGCAGCTCGTCGACCGGAAACGTGTAGTCCGCGTAGACGAAGATCGAACCCATCAGATCGGCACTGTGGCGGGTCCAGTTCTCGAACGGCGTCGTGATGAAGTACGTCAGCGGCAAAACCATCCGGCGCCGGTCCCACAGCCGCACCACGACGTACGTCGATTGAATCTCCTCGATGCGGCCGTACTGCTTCTCGACGATCACGACATCGTCGAGCCGGATCGGCTGCGTGAACGCGATCTGGAGCCCGGCGATCACGTTCTCGAACACCGGCCGCGCCGCGATGCCGGCGCCGATGCCGATGATACCCGCGGAGGCGAGCAGGGTCGTGCCGAGGGCGCGGATGCTCGGGAAGGTCATGAGGACCGCGCCGACGCCGATCACCACGGTGAGCGAGACCGCCACCCGCGAGAGGATGTCGACCCGCGTCTCGAGTTGCCGGGCGTGGAAGTTATCCGCCGAGTCGAGCGTATTGCGGGCCTTCGAGATGTCGCGCCAGAGCCCGATCAGCGCCGCGGCCGCCCAGGCGAAGGCAGCGATGATCAGGATCCCAGTCGCGTGCTCGAGCGGCGCGTTGAAGGCGTGCGGGATGATCGTGCTGTCGAGGGTCGGGAGCGCCGCGAGCACCCCGATCAGCGGCAGAATGAACGCCGCCGGGCGCTTGAGTCGCCGCGTCACGGCACCCCAAACCGCTTCCTGCCGCTTCGCCAGTCGCGCGAGGATCCAGAAAAGGATTCGCCAGACGATCAGCGCGATGATGATCGAGCCGATGAGGGTGGCACTGCCGATGAGAAGACGATGCACGGGCATGAGGCCCTTTTCCCCCGGTTCGGAGATCATTCCGGCCGGAACTCCGCCGCACGGCGCCGGGTCCTAGAGAGTTAGATGTACGGTGGCGGTAGCGGACCCATGCACTTGATGTGGTCGAATCAATTTCAACCCAACAAGCCGCGGGTCAAACGATCGGTCAATTGGCGCCGCATTTGGGCGCTTTTCCGGCCGTACTGGTGGCAGGAGATCACGGTGCTCGGCTGCATCGTGGTCGTCTCGGTGCTCGGGCTCTTGCCCGCGCTCTTCACCCTCTGGCTGATCGATAAAGCGATCCCCGACCGCTCGCTCTCCGAGGTCGCGATCGACGCCGGCGGGATGGCCGTCTCGGCGCTCATTGCAAGCGGCGTCGGCGTTTACCAGGGCTACTTGAACTCGCTGGTCGGCGAGGGGATCATGCGCGACATCCGCACGAGCCTCGTCGCGCACCTGCACCGCATGCCGCTGCCCTTCTTCACCAATACGAAGACGGGCGAGATCATGAACCGCGTTTCGAGCGATGTCGACAACGTCGACGGCGTCGTGACCGGCACACTCGTCACCATCGTGACCAACCTCGTGACGATCGTGACCACGGTCGCGACGATCTTCATCCTCGACTGGCGGCTCGCGCTCGTCTCGATCGCGATCATCCCGCTGATGGTCATCCCGCTCTTTCCGGTCGGGCGCAAGATGTACGACGTGCGCAAGCTCACCCGCGAGAAGCGCGACGAAATCGAATCGATCACGCAAGAGACCCTCTCGATTTCCGGAATCACGCTGATCAAATCGTTCGTACGCGAGCGGTTCGAAGCGCAGCGCTTCTACCGGGCTGGTACCGACCTGATGAAGCTCGAGATCACGCTCGCGATGGTCGGCCGCTGGTTCATCGCGGCGATCGGCGCGACGGTGACCGTCGGACCGGCGCTCGTCTGGCTCGCCGGCGGCTGGTTCGCGATCAATTCGGGGCTCACGGTCGGCGCGATCGTCGCCTTCGTGTTCTACCTCGGCCGCCTCTATGGACCGGCATCGGCCCTCATCGGCATCCAGGTGCAGATCGTCAGCGCGCTGGCGGTGTTCGAGCGTATCTTCGAGTATCTCGACATGGAGCCCGAGGTCGAAAAACCGGACGCCGTCGTGCTCGGTCGCGTGCGTGGCGACGTGCGGTTCGACGACGTGACGTTCTCCTACACACCCGATCGGAACGCGCTCGACGGCGTCAGCTTCCATATCGAACCGGGGCAGCTCGCGGCTTTCGTCGGCCCCTCGGGCGCGGGCAAGACGACGATCACCCAACTCGTCCCGCGCTTCTACGATCCGCAGTCCGGCACGATTTCGATCGACGGCCACGACCTGCGCGATGTGACGCGCGAGTCGCTGCGCGAGAACATCGGGATCGTCACGCAAGAGACGTATCTCTTCCACGATACGATCGGCTCGAACTTGCGCTACGGCCGCCAAGATGCCACGCAAGAACAGATCGAGGCCGCCGCGCGCGCGGCGAACATCCACGACTTCATCGTCGGCCTGCCCGACGGCTACGACACCGTCGTCGGCGAACGCGGGCACAAGCTCTCGGGCGGCGAGCGCCAGCGGCTCGCGATCGCGCGCGTGCTGCTCAAGGATCCGTGTATCCTGATCCTCGATGAAGCGACGAGCGCCCTCGACTCACACAACGAAGCGCTGATCCAAGACGCGCTCGTGCCGCTCATGGCCGGCCGCACGAGCCTCGTGATCGCCCATCGCCTCTCGACGATCCTCAATGCCGACGTCATCTACGTCGTCGAAGCCGGCAAGATCGTCGAGTCGGGGACGCACGCGGAGCTGCTGGCGCGCGACGGCGCGTACGCGAGCCTCTACTGGAAACAATTCCGCGAGCGCTCCGACGGAGCTCTCGCCGTTCCGTGAACGACGGGCTCGGCGTCCGTGCCGACCCCGCCGTGCGTCCCGGACTCACCGTCCGCGGTTTGCGCAAACGTTTCGGTGCCAAGATCGCGCTCGACGAGGTATCCTTCGATGTCGCGCGGGGCGAGATCGTTGGTCTGATCGGTCCCAACGGCGCGGGCAAGTCCACGACGTTCGGCATCCTGTGCGGCCTCGTGCGCCCTGATGCCGGGACGATCGACTTCGACGGGAAACGGCTCTTCGGCGATCGCGGGCGCACGATCGCGCTGATCCCCGAGACGCCCGATGTCTACCCGATGCTCACCGTGTGGGAGCATCTCGTGTTCGTGGCGCGCCTGTGCCGCTTAGCGCCGGGCTGGGAAGCGCGCGCGAATGAGTTGCTGGCAACCTTCGCGATGCTCGGCGAGCGCGACACGCTCGGTCACGCGCTCTCGAAAGGAATGCGTCAGAAGACGCTCGTCGCCGCGACGATCCTCGCGCAGACGCCGGTGCTGCTGCTCGACGAGCCGCTGATCGGGCTCGATCCGCGCGGTCAGCGCGAACTGCGCGAGCTGACGCGCGCGCTCGCGCGTGCAGGCGTCTCGCTGATGATCAGCACGCACCAGCTCGACGCCGCCGAGTCGATGTGCGATCGCGTGATCGTGCTCGATCGCGGCCGAACGGTCGCCGCCGGAACGGTCGAGGCGATTCGCGCGCTCGGCAGCGGTTCGCTCGAAGACGTCTTTCTCGAAATCACCGGGTCATGAGCGCGCTCGCGGCGCTCGCCTACGCTGACTTGTGCAGCCTGCGCAACACGGCGCGCACGATCTGGCGGACGCCTTCGCGCGTCATCCCGTGGCTGTTCTTCGCGCTCGGCATCCCGCTCTTGCTCTTCTCACGGATGGTGTTCTTCCATCATGCCGGTGGATCGCCGAACATGCTGCGGCTCGATGCGATCGTGCTCGCGCCGGTCATCACGTTCTCGGTGCTGCTGTTCAGCAACATGCGCATCGGGCTCTTCGCCGGGCGCGCCGAAGCGCGCTTCGTTTCGCTCTCGCCGCTGCCGCGCGCGATCACGATAGCGTACCTGCAGCTGCGCACGGTCACGGCGGACGCGATTCGCCTAGCGGTCTCGACGCTCTATCTGCTCTTCGTTTTCTTGCCGCCCAGCGTCGGCGGCGGGCAGTTCGTGCGCGACCTCATCCTCGGCCCGGTCGTCCTGATCGCCTTCGCCAGCCTCTTGCTCCCGCGGCGGCTGGCAACGCCCCCGATCGCGGCGGTCTACACCGGCCTCGCGCTGATCGCGATGGTCAGCGGCGTGGCCATCCTTGGTCGCGATTTTCTGACCGGCGGCCCGTTCGATCTGGTCGCGGCCGTACCGTCGCTGCGGCCCGTCGCCGCTTTTCTGCTCCGGCTTCCGGCTTGGCACCCGGGCCTGCTGCTGATCGATCCGGAGCGCAGCATCATCGGCCTGACGGGGATCGCGCTCGTCGCCGCGCTCGCGGTGGCTGCGCTCGGACGGACGGCGCGCGATGCGTTCCCCGAACTCTACGAACTCTCGCAAGCGCACATCGAGTTCCGCGAGCGACTGCGCAAACGCGCGCTCTTCAGCGTCGATACGAAGCCGCTGGGCACCGGCCGGCCGACGACGGCCGCGCCGATCGCCACGCGCCGTGTCCCCGGCGGCCTGGGCGTCCTGGTGTGGAAAGCGTGGCTCGAATTTGGGCGTACCAGTTCGCTGCGGACGCGGCTGATCGGCATCGCGGCGCTCTTCGCCGTCGGACTGCTGGCGGCGTTCATCGAGCGCACGGCACCCGCGGTCTTACCGAGCGCGCTCTCCGGAACCGGCATCACGTTCATTGCGATCGGCCTCGGCAGCGCGCAGCGGCTCGCCGGAGAGCTGCGCCGTCCGCTCTTCCATCTCGCCAGCCCGACGCTCTTCGAGCGGCTCGCGACGATGACGGTCGTGCAGGCCGGCATTTCGTGGATTCGCGGAGCGATCGTCGTGCTGGGTGCGGTCGCCGGCGGAATCGATCTGCGGCTCGCGTGCGCGACGCTCGCGGTGATGTTCTGTACGTTCGTGCTGCTCGTCGCCGCCGGTTTTGCGCTCTTCAGCTTGTGGCCGAATGCGGTCGACCGGCGCGGTCCGCTCGCGCTCGTGCGCACGCTCGTCCTCGCGATCGTCGTCGTGATCGCGATCGGAGTCGGCGCCGTAACGGCGATCCTGACGAATCCGCTCACCGGCGTGGGCGTCGGCTGCGTCATCGCCCTCGGCGGTACCGCCGCTTTGCTGGGCCTTGCGACGTGGCGCATCTCGAGCCGGATCGATCTGCTCACGCTCGACCACGCAAGCGCGTAAGCGCGGACGCTACCGCCGGGCGTCGATTGCGAGCAGCGCGCCGTGATTATCGAGCGCCGTCAAATCGCCGGGATCGAGCCCGAGGAAACGGGCGCGCGCGACGCGGCGCATGACCTTGAGATTGCGCGTCTTTGCCAGATCGTCGACGTAGTAGATGGCCTTCGGGCGTAGTGACTTGCCCATCATGCGATCGACGATCGCGAACAGCGCGGCACGCGTCTCCTCGGTTTCGTCGGCAGCGTTCTTGAGCACGGCGAGCACCACGACCACGTCGCCCTTTACCGCATCGGGAACCGCGATCGCGGCGGCTTCTTTGACGGCGGGGTGCGAGACGACGGCGCTCTCGAATTCGGCCGGGCCGACGCGTTTGCCGGCGACGTTGATCGTGTCGTCGCTGCGGCCGCGGATGAACCAGTATTCGTTGCCGTCGTCGTGCTCCGCGATGCACCAATCGCCGTGCACCCAGACGTCGGGGAAGCGTTCCCAATAGGTGGCGAGATAGCGTGCATCGTCGTGCGTGTGCGCGTCGCCGCCCCAAAAACTTTGCGTCATTCCCGGCCACGGTTCGAGCATGACGAGCTCGCCGACCGTTCCGCGCACCGGATGCGGTTCGTGCGGATCGTAGATGTCGGCGATCATGCCCGGGATCGGGCCGTGGAAGCTGTTCGGCACGAGCGGCATCGTCGGGAACGCGCCGATGATGCCGCCGCCGATCTCGGTGCCACCGGAGTAATTGATGATCGGCGCTTCACCGCGGCCGACGTGCGTCGCGAACCACTTCCAGGGTTCGGTGTTCCACGGTTCGCCCGAGCTGCCGAGGATCCGTAATTTCGAGAGATCGTGGCGTTTCGGCGGCTCATCGCCGTGCGCCATCAGCGAGCGAATCGCGGTCGGCGCGATGCCGAGGTGTGTCACGGCGTGCGTCGCGCAGATGCTCCACAGTCGATCGGGACCGGGGTAATCCGGCGTTCCTTCGTAGAGCACGATCGATGCGCCGAGACCCAGTGCGCCGAACACGAGAAACGGCCCCATCATCCAGCCCATGTCGGTGAACCACAACATCCGATCGCCGGGGCGCACATCGAAGCACAGATACTGATCGATCATGCACTTGAGCGGGAAGCCCGCGTGCACGTGGTTCGCGCCCTTCGGCTTCCCGGTCGAACCCGAGGTGTAGAGCAGCATCAGTTGATCGTTTGCCGAGGTGCGCGCGTACGCGGCCGGCTCGGTCGTTTTTGCGAGTTCCTCGCGCCACCAGAGATCGCGGCCCGCTTGCATCGGGACCTCGAGCGGGATGCGATCGAACACGAGGACGTGCTCGATGCTCGGCACGTTCGCCAGCGCGTCGTCGACGATCGATTTGCTCACGACGGGTTTGCCGCGCCGCGTCACGCCATTCACGGTCAGCAGCACCTTCGCTCGCGCATCGGCGAGCCGCGTCGCGAGCGCGTCCGGCCCATAGCCGGAGAAGGCGGGCACCGCGATCGCGCCGATGTACGCGATCGCGAGCAACCCGATCGCCGCCTCGGGGATCAGCGGCATGAAGATTCCGACCGTATCACCGGAACCGACGCCGAGGCGCGAAAGCGTCGCACCGGCTCGCGCGACCTCATCGCGCAGCTCGGCGAACGTATAGCGGCGGACGGCGCCGTCCTCGCCTTCCCAGATCAGCGCCTCATCCGCGCCGCGGCCCGCATCGACGTGCCGATCGAGGCAATTTGCCGCCGCGTTGAAGCCGGCGCCGGCGAACCAGGTGGCCAGCGCCTTCCCGCGGCAGTCGTCACGAACGGCCGTCCACGGTGTGTCCCAGCGCAAGTCGAGCCGCAGCAGCAGGCGCTCGTAGAAGCCGTCCAGATCGCGCTTCACGTAAGCGAGCAGCGCCGCGTAATCCGGCACGCCGAACTCGCGCAGCACGGCCGTGAGGTTCGCGCGTTCGATTTGTTCGGGCGTCGGAACCCAGCGCTCCATGGTCGCGGGATGAACGGTCATCGCACGGCGGCTTCGGTTCCCGCGACGGGGCCACCCGCGCCGGAACGTCGAACCTCGCTGCGTTTCCCTCACCCGGTAGCGCGCTACCGATGTCTCGCCGGAGTACCGACCACATGGCCATCGCACCACCGCGTCCCGACACATCCGATGAAGAGGCGATGATCCTCGACGTCGTGCGTCAACTCGTCAAGGAGCGTGTCGAACCGCGCGCCGCCGACGTCGACGCGAACGCCGAATACCCGGCCGACATCAAGCAACTCTTCGCCGAAAATGATCTGCTCGGCATCCCGTTCCCGGCCGAGTACGGCGGCCTCGGCGGCACGTTCCTGACTTACGTCAAGGTCGTCGAGGAAGTCGCCAAGGCGTGCGCGTCGAGCTCGCTGATCATCGCGGTGCAAGAACTCGGCGCCTTGCCGATCCTCATCGGCGGCAGCGAAGAGCAAAAGAAAAAATACTTGCCGAAATTTGCCACCGGCGAATGGGTCGCTGCCTACGCGCTCACCGAGGCAGGCTCGGGCTCCGATGCCGCCGGTTCGATGCGCACCCGCGCGCGCAAAGACGGCGACGACTACGTTCTGGACGGCAACAAAATCTGGATCACGCAGGGCAACGTCGCCGACGTCGTCGCCGTGTTCGCGGTAACTGATCCCGAGAAGGGCCCGAATGGGATTAGCGCCTTTATCGTCGAGAAGGGCACGCCCGGTTTCTCGGTCGGGAAGATCGAGAAAAAGATGGGCATCCGCGGTTCACCGACGGTGGAGCTCGCGTTCGAGAACTGCCGCGTCCCGGCCGCGAACCTGATCGGCCCCGAAGGCGACGGCTTCAAGATCGCGATGAAGGTGCTCGACAAGTCGCGCCCCGGCATCGCCGCGCAAGCGCTCGGCATCGCGCAAGGCGCACTCGACTACGCCACCAACTATCTCAAAGAACGCGTCGCCTTCGGCAAACCCCTCTCCCAGCAACAGGGCTTGCAGTTCATGCTCGCCGACATGAAAACCGAAGTCGAAGCCGCCCGTCTCTTGCTCTACGAAGCCGCCCGCAAATGCGACGAAGGCGCGCCCGACATCACCACCTGGGCAGCGATGTGCAAACTCAAATGCGGCGATGTCGCGATGAGCGTGACGACCGACGCCGTCCAACTGCTCGGCGGGTTCGGCTACTCGACCGAGTACCCCGTCGAACGCATGATGCGCGACGCCAAGATCACGCAAATCTACGAAGGCACCCAACAAATCCAACGCATCGTGATCGCCCGCAGCATGGTCGGCAAATGGAGCCCGCCTAAATCCTGACCGGCGATCGTGTCACCATCAGCAGCCGCCAACGTCTGATGCCGCGCGCCGCGACCATTGTGGCGGCTCAGGATGAGCGTGCGATGAAGAGATTGGGCAAGGGAACGTAAATGGGAAACGTCCTGATGTGATGCAGGCTAGCCCATCCGCCGGACTTCCCCAGGTTTCGCTCGGGCGCGCGTACTGGGTGCGGCTCGTCATCGTGGCCGTGCTGATCGTGTTGACGGGGACGCGCTGCGTCCCCGATCTCGTTCGCGCCGTGTATCCGCTGCAAACCTTCGGCTACACGACGGACGCCAACGGCGTGGTCGTCGTAGCGCCGGCGAAAGTACCCAAGGGCTCGGACCGCATCCGCGTCGGCGACCGGGTCGACATCGCGAAGATCAAGCCGTTTGACCGCAAACCGGGCCTCGCGGGCAGCGGCTTCACCTACGACAATCCGGACCGGCACTTGCCGATCATCCGCAACGGCAAGCCGATGCTGCTACACCTGATCGCGCGTCCCGAAACCATGACCTCGCGCGCACTTGCGATCCTGCGCATCTTTCTTTTCCTGATCGCCGCGGCGCTGGGCGCGATGCTCTACCTCGTGAAGCCGAAGATCGCGACCTTCGCCTTTTTCATTTTTTGCCTCGGCACGCTGGCCCCGTCGACGTACCTCGATCTCATCATCCCGAATCCGTGGCGGCCGATCCCGATGTGGATCGACGACGCGGTGCGCGGGATGAGCCGCGCCGCGCTCTTGCTCTTCGCGTTCTGCCTGATCGACGGCGATGAAGACCTCGCGCGCGAGCGTGTGTTCGCCGTCGGGTCGGCGATCGTCGGAATCATGCTCGGGATTGCGAATGCCGAGGCCGCATGGCGGCTCGATTTCCTCGGCGCACCCGCGATGACGTTGCAGTTCTTCTACCTGCGCACGGTCGACGCGATGACCGTGGCAACGATCCTCCTCTTCGTGGTCGCCTGGATGCGCGCGCACGGTGAGGCGCGCGTGCAGATGTCGTGGATCAGCCTCTCCTTCGGCCTCGCCGGGGTCGGCCAACTGCTCTCCGATGCGTTCTTCCCCAAACACATCGCGCCATGGGTCAACGGTGGTCTCGTCTCGCTCACGATCGTGCCCGCGATCGTTGTCTGGATCGCGGTGATCCGGCAGCGCTTCTTCAACGTCGACTTCGTCGTGAGCCGCGGCATCGTGTATACGTCGCTGGCGCTCGGCCTTATCGGTACCGTCACGCTGATCGAAGAAGTCGGAACCTATGTCTTCTACAACAACAGCGATCTCGCGTACGGCTTCCTCATCGCGATCTCGATGGTGGTCGGCTCACTCACCGGGAGGATCAAAGGGGTGCTCGACCACGTCGTCGACCGCTTCATCTTCCGCGACCGCCACAACCAGCGCAAAGCACTCGAGTTCATCGCGGGCTACATCCTCGACTCGGAGACCGAGGCCGACGTCTACCGCGCGCTTCTCAAAGACGCGGCACACGCGCTCTCGCTCTCGTTCGGCGGCATGCTCGTGCGGCAGCCCGACGGCGACTTCGTGCTCGGCGACCACTTCTCGTGGCCACCCGACTGCATCTCACGCCTGGCATCCGACCATCCGCTCACGCGCCAAATCGCCAGCTCGCGCAACGTGATGACGTTCAGTGCAAGAGAAACGGCCTCGATTCGCGATATCTTCCCGAACGAACGACTCGCCTTCGCCGCCCCGATTTTCTTCGACCGCCGCGTCAGCGCGATCGTGATGTACGGCCACAATATCAGCGGCCTCGACCTCGACCCCGAAGAGCGCGAGCTCCTCGTCCGCGTCGTCGCCCACGCCTCGATCGCCCTCAACGAAATCGAACTCGAGCGCTACCGCACCCTCTACACCCTGAGCGAAGCCGCGAGCGCCCCCACCCTGTCATCCTGACCTACAAGTCATCCGCAGCCGCCACCGTGTCATCCTCAGCCGCCACCGTGTCCTCAGCCGCCACCGTGTCCTCAGCAGCCACCGTCCTCAGCCGCCACCGTGTCATCCTGAGCCGCCGCCGTGTCATCCTGAGCCTGTCGAAGGATGGGCATAAGATAACCCTGAGTGGCGCGCCCATGCTTCGACAGGCTCAGCATGACACGGTGGCGGCTGAGCCTGTCGAAGCATGGGCGCGCGGACGCGGACGCGCACACGCGGACGTGGACACGTGGACATGTGGAGAGGTGCGATACGGTACGATGAGGCGTTGCAGGGTCAGGATGCGCGGCTGACTAGTGACCGACGCCCTGGTAGTGGTCCAAACCGAAGCGCCAAAAAACGTAGGCCGCACTCGCAAAGACGATGCCGATGAGTGGCGTGAGTAGGCCGATTGCGGGATTTACGTTGAGTCCGATGTCCGTTTTGTGGAGGAAGTATGCAGCCGGGAGATAGTTCATGAAGGCGAACGGGAAAACAAAGGTGAGAAAAAGGCGGACGCCGCGGGTGTAGATGCTCAGCGGGTAGCGCGTGAATTCTTGTTCGAGCTGGAGGACGATCCAGCGCAGCGTATCGACGCGGATGAACCAGAAGGCTGCGGTCGAGATGCCGAGGTTGAAGCCGAGGTCGATCAGCGCGCCGCCGATCCAGATCAAGGGCACGAAAACGATGAACGTCAGCGTGACGGCGACGCCGCTGTAGATCGTCGCGGCGACGAAGGTGGCAAGCGCCAGGATCAATTCGTCGGGGAAAATTTGGCCGGGAGTGGTGATCGCTTGGAAGAGCGGGTCGAGCGGGCGAATCAGAAAGCGGTCGAACTCGCCCTCACGCACGTGATCCGGGATGTCGCCGACGGCCGAGAAGAACGTGTTGTGGAGCGCGTGGCTCATCATCCACATCGCGTAGAGAAACGCCATAGCGCGGAATGTCCAGCCGTCCATCGACGGGAACTGCGTGAGGACGACGGCCAGCGCCGCGATCGCCGTGCCGTGGTAGACGAACGTGAAGCCGAACCACAAGAGGAAGTTCGCGCGATATTCGAGCGTCGTAAGCACGTTGACTCGCCAATACTGCCGGTAGACTTGGGCCATGACACGTGCGCGCATCAGCGGCGCCCTACGCCGCTGCGCATCAGGTATTCGCCACGATGCCGCTAACGCGCATCAGCCGCCCTGCACGACGACGCGCCGCGCGCCGGCCCGCCACATCACCATCGAGATACCAGCGAGAATCACGAACCACGCGAACTGGATGGCGAGCGCCCCGGCCCAACCCGCGGGCGGGATGCGGCCGACGTAGATCAGGAGCGGCGTCGAGAACATCGCCGCGAACGGCAAGAACATCAGCACCGATTCCAGCGCCGCCGGAAAGAACACCAGCGGCACGAGCTGGCCGCCGAGCAGATCCGTCACCCAGGTGACGATCAATTGCACGGCGCTGATCTCGAGCGTCCAAAACGCCGTGCAATTCAAGATGAAGTTGATACACAACCCGACGAGATACCCGAGCCCGAAACTCACGAAGAACACCGCCAGCGCCGCCGGATCGGGCACGTCGAGGTGGACGAGAAAGAGCGCCAGGAGCAGCGACGGAACGATCAGCGTCGCGTGAAAGAGCACCTCACCCGTGCCGTCGCTGAAGAAATAGAGCGGCACGTTGATCGGCTTCATGAAGTCGGTCGCGATCGAGCCGTCGTGCAGTTTGTCGTGCAAGAGCCGCGTCTGATCGATATCGAGCACCAGACCCATCAGGAGCGCGACGGTCGAGTACGTGATGATCGCATGCAGCGGCAGATGCGCCGGGGCGGCGTTGTGCGCGTAGAGCGCCGTCCAGACCGTACGCAGCAAGAACACGCGCACGAGCAGCGAGCCGATCGCGGTGAAGACCTCGAAGCGGTAGGTGGCCTCGCGCGCGATCGCCGTCATGGCGAACGCGACGTACGGCGCAAGCCGGAACCGGTAGCGGTGCGACGCGGCCGTCAGCGCACGATCTCCGCGACCGCCGCCTCATCGAACCCCTCGAGGTAGATGCGCCGCACGATCGATTCGATGTCCGGCTCGACGATCGCAACGTCGCTGATGACGCACTTCTCCGCCACCTGGCGGATCAGGGCCTCGGCGCTGATCGCGTGGCGGTCGAAGCGGTAGCGCACGGTCATCCCCTCGCGCACGTACGTCTCGGCGCCCTCGACCCGGAAGTCCTCGCAACTCTCGGCCAAGTTCACGACGAGCACACGGTAGGTCCCGAAGCGGTCGCGCAAGCGTTCGAGCGGGCCGTCGAAAATCACGGTGCCGCGGTCGATCAGGACAACGCGCCGGCACAGCCGTTCGACATCGGCCAGATCGTGGGTCGTGAGCATGACGGTCGTCCCGCGGTCGCGATTCATCGTCCCGACGAACTCACGGATCGCTTCCTTTGCCACCACGTCCAAGCCGATCGTCGGCTCGTCGAGGTAGACGATCTGCGGGTCGTGCAGGAGCGCGGCGGCGAAATCGCCGCGCATCCGCTCGCCGAGCGAGAGTTGGCGGACCGGCGTGTCCATGAACCGTTCGAGGTCGAGGATCTCGCTGAAGTGTTGCAAATTCGCCGCGAACCGGTCGCGGGGAACGTCGTAGATGGCGCGCAGCAAGCCGAAGGATTCGCGCAGCGGCAAATCCCAGTACAGCTGCGAGCGCTGCCCGAACACGACGCCGATATTGGCCGCGTTCTGCTGGCGGCGCTCGTGCGGCACGAGCCCCGCGACGCGAATCTCGCCCGAGGTCGGTACGAGGATGCCGGTCAACATCTTGATCGTGGTCGACTTGCCCGCCCCGTTCGGACCGATGTAGCCGACGAGTTCCCCCGGTTCGATCGCGAGGTTCACGTGGTCGACCGCGACCTTCTCCTCATAGTCGCGCGAGAACAGCGACCGCACCGCGCCGGCGATGCCGGCCCGCCGAACGAGCGATCGAAAGACTTTCTTGAGTTCTCGCGTTTGGACGATGGGCATCTAGCCGTCGAACTTAACAAAAATCAAAGAGGGGCCCTTTCCGGGCGGCGGGAACGATCTCGGACCTGCTCACGTTGTGAGGGTATGATGCGCGTCGATTATGACGCGGGTCGGGAATTTTTCAGGTAAGGGGGTGACGTTCAATGCCCGCGAAGAAAAAAGCCGCTAAGAAGAAAGCGACCACCAAAAAGAAGAAGTAACGCTTCGACCCCGTTCAGATAACGAAATTATTCATTGGTAATCACGCGGCCGGTTTCGGTCGCGTGATTTTTTTCTGCCGCCAGCTCGGCGAGCCGCGCAAGCCGAGCCGGCAGCGCCGCCGCCGAACGGCGCGCGGCGGACGCGAACAGCCAACCGGCCGCGAAGCCGCTCGCCGTCACGGTCTCCGAGATTCGCGTCCCGCGGCCTTCGGGCACGAGCGTCCAGCGAAACGCGAGCCGCGCCGCGGGTCCGACGGTGATCTGCAGGGCGAGCTCGCGTTCCGCCTCGGCCGTCGTGATGCGAAAGGCCGTCTGGCGAAAGCGCTTGGGCTTCATGGTCGCGAGCGCCCCGGCGCGCAGACCGTCCTCGAACCACAGCCACTCGACGGCCTCGTTCCACTCGAACCAACGCGGTCCGTCGGCCAGCACCCGCCACACGGCAGCGGGCGGAACCGCCGCGAGCACGTCGGCCGTCGCTTCCTCCGTCATCCGCCTGCGGCGATGGGCGGATGGCCGAAGAGGGCAGGCAGCCATTGCCCGGCGAGGTACGACGCCCCGAAGATCACCGCCCCGAACGCCACGAGCTCGGCGCCCTTGGCGAGCGGGTTGCGGCCGGAGAGCCGTCCCGCGAGCGCGCCGATCGTGAAGAGGGCGCCGGCGGCCAGCGCCATCCCGAGGCCGAGCGCCACGTCGTGCCGTAGCGGCAGCAGGTACGGCACGAGCGGGAAGGCGGCGCCGGTCGCAAACGACCCCGCCATCACGAACGGCGCGCGCAGGCTGCCGCCTTCGGCGATGCGCGGATCGATGCCGAACTCATCGCGCATCA